>Ga0256405_10008130_pt1 | contig 15238 bp, 14 predicted proteins | sample RumenRJG_02DNA_FD_189096 | JGI IMG/M metagenome (GOLD analysis project Ga0256405, IMG submission 189096) | Bovine rumen microbial communities from Lethbridge, Alberta, Canada - RJG_02 | ecosystem: Host-associated > Mammals > Digestive system > Stomach > Rumen | place: Canada: Alberta... | reverse complement strand
ACCCTCAACATATTCGAGTATAACATAGGTAGTATTGTTCTCGGCGAACATATCCTTTGCTGTAACGATATGAGTGAGGTTCCTCATTCTTGAAAGCACCTTGTTCATATCGGCAAATTCTGACATGAATGTCTTATACTTCGCCAGACAGTCCCTGTTAACGTTGAGAGTCAGTCCATCGGGCGCTCTCTCGCACAGTGTATCAGGCATATATTCACGACAGACGCATTTGCATTTGCCGACCATATCATAACATATATACGAAGCGCCCTCGCCGTTATATGAGAGCATCTTGCCTATAACATATCTGTTATCCAGCACCGTTCTGGGTGCCAGATAAGCCTGTAAATGGGGGATATCGTCCGTATAGCTGCAATAATGGCAGTGTCCGTCCGCTCCCAGCTCGTTCATGCAGCCCATGCACAGCTTGACACTCGGCTCCATAGCGAACCTCCTTACTTTCAGATCGGCGTTATCAGCGCCGTTTACTTTCCCATTGAAGCGTCCCGCGAAACTCTTTCCCGGGACGCTTCAATAATATTACCAACTTTTCTTTTCAAAGTCAAGGGATTTTCCTTAACTGTACTTGTTGTGAAACAATTTGTATTATTTCTGTAAGAACTGAACGTTTCTGCGTAATCATCTTAACAGTTTCTTGTAAAATCTTCCGGTCAGCGATGATGGCAGCAGGAACATCACGAGCTGCGCAGCAGTGGTAACGGTGAAGTCCCACAGTCCCGAAAATCCCGAGCGATAGATCTTCCAGCGCACCGCTATGAAGCTCCTGGTATTTGCCCAGTTGCGGCGTCTGTCATAGTTTCCGCCGTTGACGCGGTATCTCACCAGCACCTTGGGGATATTTCTTCCCACAGCACCCGCAGCCAGCATACGCACAACGAAATCATAATCCTCGCAGCGCCTTACCGTCGTGTAGCCGCCTATTTTCTCGACCCATGACTTTTTATACACCAGCGTGGGATTATTGAAAGGGTTCCTACGCCTAGCGTACTTCCTTATCGCAGAATCACCGGTGGGTGTCTTCCTGACAGCTATCTCTTCACCCGTGTCGCTGTCAAACTCGCTTATATAAGCGCCCAGCATATCGACCCCGGGGTGCTTCGCCATCATATACATGGAGAGCTCACAGCGTTCGGGCAGAGCGATATCATCCGAGTCCATCTTTACGATATACTCGTTCCTGCACATTTTAAGTCCTTCGTTGGCGCAGTAGCCCACTCCCATATTCTCGGGCAGGCGCAGCACGCGGAAGCACTCATGTTTATGCTCATACTCACTGATAACATTATCCAGTTCCTTGGTAAGCGGGCCATCGCAGACCAGCACGAAATCATCGGGCGCAAAGGTCTGTTCAAGCATACTATCGATACATTCTCTGAGGAACTCAGGTTTTTCTCCCTTATACACGGACATCAGCACGCTGTATTCGGGCAGCCTGACACCATCTTTCTCCATTTCTCACACCTCCGCGGTGTCACATATATAATTATTGTAACATTTTTCTTGGGTTTTGTCAACACAAAAGAACAAAACAGCGAAAAATGCAACGAAGAAACCTTTATATCATATCTGAAAAAGAACAGATCGCATCAAGAAGAGGTTCGGGCTTTTCGGGATCTATCAATAAAATATCATGGATGATATCACCGTTTTGAAAAAGCCTGATACCTGCGGCAATGCCGTCGATCACAGTGCCTTTGTTTTCAAAACGCTCTATTGAAGTAACATAATTGGCATATTCGGAAAGAGTGTTTATAATGTTGGGGGCAGGAAATATAGTCTTGCAGATAATATCGGTCGTTTTTGCAGGATGTTCAGCCTTCTCAATATCGGTAAAATGGACGGAATAGCTTTCTGCACCTAAATGATCTGCATAATGTGTATAAGCGCAGTTGGCGCGCCAGATACCGTTGACCATATATACTTGTGCATAAAAAGCTTTCCACCTTAAAGAAGGCAGACAGTAACAATCAAACAGAACATTATCATCAGGAATAAGCAGATGGTAAGTTTCAAGGTATTTTCTCGCTATTTCGATATTTTCATATAATTTCCCCTTATTATACAAATAAGGCATCCACCAAACGATGAATGCCTTGATATGCTTTGAAGTATTCTGATAGAGATATGATTATCTCTTGCTGAACTGAGGTGCGCGACGAGCAGCCTTCAGACCGTACTTCTTTCTTTCCTTCATTCTGGGGTCACGAGTGAGGAAGCCTTCCTTCTTCAGGAGAGGTCTGAACTCATCGCTAGCCTGGAGCAGAGCTCTGGAAATACCGTGTCTGATTGCGCCTGCCTGACCTGTAACACCGCCGCCTGTAACAGTGCAAACGATGTCATACTTGTCAACAGTATCAGTAACAGCGAAAGGCTGACGAACGATCAGCTTGAGGGTCTCAAGACCGAAATAATCGTCGATGTCTCTGCCGTTGATAGTAACCTTACCTGTACCCTCGTAAACACGAACGCGGGCAACAGAGTGCTTTCTTCTGCCTGTGCCATAGAAATATGGCTGCTTGGATTCGTACATTCTGATTGCTCCTTTCTTACAGCTCGTACTTTTCGGGCTTCTGTGCAGCATTGTTATGCTCAGCACCCTTATAAACTCTCAGTCTCTTTGCAGCAGCTCTGCCAAGAGTGTTGTTGGGGAGCATACCCTCAACAGCTATTGTCATAGCTCTGTCGGACTGCTCAGCCATCAGCTTGTCATAGCCGATCTCCTTCAGACCGCCTATCCAACCGGTGTGGTGGTAGAACTTCTTCTGCTGGAGCTTCTTACCTGTGAGAACAGCCTTGTCGCTGTTGATGATGATTACGTGGTCGCCGCAGTCAGCGTGAGGTGCATAAGTAGGCTTATGCTTACCACGAAGAATAGTAGCTGCCTTAGCAGCAACTCTACCGAGGGACTGACCCTCAGCGTCGATGATATACCACTTGCGGGTGATGTCCGCAGCCTTGGGCATATAAGTAGACATATCGTATCCTCCTTAAAATATCGTGTACGGTAAAAACCGTTCTATCTGCCCGACGGCGCACGCAAGACAGCCCTCGGGATTCGCAACGTAAGCTATTATACAACATCTTTCCGTCAATGTCAATAGTCAATACGCCGAATTTTTAATTTATATCCCTCATTCTCTTGATTTCTCTTTAATTCTCTTTGTTTTTCTCGATTTCTCGTTTACCGTTTCATTTTTCGTTCACAGGTAAAAATGCACAGTATATGGGGAGATTTCGGTTTTTTTTACGGTGAATATAGCTTGTTGGTAAGGGTGGGTCTTTGTCTGATATTGTCTTACTGTGTGCTTTATCTGCTCTTAATTATATGTACTGCGGTGGACAGTGTCGCCCCTTGCGGGTCGAGCCGTCAAAGAACAGCGACTGCGTCGGCTGTGGCTTCGCTGTTTGACGATGGGGGCGGGAGATAGTCTGCTACTGCTTTGAGTGTTGCTACGTCGCTTTTGTGCCTTGACCGAGAGGCTCTGCCCCTCAACAGTCAGCTTTGATGACTGCGGCTCCCCGCAAGCCTTTCGCGAAAGGCTTGACCCAAAGCTCTCCTCCTTGGCATTCTATCCTAAGTACAGCTACGTTATCTTCACCACCAATAGTTATGAATTATGAATTGAACAAAAATTTTCCTCTTTACATTTATTTAATAATGTGTTATAATAGTATAAATATTTTGGAGGGGGTGCTTGTTTGCATACCGAGGAGGAGTATCTGGCTGCGGTAAAAGAGATCGCCGAGCTGAAAGGTGAGTTGTCACGGGCTCGCAGGAACTATGAAGCGGTCACGGATTATATGTCGCGTATCAGCCATGATATACGTACACCCATGAATTCTATTATCGGGCTTGCAAAACTTGGTGAAGAAGAGAGCAGCGGCAGGGCTGTAAAGGAGTATTTCGGAAAGATAAGGGAATCTGCCGAGTATCAGCTGGAGATACTGGGCGATGTGCTCGATATGGCTAGGATAGAGAGCGGACAGTTCACTCTTTATCCCGAGGCTTATTCACTTGAAACTCTGGCGGAGACACTTACATCTATGACAGCTCCGCTGGCTGAACAGAAAGGTATCACATTCTCGGCTGAATTCCATGATATCTTTGCGGATACACTGGTGCTGGACAAGCTGAGGCTCAGGCAGATACTTATGAACCTGCTTTCCAATGCCGTGAAGTTCACGCCCGAAAAAGGCAAGGTGATGCTGACAGTATCCCAGATGGCGGCGGGCAACGGCAGGGTGAGGACAGTATTTACCGTTAAGGACAACGGCATAGGTATGTCCGAAGAGTTCACAAAGAATATGTTCAAGCCTTTCACTCAGGAGCGTACAGCCGCAACTGCCGAGATACAGGGCTCGGGTCTTGGACTTTCCATAGTCAAGAACCTTGTGGATCTGATGGGCGGAGATATCCGTGTGAAATCGCAGATCGGCGTGGGAACGGAATTTATTGTCGAGATTGACTGCGAACCAGCATCGGGCGGTAAGGCTAACGATAAGAACGCAGATATGAGCTATGATTTCAGCGGAAAGCGTGCCCTGGTGGTGGATGACCATTCCATCAACCGCATACTCGAAGTCAAACTGCTGAAACGTGTCGGCTTTGAGACCGACTCAGCCGCCAACGGCTATGAGTGCCTGAAAAAGTTCATTGCATCGGAGATCGGATATTACGATGTGATACTCATGGACGTTAAAATGCCTGTTATGGACGGACTTGAAGCCGCAGGCAAGATACGCGCCTTAGAGCGTACAGACAGCACAAAGGTCAAGATGATAGCCATGAGCGCGAACTCATATCCAGAGGATATTGAGAAGTCGAAAGAGGCAGGCATGGATATCCATATAGCTAAGCCTGTTATACCCTCGGTGCTTTATTCAGAGCTTGCCGGGCTGCTGAGATGATATTCTGACACTTCTGCACAAACGCAGGAGTGTCTTTTTATATCATGTGCCGCAGTCGGCAGAATTGAGGTTTTTTCATAAAATGTACTTGAAATATGGTGTGAAGCGTGATATAATAGATACATCTATTTTTTGAATGGAAGTGTGACATAATGAGTTATAAAGTAGGATTCATCGGCGCAGGCAACATGGGCAGCGCTATAATGAAAGGTATCCTCGGCAGCAGCATGAACAGCGAGGTCGAGCTTTACGCATACGACAGCAGCGAGGCAGCTGAGGAAAGAGCCAAGGCTATGGGCGTTAAGGGTCTTGAAAGCGAAGCAGAGCTCACTGCAAAGTGTGACTGCGTATTTCTTGCCATAAAGCCCCAGCAGCTGGACGAAGTTCTTGCGAAGATAAAGAATGAAGTAACCAAGGATAAGGTGATAGTATCCATATGCGCAGGTGTTACCGATGATAATATCGCTTCAAAGACCATCGAGGGCGCAAAGGTAGTTATGGTAATGCCGAACACTCCTCTGCTGCTTGGCGAGGGCGCTACCGCTCTTGCAAAGTCCGACAGCGTTACCGAAGAAGAGTTCGCACTGGTTTGCAGGATATTCGGTTCATGCGGTATCTACTCGGTACTGCCCAAGGATAAGATGAAAGAGGTCATCGCCATAAACGGTTCTTCACCCGCTTTCATTTACCTCTATGCACAGTGCTTCATCGATTACGCAAAGAGCGTGGGCATCGATGAAAAGGCTGCTACCGACCTTTTTGCAAAGTCCCTGATAGGCTCTGCAAAGATGATAACCGACAGCGGCAAAACTCTTGATGAGCTGATAACCATGGTATCATCAAAGGGCGGCACCACCATCGCAGGTCTTGAAAAGCTGAGAGCAAACAACATCGAAAAAGCAGTAAAGGAATGCTGCGAAGCCTGCACCAACAGAGCTTACGAGCTGGCAAAATAATACAGGAATAAACTTCCCGCGGGGGACATAGTATTATTATCGAGGTGATGATGATGCAGACGAGCCCCTGCAGGACAGATGAAAACAGAGCAAGATACGGCACAGGTGTGTTCGCATTCATGTGCGGAGCAACGCTGACAGGTGTGCTCATCGGGACGATGTGCTTCTGCCTTTCGGCTGATACACAGGCGAGCAGACTTTTCCTGCCTTCGGGCGGGATGAACAGCCTTTTGCAAAACGACCCCGGAAGTGTCATGGCGGGCTCTTTGCTGGGGAGCACGGTGTTCCTGCTGGGACTGGCAATTGCGGGTCTATGTGCGGTGGGACAGCCTTTCGCTGTTCTGCTCATCATGCTGAGAGGTATGGGCATCGGTCATAAAGCCGCACAGCTTTACAGTACCGCAGGCAAGGGAGATATGCTGTATGCAGCAGGACTATTCCTGCCCGGTGCAGTGATATCGGCACTGGCACTTGCATTGGCTGCGAGAGAGGCTCTCAGCCTGTCGAATATCTACCTGCGGCTCACACTGTCAGGCGGACGAGGATATGACCCCTCGGGTGCTGTGAAACTCTACGGGACAAAACTGCTGGTAGTGGAAGCTTTACTTGCACTGGCGGCAGGGGCTGATACTATCTGCTGTTATTTGTTTTCAGGAAAGCTTATCTGACAGCAAGGTCTGTCAGGACATAAAAATCAAGGAGAGTAAAATGGGATTTTTCGGAAATTACGATACGCCCGGAAGAGGAGTTCTGAAAACGCCTCACGAAAAGCGTCCGTTCTTCAAATTCTGGGAGGTATATTTCAGGCATATGTGGCAGCTTATGGGGCTTAATCTGGTGTACTTCCTGTTTACGGTACCGCTGTTCGCCATGCTGGTGCTGCTGACATATACAGGAAATATGAAATGGCTGCTTCTGTTGCTTATATCGGGCATAATAGGGCCTGCAACTGCGGCTATGACAAGGGTAGCACGCAACTATTCGCAGGAAAGACCAACGTTCATGCTGCATGATTTTCGCAAGGCATTCAAAAAGAACCTGAAACAAGGGCTTGTGATGGGCTATATCGACTCGATAGTCATTGTCAGCTTTCTCTTTGGCGTACCGATGTACAACCGTATGGCACAGGAAAACAGTATCATGTATGTACCATATGTGCTGTCACTTTCGTGTATGCTGGTGTTCTTCATGATGCACTTCTACATCTATCAGATGATGTGTTCGACCAACCTGACCATGAAGCAGATACTCCGCAACGCACTGTTTCTCGTGCCACTGGGTCTTAAAAACACCATATACACTCTGTTGGCATCGATGCTGGTGATAGCATTCAACTTTATAGTACTCATAATGCCATCTACCATGCCTGTTGGAGTTACTCTGCTGATGTTTTTCCCGTATGCGTTCCTCACATTCGTAGCGTGCTTCAATTGCTATCCCGTGATACGCAAGAACGTTATACAGCCTTATTATGATAAGACAGGCGAGAAAAACCCCGAGGAAGAAGACGAAGATGCAGAGGAAGCACTGTTTGAGGATAAGGCAGCTGAAGAAGAGGCTGTGCCTGTACAGAAAAAGTCAAAGCCAAAGGTGATCAAGTAATTTGCGGCAAATTTACCATAAATTAAATAACAGCGATACGAGCGTATGCAGAACTGATGCATACGCTCTTTCCATTCGTGTTTATAAACTGCCTGTGCCGTACCCAGTACCATGATAAGATATCTGCATCGGGGACCTGATATCCTCCATGAGTATCTCCTGCTATCGCACATAAATTTTACTATCAGATATTTTTTCTCCAAAAGTGTAACCTTGTTCTGATCTCTACCGTCTTATTTACAGAGAGACATAAATACCGATCGGCAAATGCAGTAAAGTAAGAACAAAGGATCAGTAATAAAATAGAGGGGTCGGTGCGCCGAAAAAAAATATTTTCAAAAAAGTGTAACCCTGTTAAGACTTCAGCCGTCTTATTTACAGAAAGACATAGACAACCCGACATGGAAATGATAAAATGGAGATAACAGGGTCCACGAGAAAAGAGAGGTCAGTATGGATATCACGATAGATGAGATGTTCAGACGTTTGCTCATACAGATGCAGAAAGATGATGCACTGTCGGACGAAGAGAAAGAAATATTGCTGAAAGAACTGGAAACAAGGATAAATGAGGAGGAAAAACCGGATGAAAAAGAATGAGCTTATCGATATAGTAGAACAGGCAAAGGCCGGAAATAAAAATGCTTTCAAGGCTCTTTATGAAGAATATTATGACAGACTGTACTTCTTTGTACTGAAAAATGTTGACAGCAAGGAAGCAGCTGAGGATATAACACAGGATACTTTCCTGAAGTCCATGGAGAAGATAGATTCTCTGGAAAAGCCTGAGAATTACGTGTCATGGCTGCACAGCATCGCATACAACAAGTGTACCGATATGTTCCGCAGCAGGAAGAGCGATGTATACTTCGATACCGATGAGGAGTTTGAAGCAGCTATGGAAAGCCACAGTCTCAATGAGCCCATAATGGTGCCCGAGGACTATGCCACCGACAAGGACAGGGCAAGACAGCTGAAAGCCATGATAGACAGCCTGAAACCCGATATGAAGTCTGCACTGATACTGTACTATTATAATGACATGAACCTTGCAGATGTGGCAAAGACCATGGGTATTCCCGAGAACACCGTAAAGCAGAAGCTCTTCCGTGCCCGCAAGAAGCTGAAAAGCAAGATAGAGGAAATGGCAGGCAAGGGCATCGTGCTTTCCGCTGTGCCCATGAACCGTCTCCTGCGCGGAACTGTTTCTCCAAAGAACGCGGCGGCTATGGTGACAAGATCCGGAGCTTCTTTAAGCAGTATCCCTATGATAGGCAAGATAGCAGGCATATCCGCAGCTGCTGTGATAGCAGTGGGCGTTCCCATGAGCCTGAGCCGCATGGATAAAAATGCAGATATCGCGGGCGATGTGAGAGTTCGTGACACAAGTTATGTTTCGGCAGAAGCAGATACTTCAAGCACTGTTGATAAACTTGCTTCCGAAGTGATAGAAGTCTCCCTCTCCGATACATCTGCCGCTGAGGATACCGTAAACCGTCAGGAAGTCACCAAGACAGATGATACATCATCTTCACACTCAGAGAACTATGCGGTACCCGCATCGGGCGGACTTGATGTCACTGCTGCAGTGAATACTTCCGAACCTGCCGAGCCAGCTCCCGAAACTACCGAAGTACCCGAAGAAAAGAAAGAAGCTCAGCCTGTAGAAATGACTGCTGAAAAGCTGTTCAGCATGACCAATTCAGAACTTAGAGAGCTTTCAAACAATGATTTTGAAGTGGTGGCTGAACCGGGCTTCAATTTCGCTGATTCCGGATCCATAGTATTTGGCATCAAATGCCGCGCTTTTCCCAACTACATCTACTTTGTTGACTACCGTAATGAGGACGGTCAGCCCAGCGGACCTCTTGATGCACCCGACAGATGGCACGGAGATCAGAAGGTAGTGCTCGACAGTGAGGAAGTTCGTGAACTGATAGTACAGGGCAACGAATCCCTCGGCGAAGGTATCAGCGTTGGCATGACATACAGCCAGATAAAAGAAGCAAACGGCAGCCTGCATTTATACAATGACGGATTTGCTTATCCGTGGATAAACGGCAGGGTATGGGGTCTTCACTTCGTATTAACATCTGAAGAAAAGGCTCTCATAAATCAGAAGTTCGATGAGATAGAACTTGAAAACGAGGGTTCCACCGATATCCCCATGATAGACCTTACAGAACTCGGTATCGACCCTGTATGCAACTACGCACATATATATAACACCTACAATGGCGTAAAAGTAAGCTCTGCCGGAACTATTTTTGTAGATCAATGATAAAAACATACCGCAGGACGGATGAAGTGTGCTCCGTCCTGCTTTTTTCTGCCTTGGAGAAGCCACGGAAATTGTAAACTTTTTGTTTCATTGTAATTAGTGTTTGCAATCAGCGTAAATATGTGGTATAATATTAAATTGACGTAGTATGTACACGAAAGGACGTATTATTATGGCAAAGCTTAAAGTTGCTGTCATTTTCGGCGGCAAATCCAATGAACATGATGTATCGGTGGTCTCAGCGGCTCACGTTATACGCAGTATCAGTGCGAATTCCGACCGCTATGAGATCATATGCATAGGTATCACCAAAAAAGGTCACTGGGTAAGATTCATGGGAAGTGTGGAGGATATCGAGAATGGCAGCTGGTCTGAACATCCCGACAACGCTGCCTGTATATTCAGCCCCGACCCCGTACACCGCGGCTTTATCCAGCTGGATGACGACGGCAGCTATACCAATATAAAGGTCGATGCTGTATTCCCCGTGCTGCATGGCAAGAACGGTGAGGACGGCACTATCCAGGGTATATTCCAGATGGCTGAGATACCCTTTGTAGGCTGTGACCTTCTGTCTTCCGCCTGCTGCATGGACAAGGACGTTACTCATACCATACTTGAAGCTCACGGCATACGCACCGCTAAGTGGATAAGCATGATATACCGCGATATGAAGCACCTTGACGAGAAGTGCGCACAGATGGAGAAGGAGCTTGGCTATCCAATGTACGTTAAGCCCGCTAACTGCGGTTCTTCCGTGGGCATAACAAAGGCACATGACTATGATGAGCTGAAGGCAGGCATCAAGGCTGCATTCTCACACGACCAGAAGGTAGTCGTTGAGCAGGGCATAGTCGGTATCGAGCTTGAATGTGCTGTAATGGGCAACGATGAGCCTTTCGCTTCAACAGTGGGCGAGATAGCCGCTGCTAACGAGTTCTATGATTATGATGCAAAGTACAATAATTCGGAATCAAAGACTTACATACCTGCCAGAGTCTCCGAAGATATAATAAACGAGATACGTGAGACTGCCGTAAAGGCTTTCAAGGCTATGGGATGTGAGGGTCTGGCAAGATGTGACTTCTTCCTTTCGGACAAGAATGAAGTAATACTCAACGAAATAAATACTCTCCCCGGTCATACAAAGATAAGTATGTACCCCAAGCTGATGGAACACGCAGGCATAAGCTATGCCGAGCAGGAAGACCGTCTGATAAAGCTTGCTCTCGACAGATCGGAAGTGGATTATGAATAATTCACCCATTGGTGTATTCGATTCGGGTGTGGGCGGACTTACCTGCGTCAAGGAACTTGCAAAGCTCCTGCCCCACGAGGATATAGTATACTTAGGCGATACCGCAAGAGTCCCCTACGGTACGCGAAGCAAGGAGACCATAGCTGAATACACCGCACAGGATATGGAGTTTCTCAGGGGACACAACGTTAAGATGATACTCGTTGCCTGCGGTACGGCTTCATCTGTTATAATGTCAAGTCCCGAATTCAGCGGGAATACAGAGCCCAGCTACAGCGGCGTGGTCAAGCCCGCCGCCAATGCAGCCTGCGCATCTACCAAAAACGGCAGGATAGGCGTTATCGCTACGGGCGCTACTATCAGGAGCGGAAGCTACGGCAAGGTAATCAGGAGCATCGACCCCGCCGCAAAGGTGATAGGCAAGGCTTGCCCCATGTTCGTGCCGCTGGTAGAGAACGGATATATCAGCAAGGACTGTGCGCCTACCAGATATTTCGCTGAGGAGTATCTTGAATGTATGAAGCGCGAACAGGTGGACACACTGATACTGGGCTGTACACACTATCCCCTGCTGGCTGACCTTATATCGGACATAATGGGTGACGGCGTAAAGCTGATATCCGCCGGTGCCGAGCTTGCAAGGTTCGCAGTGAAGACACTCACATTCAGCGATGAACTGGCAGAGCGTGAGGAACAGGGCAGTCAGAAGCTTTACTGCACCGACAGCCCCGAACTTTTCTCGGAAAACGTGGAAAGGTTCCTGGGAGAGAGTTTTTCGGGTACGGTGGAGAAGTGTGTGCTGACAGCGCACTGATGCATTTGGCAGGATAAGTAAAATAAGCTGACCGATGTTAGGAGAATGAGCTTGGATAAAAAAGAAGTTGATATCGTACTAATCAGCCGTCAGTACGAGGATTTTGACGATGACCCCGTGAACTGCGAGCAGACGGAAGTTCTCTCGGTGGGAACATACGAAAAGACCGCGGACGGATATCTGATAGAGTATGAAGAAAGCGAAGCTACGGGCTTTGAGGGCTGTACCACAAAGATAGAGAGCTTCGGCAAGAAAAAAGTGGTGATGTCAAGACGGGGCAACGTATCTTCGGAGCTGGTGATAGAGCCCGGCGAGAAGCATCACTGTGTCTACGGTACGCTTTACGGCAATTTTGAAGTGGGCGTTGAGGCACGAAAAATAACCGATAAGCTCACAGATGAGGGAGGCAGGCTGTCTTTCTCGTATGTGGTAGATGTCAATTCGGGACTGATAGGCACCTTTGATATAGATATTCAACTTAAACTGAGATAAACGGAGGAAGTAAGATGCAGGATTTGATAAAGGACGCTTTCGCACAGGCGAGGGAACTGGTGCTGAACGCACTGGGTCAGCTGGTGGCTGAGGAGGTATTCCCTGCTGAGGCTGTGCCCGCTTTCAATATAGAGATACCCGCCGACCCCAAGAACGGCGATGTTTCCACAAATGCGGCTATGGTATGCGCAAAGCCTTTCAGGAGCGCACCAAGAAAGATAGCTGAAGCTATCGTAGGCAAGATAGATACCACAGGCAGCTGTTTTGATAAAGTCGAGATAGCAGGTCCCGGATTTATAAACTTTTACTACGGCAAGGGCTGGTTCGGTTCGGTAGTAAAGGCTGTTCTCGATGAGGGCAAGGACTACGGCAAGACGGATTTCGGCAAGGGCAAAAGAGCTCTGGTGGAATTCGTATCCGCTAACCCCACAGGACCCATGCACATAGGCAACGCAAGAGGCGGCGCTATCGGTGACTGTCTGGCGGCTGTTATGGAGTATGCAGGTTATGATGTTGAGAGAGAGTTCTACATAAACGATGCAGGCAACCAGATAGAGAAGTTCGGCAAATCCCTGAGACTGAGATATATGCAGATATGCGGCGACAAGGGTCAGGAGATAGTTGCAAAGAACCTTGATATGGACACTTTCTGCAAGACCATATACGAAGATACCGAAACTTTCCCCATGCCCGATGATGTATACCTCGGCATGGATATAATCGCTCACGCAAAGAATTTCTTTGATGAGTACGGCATGATAGCTTCCGCACAGCCTGAGGAGGAGTGCAAGAAAGCACTGGTAGACTACGCTCTGCCCAAGAATATCGACGGTCTGCACAAGGACCTTGCCAAGTACCGCATAAACTACGATACATGGTTCAGAGAGAGCACACTGCACAATGACGGCTCTGTACAGGAAGTTATCGAGAAGCTGAAAGCCGGCGGATACACCTACGAGCAGGACGGCGCTCTGTGGTTCAGAACTACCGATTTCGGCGACGAGAAGGACAGGGTGCTTGTGCGCGACAACGGCATACCCACATACTTCGTACCCGACATAGCTTACCACTACAACAAGCTGGCTGTACGTAAGTTCGATAAGGCAATAGATATCTTCGGCGCCGATCACCACGGATATATCCCCCGTCTGAAAGCAGCTATGACTGCTCTCGGCGTTGACGAGAAGAAGCTGGACATCGTTATCATGCAGATGGTAAGACTTGTAAAGGACGGCGAGACATACAAGCTGTCAAAGCGTTCGGGCAAGGCTATCACACTGAACACTCTGCTGGAGGAGATACCGATAGATGCGGCAAGATTCTTCTTCAACCTGCGTGAGCCAAACTCACAGTTCGATTTCGACCTTGATCTGGCTATATCCAATTCGAGCCAGAACCCCGTATACTACGTTCAGTACGCACACGCACGTATATGCTCCGTTATCAAGAAGCTGAAAGAGGAGAACATCGAGGCAAAGCCTTTCACAGCCGATATGGCTGAAACACTCAGCACCCCCGAGGAGCTGGAGCTCGTTAAGCTGATGGCAACTCTGCCCACCACAATAACCGAAGCTGCAAAGGCTTACGACCCTGCAAAGGTTACCAAGTACGCGGTAGATATCGCGACACTGTACCACAAGTTCTACAATGCCTGCCGCATAAAGGGCGAGGAAGAGAACGTTATGCAGGCAAGACTTTCACTCTCCATGGCTGTAAAGCAGATAATTTCCAACATACTGGAAATGCTGAAGATAGACTGCCCCGAGAGTATGTAATATCCATACACAATAAAAGCACTTTCCCGCGGGGAGAGTGCTTTTTTAAGCATAAAACAGGCTGCCGTCTTAACAGCAGCCTGATATATCACTTATTGTCGTCATACATATATTTTTTTTCAAAGTCGCTCAGGGGCATCGCCCTGTCAAAAAGCCAGCCCTGCGCTTTGGTGTAGCCGCTCTGGCAGAGAATAGCCGCCTGTGCATCGGTCTCAACACCCTCAAAGATGATATCCTTTTTAGCTGTATCTATAAGGCTGCACATATTCGCGACGAAATCCCGGTCGGTCTTGTTCTGCTCGATATTGTCGATGAAGGACTTATCTATCTTCACAATATCCACAGGTGCATTCATCAGCACACTGAGAGTGGAATAACCTATACCGAAATCATCTATGCTGACCTTGAAGCCTTCGTTTCTGAGTTTATCCATCACCGAGAACAGTGACTGAGTATCCCCCGAGAAACAGGATTCTGTTATCTCTATCTCGACATCTCCCCTGTAAACATCGTAGCAGTCCGCCGTTCTTATGATATTTTCAACGAACTTCGGCTGAGTGATATGATGCTGGCTGAAATTCACTGATATTGGCAGGACTTTTCTGCCGTCATGCTTCCACTTTTCAAGGGTGCGCAGTACTTCGCCGTAGATAAAGAAATCAAGTTCGTCGATATAGCCAACCTTTTCCAGCACGGGAATGAACTCGAAAGGCATTTTGTAAGTGCCGTTGGGATTTCTCCACCTTGCAAGAGCTTCAGCGCCGATAATGACACGCTTTTCAAGATGGAACTTGGGCTGCAGGAACATCTCTATCTGCCTGTTTCTGATAGCGGCGTGCAGTTCGTTGCAGATGGACTGTTCGTAGAGTTTCTGCATCCTCATTCTCTGGGAATAGATACCGCAGAGTATACTGCTGGAATGTTTCACGCTGCGCCTTGCAAGATTGGCGTTGTCGATGGCAGTGTTCAGTTCTATCTCGCCATCGGGGAGTATGTACATACCACAGGCGATGCGGATATCACCCGACGGGAATTTCTTCTTCTGCATCGTGGTGAACCTTACGTTCTGCTGTTCAACACTGCGTATCAGTGCAGGTCGGGTCTTCGCCTTGCAAAGACATATAAAGAAAT
>Ga0256405_10008129_pt1 | contig 15239 bp, 11 predicted proteins | sample RumenRJG_02DNA_FD_189096 | JGI IMG/M metagenome (GOLD analysis project Ga0256405, IMG submission 189096) | Bovine rumen microbial communities from Lethbridge, Alberta, Canada - RJG_02 | ecosystem: Host-associated > Mammals > Digestive system > Stomach > Rumen | place: Canada: Alberta... | reverse complement strand
GATGAAGTACGGTCACAGGGGCACCAACCACCCTGTAAAGGACCTTGCAACCGGCAAGGTATATATTTCAACGCAGAATCATGGATATATGGTGGTTGACGGCAGCATATCACCTGATATCGCAGAAACATCATTTATAAATGTTAATGACAGGACTGTTGAGGGTGTGAGGTATAAAACAGCGAATGTGTCCACTGTACAGTTCCATCCTGAAGCATGCGCAGGACCTGCTGACACAGGATATCTTTTTGATGAGTTTCTTGCAAAAATTGGATAATAGATTGGAGCATCCTGTTACGCAGTACGTTCCAGTGGGGAATTTTAAAAGTTTTTGAAGCGGGGAAATGATAATGCCTAAAAGAAATGATATTAAGAAAGTAATGGTTATCGGTTCGGGTCCTATAGTTATCGGACAGGCTGCTGAATTTGACTATGCAGGAACTCAGGCTTGCCGTTCTCTTAAAGAGGAAGGGATGGAAGTTGTTCTTGTAAATTCAAATCCTGCTACCATAATGACCGATAAGGACATTGCCGATAAGGTTTATATTGAGCCTCTCAATGTTAGTGTTGTTAAGAAGATAATCCTTGAGGAAAAGCCGGACAGCATTCTTCCTACTCTTGGTGGTCAGGCAGGACTCAATCTTGCCATGGAACTTGATGAGTGCGGTTTTTTAGCTGAAAATAATGTAAAGCTTATTGGTACTACTGCACTTACCATAAAAAAGGCGGAAGACCGCGAAATGTTCAAGGAAACTATGGAAAAGCTTAAGGAGCCTGTTGCGGCAAGTACCATAGTTACAACCGAAGATGCGGCAGTAGAATTTGCAGCAGAGATAGGATACCCTGTTGTTGTCCGCCCTGCTTATACACTTGGCGGTTCTGGTGGCGGCATTGCAGCTGACGAGGACTCTTTGAGAGAAATCTGTCAGAATGGTTTGAGGCTTTCAAGAGTCGGACAGTGTCTCATTGAAAGGTCTATAGCCGGCTGGAAGGAAATAGAGTATGAGGTTATGCGTGATTTGGCCGGAAACTGTATCACAGTCTGCAACATGGAAAATATCGACCCTGTAGGTGTTCATACAGGTGACAGTATAGTTGTAGCACCAAGCCAGACGCTTTCTGATAAGGAATATCAGATGCTTAGAACCTCTGCCCTCCGCATCATCACAGAGCTTGGCATAACAGGTGGATGCAATGTGCAGTATGCCCTTAACCCTGATACATTTGAATACTGTGTTATTGAGGTTAACCCTCGTGTAAGCCGTTCTTCCGCGCTTGCAAGTAAGGCGACAGGTTACCCTATAGCTAAAGTTGCAGCCAAGATAGCACTTGGATATACACTTGACGAGATAAAGAATGCCATCACAGGAAAGACCTACGCAAGCTTCGAGCCTGCACTCGACTATGTTGTAGTAAAGATTCCGAGACTTCCTTTTGATAAATTTATAACAGCAAAGAGAACCCTTACCACTCAGATGAAGGCTACCGGCGAGGTTATGAGTATCTGCTCAAACTTTGAGGGAGCTCTTATGAAGGCTATACGTTCACTTGAACAGCATGTGGACAGCCTTATAGTTGACTATTATAAGGACTTCTCTGATGATGAAGTAAGAGATCAGCTTAAGATAGTTGACGACAGAAGGATTTTTGTGATCGCAGAGGCGCTCCGCCGTGGCATTTCATATAAGGAGATCCATGCAGCTACACTTTTTGACATCTGGTTTATCGACAAGATAAATAAGCTTGTTAAATGTGAAAAGGCTCTCCGCGAGGGGAACATTTCAACCGAACTGCTTTACGAAGCAAAGAGAATGGAATTTCCTGACAGTGTGATAGCAAAGCTTACAGGAAAAACAGAAGATGAGATAAGAAAGCTTCGTTATGACAATGGTATCAGAGCTTCATTTAAAATGGTTGATACCTGTGCTGCAGAATTTGAAGCGGAAACTCCTTATTATTACAGTTGTTTTGACAGTGTTGAGGATGAAGCAAGGAAAGGGTCGGATGACAAAAAGAAGATCCTTGTTCTTGGTTCAGGACCTATAAGAATAGGGCAGGGTATCGAGTTTGATTTCTGTTCTGTTCATTGTGTATGGGCATTTAAAAAGGCAGGATATGAGACTGTTATCATAAATAATAACCCTGAAACAGTTTCTACGGACTTTGATATTTCCGACAGACTTTATTTTGAACCGCTTACACCGGAGGATGTAAGAAACGTTGTCGAGCTTGAAAAGCCATACGGAGCAGTGGTTCAGTTCGGCGGACAGACTGCGATCAAGCTTACTCGGGCACTTATGGATATGGGTGTAAAGATCCTTGGTACAAGCGGCGAGGATGTGGATGCGGCAGAAGACAGAGAGCTTTTTGATGAGATACTCGAGAAGACTCAGATACCGCGTGCGGCAGGAAAGACCGTATTTACAGCTGATGAGGCGGTAGAAGCTGCACATGAGTTAGGTTATCCTGTGCTTGTAAGACCATCTTATGTGCTTGGCGGTGCCGGCATGAGAATCGCTATTTCCGACAGCGATATAAGAGAGTTCATAGGAATAATAAACAGAAATGTTCAGGAACACCCGATACTTGTAGACAAGTATCTTATGGGTGAGGAGCTTGAAGTTGATGCTGTATGCGACGGCAAGGATATCCTTATTCCAGGTCTTATGCAGCACATTGAGAGAGCAGGTATTCATTCGGGAGATTCGATCTCAGTATACCCTGCCCAGAATATACCGGATGACCTTATAGAGGTTATTGTTGACTACACAAGAAAGCTTGCAAGTTCGCTTCATGTCATAGGCCTTGTAAATATCCAGTTTATCATTTACAAGCATGAGGTCTATGTTATCGAAGTAAATCCTCGTTCAAGCCGTACAGTGCCATACATAAGCAAGGTTACAGGAATTCCTATCGTAGAGCTTGCTACAAGAGTAATTATGGGCGAGAAGATAAGAGATTTAGGTTTTGAACCGGGACTTCAGAGTCCGGCGCCTTATATAGCAGTCAAGATGCCTGTATTTTCATTTGAAAAGCTTCGCGGAGCAGAGATAACCTTAGGACCTGAGATGAAGTCTACAGGGGAGTGTCTTGGTATAGGTAAGACCTTTGACGAGGCTCTTTTCAAGGCATTTCTTGGAGCAGGCATAGATCTTCCAAAGCACAAGAAGATGATAATTACTGTGTGCGATGAGGAGAAGAAGGAAGTTATCCCGGTTGCAGAAAGATTTGCAAAGCTTGGCTATGAAATCTATGCTACAAGAGGAACTTCGGATGTCTTAAATGAAAATGGCATAGATGCTATTCCGGTGAACAAGGTAGAGCAGACCAGCCCTAATATCATGGATCTTATACTTGAACACCAGATTGACCTTATCATTGACTCTCCATCAAAGGGAGCTGCCAAGTCAAAGGATGGCTTTGTTATCAGAAGAACAGCCATAGAGACTGGTGTAACTGTGCTTACAGCCCTCGATACAGCAAATGCCCTTTTAAGGTCCTTGGAGCAATCGGGCAAGGAAAAGCTTGAAATGGTCGATATAGCTACAATAGCAAGAAAGGGAAATGCCTGATGGTTGAAATAGAAAGCGTACTTTCTTTCAATTTTTACACATACGGGAAGCCCTTTACAGGAAGTGACCATGGAAAACGCTTTAGGATCGTGAAAGAAGAAAGAGAGCTTCCGGGAGAGCCAAAAGAAGAACTTCCTGATGGTGAAGAGGCAGAAGTAAAGAAAGAAAATGTGCTTGCCGTATGTATATGGCCTGAACCTTTTGCGTACGATAAGACCGGTGAGGAAAAAAAGATAAGAAGAGACTTTCCGTTTACTGAAGAGGGACTGATAGAATCAGTAGCATTTATTAATGAAACTGATATATAAAGATTGATTTAATGATAATGCCAGACGATTTGACTAAAAAAGTCTAATTGTCTGGCATATTTTTGTATAATATGAAATTATGCTGTCTGGTTATAGCAAACATAAGCAAAAAGAAGAAAAATTCTATTTACACAACTTAAAAAACTGTGTATAATTCAACCCAAGATCGCTGAACAAAAATCTGAGGGAGAGATTTACGAAAAGGTTTTGGAGGAGAGAAACCACAAGGGGGCGTTCAGCGATCCCGTTAAAAAAGAGAGAATAAATTTCGTGTGGCAGGGCAACACGATGAAGCCGAAAGGAAAAGGAGCAGCCAGATAATGGCTGCTTCTTTTCCTTTGTTTAAAATATCTGACAATATACCTACTATAACGTTAAAGCATATCCAAATTTCAAAAATAGGCTTTACATTCAGAAAACAGTAAATTATAATTTCAAACAATAAAAAATGAATGTAGAGTTCATTAATTTTTTAAGAGAGATGGAGGGAAATTTTATGAAGAAAAAAATGAGACTTATGTCACTGGTCCTATCGGCATCAATATTGCTTGGACTTACAGCGTGCGGAAGCAGTGCTTACAACACATCTTCCACCAGTTCAATAAAGAATGCGGAACTAATTGTTTCTGGAAAATCAGATATTCCTGCGGGATCAGCTACATCGGAAGAAATTTCAACACAAGATTTAAATGTAATGCTTGAAACTCCGGTTCAGTCACTTGACCCACAGCAGGCAACAGATGGTACTTCATTTGAAGTTATCGCAGATTATACAGATGGACTTATGCAGATGGATGCAGATGGCAAAGCTGTAAATGCTCTTGCAGAAAGCTATGAGACAAGTGAGGATGGTCTTACCTGGACTTTCAAAATCAAGGATGCAAAATGGTCAAACGGAGATCCTGTTACAGCCGCTGATTTTGTTTTTGGATGGCAGAGAGCAGTTGATCCTGATATAGCAAGTGAGTATAGCTATATGCTTTCGGATATCGGGCAGGTAAAGAATGCAGCCGATATTATCGCAGGAAAAAAGGATAAGTCAGAGCTTGGTGTTACAGCAGTGGATGAAAAGACACTCAAGGTAGAGCTTGAAGCACCTGTGTCATATTTCCTTTCACTTATGTATTTTCCTACATTTTATCCTGTAGATGAGAAATTTTTTGAAACCTGCAAGGATACTTATGGTACAAGCCCTGAAACAACTCTTTCAAATGGTGCTTTTGTACTCGACAAGTATGAACCGAGTGCAACAGAGATTCATCTTACGAAAAATGCAGATTATTACGATGCCTCGAGAGTCAGACTTGCAGGAATAGATTACCAGGTTGTTCAGGATTCACAGACAGCACTTATGAGCTATCAGAGCGGCAGTCTTGATATGACTCTTGTAAATGGTGATCAGGTTGATCAGGTAAAGGATGACCCTGAATTTCAGTCGGTAGGCGCAGGATACCTTTGGTATCTTTCACCTAATATCGCAAAAGTACCTGCATTTGCAAATGAAAATATCCGTAAGGCTTTTACATTTGCAATCGACAGGGACGCCATAACAAATGATATTTTAAAGGATGGTTCTGCTCCTACTTATACAGCAGTTCCGCCTCAGTTTGCTACAGGTCCGGATGGCTCAGATTTTTCTGCTGACCAGGAAAAATTTAAGGATACATGCGCATTTGATGCAGCCAAGGCTGCTGATTACTGGAAAAAGGGACTTGACGAGCTTGGACTTGATTCTTTGACGGTTGAAATGGTTGTTGACGCGGATGACGCACCGCAGAAGGTTGCAACAGTTCTTCAGGAGCAGCTTCAGACAAATCTTCCGGGACTTACTGTTTCAATAAAGGTTGAACCAAAGAAGCAGAGAGTTAAGGATATGCAGGATGGCACATTTGAATTAGGCCTTACAAGATGGGGACCGGACTATGCAGATCCGATGACATATCTTGGTATGTGGGTAACAGATAATTCAAACAACTATGGACTGTGGTCAAACAAAGACTTTGATGATATCATTGCAGAGTGCACAATAGGTTCTCTTGCAACAGATGAAACAGGTCGTTGGACAAGGCTTTATGATGCGGAAAAGATAGTTATGGATGAGGCTGTTATTTTCCCTCTTTACACACAGTGCAATGCTGTTATGGTAAAGAGCAATGTTTCCGGAGTTGAAAATCATCCTGTGGCACTTAACAGGGTATATAAAGATGCTGTAAAGACAGCCAAGTAATAATGAATGATCCCTTGCTTGGTATAAGATATTTAGTGTTATACCAGGCGGGGGTATTTTATAGTAAGCGAAGAAAATAATTGCGGATAGACTTGCTCTATCTAACATTATTTCTCGGCGACGTTGTATCGTAAACGAAATTACTTATTTCGTTTACGATAAAAATAGGGGGTTTTTATGAAAAAGTATATATGTAAACGTGTGCTCGTGTCACTGTTTACACTCCTTGTGATCTTACTGGTGCTTTTTATACTTATGCAGCTGATGCCTGGGTCGCCATTTAATGATGAAAAACTTACGGAAACGCAGAAGGCACAGCTTTATGCAAAATACGGCCTTGATAAGCCTGTAATAGTACAGTTTTTAGCTTATGTCAAAAACATGCTTACAGGTGATTTTGGTGTAAGCTACAATATTTCAAAGAATACGCCTATTTCAATACTTATTGCACAGAGACTTCCCATATCGGCAGGTATCGGTTTTTTTGCAGTATTTATCGGTGCTCTCGCAGGGCTTTTGCTTGGTCTTATTGCGGCACTTTTTCATGATTCTGTTTTAGATACCTTATGTACGGTTATTTCTGTAATCGGTGTTTCGGTGCCAAGTTATGTTTTTGCGCTCATTCTTTCATATAAGTTTGGATTTCAATGGAAACTCGTGCCAATGTTATATGATTCAAAGGCGGCACTCAATTCAAGCATACTTCCGAGCGTTGCACTGTCAATGTTTACAATGGCAAGCATAGCCAGGTTCACCAGGTCGGAGATGCTTGAAGTGCTTGACAGTGATTATATGCTTCTTGCCAAAGCAAAGGGACTTTCAGGTTCTCCTCTTATCATAAGACATGCACTCAGAAATGCGTTGATTCCAATAATCACGGTTTTGGCCCCATTGATCGTAGACCTTATGACAGGTTCACTGGTTGTGGAAAAGATATTTGCTATTCCTGGAGTGGGTTCGCTTCTTGTAAATGCAATTCAGTCTAATGACTATAATGTAGTTATTTCTCTTAGCTTTATATATTCGGCTATGTATATTTTTATAATGCTTTTTGTAGATATATTGTATGGAGTTATTGATCCAAGAATAAGACTTTCAAAGGAGGTTGCATAAATGGATATTGCAGAGAAGGCAGTTATGAATGCTGATATTCCTTTGGAAGAAGAATACATACCGGTAAATTCGGATTTTGTTTTAAAAGACGGCAATAATGATATAGAAATAGATGCAAATTTTGCATCGCAATCTTTTTTGAAAGAAGTAAAAAGCAAATTTCTGCATAATAAGGGTGCTGTGACCGGATTTGTATTTGTCATATTACTTACAGTTCTTGCTGTTGTGGGACCTTTTATGTCGAAATATTCCTTTTCAGAGCAGACCACAGGCAGGAATCTTGCACCCAGAATACCGATAATTGAAAATCTTGGCATTTTTGATGGTTCAGAGAGAGTAGCTACAACTACCGGAAGCAAAACAGTAAACGGGTATGCTGCAAATAAACTGTATGATACATTCTTTTATTTTGGTTCGGATAAGTATGGAAGAGATATCTGGACAAGAACGTGGACCGGAGCAAGGGTTTCACTTCTTATAGCTTTTGCTGCAACTTTAATAGATATGATGATAGGCATGTCCTATGGGCTTATTTCAGGTTACTTTGGCGGGAAAATTGATATGGTCATGCAGCGTTTTGTTGAAATAGCAAACGGAATACCAAGGCTTGTTATAGTTACTCTGCTTCTTCTGATACTAAAACCTGGTATACTTACTATTATCTTTGCACTTATGCTTACCGAATGGATAGGCATGTCAAGAATAGCAAGAGCCGAGATACTCAAACTGAAAGAACAGGAATTTGTATTTGCAAGCCGTACTCTTGATGCCGGCCCGTTCTTTATTATTTTTAAAGAAATACTTCCTAACATAATAGGACCGGTTATAACCCAGGTAATGTTTTCTATTCCAACTGCCATATTTACTGAAGCTTTTCTATCATTCGTAGGACTTGGTATTCCGGTTCCGCAGTGTTCGTTGGGGTCTCTTATTTCTGAGGGATATAACAGTTTTACAACACATCCTTATCAGATCATACCGCCGGTCATAGTGATGGCGCTCCTCATGTTTTCTTTCAACCTGATAGCAGACGGGCTTCGCGAGGCACTTGACCCTAAGATTAAGGAGAGGTGATATGAGTAATAAAGAAATTGTTTTAGCAGTAAAAGATCTTGATATCACATTTAAAACGGCAGCAGGTAAAGTTCATGCGATAAGAGGCGTGAATTTTACAGTTCACAAGGGAGAGACAGTTGCTATTGTCGGGGAATCTGGTTCGGGAAAGTCTGTAACCATGAAGGCAGCTATGGGAATACTCGATAAAAATGCTGTTATTAATCATGGAAGCATCGAATTTACATATACAGACAGTGATAATAAGACACAGACAGTAGATATTCTGTCAAAAGATACAAAATGGATCAGAAAAAATATAAATGGCAAGCAGGTAGCCATGGTTTTCCAGGACCCTATGACCAGTCTTGACCCTACCATGCAGATAGGTAGGCAGATAATGGAAGGAATGATCTGGCATTATGGAACTAAAAAGGAGGAAGCCTACAAAAGGGCAGTTGAACTTTTAAAAGAAGTCGGAATAGAAAATCCAGAGGAGAGGATGAAGAATTATCCGCACCAGCTTTCGGGGGGGATGAGACAAAGAGTTGTAATTGCTATAGCACTTGCCTGCGACCCTAAGCTTATCATTTGTGACGAGCCTACTACAGCTCTGGATGTGACTATTCAGGCGAAGATTCTTGAACTTATTTCAAAGATACAGAGAGAAAGAGGAATTTCGGTCATTTACATTACACATGATCTTGGAGTTGTTGCCAAGGTGGCGGATTATGTAAATGTAATGTATGCGGGAAAGATAATAGAATGTGGACTTATAAATGAAATATTTTATGAGCCGAAGCATCCGTATACCTGGGGACTTCTTCTTGCTATGCCGGACCTTGAAACGGATGACGACAGGCTTTATTCCATACCAGGCTCCCCGCCAAATCTTCTTCATGAAAAGAAGGGGGATGCCTTTGCTCCAAGAAACAGATTTGCACTTGTTCTTGATGACAAAAAAGAGCCACCTATGATGAAAGTGACAGAGACGCATTATGCGGCGACCTGGCTTCTTGATAAGAGGGCACCGAAGGTTGAAATGCCGGAAAGACTTGTAAAGAGAATTGGAAGAATGAGAAAGGGGGCAGAAAAGTATGCAGGTTGAAACAAAGACTGAACCTATCCTTTCTGTAGAACATCTCAGACAATATTTCAAGGTTTCAAATAAGTTTGCGGTAAAGGCTGTTAATGATGTGAGTTTTGTGATAAATCAGGGAGAAACCTATGGACTTGTAGGGGAGTCCGGATCTGGAAAGTCAACTATAGGGAGAGCCATAATAAGGCTTTATGATCCTACAGGTGGCAAAATTACATTTGAAGGCAGTGATATAACTGGTAAAATAGATAAGACAACAAGGAGAAAGCTCAGAAAAGATATGCAGATGATCTTTCAGGATCCTATGGCTTCGCTTAATCCAAGAAAGAAAGTTTCAGATATAGTAGGAGAGGGACTTGACATTCATCATCTGTATGCAAGTCTTGAGGAGAGAAATGAAAAGATACAGGCTATTTTAAAAAAGGTTGGCTTGGCTCCGGAACTTGCAAGCAGATATCCACACCAGTTTTCGGGCGGTCAGAGACAGCGTATCGGTATAGCAAGGGCTCTTATCATGAATCCAAGACTTATAATAGCTGATGAGTGTATTTCTGCACTTGATGTATCTATTCAAGCACAGGTCGTAAACCTGATGAAGGATATACAGGCAGAAACAGGAACAGCATATCTTTTTATTGCTCATGACCTGTCCATGGTAAAGTACATTTCCGACAGGATAGGAGTGCTTCATTTAGGACATCTCCTTGAAACAGGAACTACAGAAGAGATCTTTGAGAATCCTGTTCATCCATATACAAGGTCGCTTCTTTCGGCAATTCCGTCACCAAATCCAATTGTTGAAAAAAGGAGGACTGCTTTGACATATAATTATCATACATCAGGTATTGATTATAATGCCGGCGCTATGCAGCATATAGAAGGCAGTCATTATGTATGTTGTACAATGGATGAATTTGAAAAATGGACAAATCCAGTTAAAAGGGCTGTTTGACAGAAGAGAGAGCGGGCTTTGCGTTTATTGCAAGGCCCGCTTTTATGTGGTAAAGGGGACAATCGCGTTTTGCTGAAAAACCATTTGTAAAAAATGTGTAAAAGTGATAGGATGATGATACGAGGGTCTAAAGTCGGCTTTACAGGCTTATTAAAGATCTATTTACGCAGGAGGAAAAGATGACTTTGAAAAATAAGACAGCTGTCGGGATTGCCGCAGCCACACTTGCTCTGTCTTGTGTGCTTACTATGCCGCAGAGTGTAAGAGCTGCAGAAAAATCTTCTTTAAGCAAAGAAACTTATAGTGCCGGCGAAAATCTGGCAGAGGGGCTTGCTTTCAACAGACCACAGACTTTGTTTATAACTAATATAGGAAATACCGTATATTCAAAGATAAATATTCCTGAAGAGGGCTATTATGTCGTTGAAGCTTCTAGCGCGGGAGGGTCGGTGAGCCTTGTTTTTGCGGATGAGAATTATAAGACAATGGATATAGCTGATTCTTCTGTTACTGTAAAGGACAATGGGGAAAAGGTATATGTAACAAGTACAGTCTATAAATTTGCAAAAGGAACTCATTATATAGGAGTTGCAGCAAACAGAGTTACAAAGATAAGGCTTTCTGTATTTGAACCTGAAAAATTGACTGAGGGGTTTGAAAGTTCTCAGGTTGTTGATTCAAACAGAAGAAAGATAACATACTCTTTTACGGCAGAAGAGGGAGGCTTGTATTCCTTTTTTAACAGTGATGACAGACCGACCGAGAGCATGACTATTTTAGATGAAAATGAAAAGGTACTTTATAATTCAAAGAGGTCAAGGTATCTTAGTGATTATAGCAGGTACTTAAGGGTTGAGGAGCTTAGGCTTAAGGCTGGAGAGAGAGTTTATGTGGTAATAAATCTGGATAATGACTACAGAGAGCAGAACCACGACTCCATGACTGTAAAGAAGATAATTACAGATAATGCGTCAGATTTAACTGTTGATGCAAAACTTCATTCATTTAAAGTTGGTTCGTATGCTGATATGAACCTCTATAAGATAAATCCTTCGGAGGATGAGGAAATATTCCTTTCAGCAACAAGTCCGGTTAATTATCCTCAGATGGTGCTTTACGGTTCAGATGAAAATGTTGTAAAAAAATTTGATATCAAGTATTCATCTAAGGACTCCTATGGCAGGACTTCGTATTCCAAGAACGGCATTGCAGAGCTTAAAAAGGGAAAGGAATATTATCTTGCGGTAAGACTTGCCTACTACAAACAGGGAGCATTTACAGTAAGGGCAAGAAAGGTTCAGGATATAAAGAGCATATCAGTTATTCACAAACCTCTTATGAAGCAATATATTAAGAACCTTGACAGCAAACTTGATCTTACGGGAACTGTGATAGCCTTAAATTATGCAGACGGAACATCCATGAAGTGGAAATACGATGCTGCTTATCTTTACAAGCAGGGTTATCCGGTTGAAATATCTGAGAAGGACGTCTTGGATGCCAAAAAGGTAACAATTGCCTACAGAGGTCATACGGCTGATTTTTATGTACCTGTAACAACAGCTGTGAAGGCATTTGAAGGAGCAATTTTTATAAAAGAAAATGCGCTTAAGAAGGCAACGTTTACACTAAAATCTGACAAATACAGATTTTATACCTTCGTGCCTGTAAGCAGTGAGCTTTACAATGTAAAGGTAACCGGTAAGTATGATGATTTTACTCTTTATGTATTTGATGATAAAGGCAATAGACTTGACAGGAGCGATGCTTCGTATAAGGCAGGAAAGCTTGCAGCAGAAAGTGGCGTATATCTTGAAAAAGGAAAGAAATACTATATCGGCGTAGATTATACCTATTACTCAGGCAGTACGTTAAGCTTTAGGGTAAGTAATGATACACCGCTGCAGCCTACGGGCTTAAAGGTTGAAAGAGAAGACAATACAACCGGAAAAATTTCATGGAAAAAGGTAGCCGGAGCAGAAGGCTACAGGATAATGTATTATAATGTAAAGAACCCTTCTAAGAAAAGCTATGTTATGACAACTTATAATTCAGAGAATATGATAGGTGGCTTAAAGAAAGGTGAAACCTATAGTTTTAAGGTAAAGGCATACAAGAAGGAAGGAAATAAGAGATACTACGGCAGCTATAGTAAAACGTATACTGTTACATGGTAAAAAAAGTCCCCTTTGATTTTCGAATGACGAAGGCCGTTATAGAAAATCAAGGGGCTTTTTTTTAATCATTGAGGAAGGAGAAATCATCATCATCTTCACTTACATTAAGTAAAGATACATCTTCCTTTTGTACAGGAGCACTTTCTTCCGGTTCAAATTCTTCCGCAGCAACAGGAGCGCCCGAAGTTTCATCAACAGCAGAAGTTGTATCAAGTTCTTCTTCAGGAGTACGCGCAGCAAGGTCTGCTGCGGCAAGCTCAGCCTTGGCAGCTGCGTCTTCAATGAGTTTTACCTGAAGCTCATGGGTATCTACGATATATGGTTCTGCTGCATGATCCATATTCCATCTTTTTACAATGTTTCCGGATTCATCCTGAATCTTATTGATCCCTTCAAGGGAAATATCTTTAACGTATGGCAGGTGGTCATAGATCGTATTTGTAGGATCTTTAAGATCACTGAAAGGGGCCAAAGTTCTAAGAGATATCTTATTTTCATCCATATCAATCACCTGTTTGTAAGAATTTATTGCTTCATTGCTTTGCGATAATTGTCGTATTGCAAACGATACGACAGGTTTAAATGTATCGCTGACGCGATACTGGTCGTATTGCTAAAGCAATACGACAATACACGACAGTACATTTTGTATCGCTGACGCGATACTAGTCGTATTGCAAGCAATACGACAATACACGACAGTACATTTTGTATCGCTGACGCGATACTAGTCGTATTGCAAGCAATACGACAATACACACAAAATTCACAAAGTGTACACTTTCGATACACATAATATTAGTATTATTTTATCATACAAACAACAGTTATACAAGAGCTAGTTACACAAAACATGATTTTAAATCAAAAGCTTCCAATACATGAATAGTGAAAATGCTTTAAGGATAGCGGGAAGAAGGTGCCTATGGCTGATACATCTTTCTTTAAAAGAGTCGAGAAAAAATATTTTTATGACAGATGCACAGAGAGAAAAGTTTCTGGAACTGACAGAGCCATACATGAAAGAAGATGAGTATGGGCTCACAAAGATCTTAAATATCTACTTTGATACAGAAAATTATGATCTCATAAGAAGATCTCTTGAAAAGCCTGAATACAAGGAAAAGCTAAGGCTGCGGACCTACGGAGTGCCGGATAAGAAGTCCAAGGCATTTGTAGAGATCAAGAAGAAATTTGATGGAGTCGTATATAAAAGAAGAGAAACCTTAAAGTTAGCTGAGGCGGCAGACTTTCTTTTAGAGGGAAAGGAACCTTGTAAGAAAAGCCAGATACTAAATGAAATAAGATATTTCAAAGATTTTTACAAGGTAGTGCCAAAGCTTTTTATCGCTTATGACAGAAGAGCATACTTTGGAAAGCAAGATCCTTCACTTAGAATGACCATAGATCAGAATCTAAGGTATAGAATAAGGGACCTTGATCTTACAAAAGGAGACTATGGAACGGCATATTTCAACCAGGACACCTTTTTACTTGAAATAAAGGTGAACGAAGCCTTTCCTTTATGGATGAGCGAGGCACTTAATGAGTGTGGAATTTATCCGGTATCTTTTTCAAAATACGGGGCTATTTACACATCACTTCAGAAAGGTATCTGGCAGGATGAGTTTAAAAAAAGAAAAGCAGGGTCAGAAAGAAAGGAGACATTACAATGTTTAACAGCGTGATAGGGAGCACTCTTACAATAAAAAGCCTTATGATATGCCTGCTTGCAAGCATAATATTCGGGCTTATCATTTCAATCGTTTATGTGAAGAATAGTGAATGTTCAAAAAACTTTGCTATCACTCTTGCAATACTTCCTTTACTTGTAAATATAGTGATAATGATGGTAAATGGAAATATCGGAGCCGGAGTTGCAGTAATGGGAGCGTTTTCACTTATAAGGTTCAGGAGCCAGCCGGGCAACAGCAAGGAGATCACAGCAGTTTTCTTTGCAATGGCAGTAGGACTTGCAGCCGGCATGGGATATATCGGGTTTGGTGCAGTATTTACCCTTGTTACAGCAATCTACATGATCATCCTTTCGATAAGTCACTTTGCAGAAAGAGATGCCGATACAAGGGAACTGAAGATAACCATACCTGAAGATCAGGACTATGATGAGATCTACAATGACATTTTTGACAGGTATCTTTCAAAGTACACCCTTACAGAAGTAAAGACTTCTAACATGGGCAGCCTTTACGACCTTAAATACGATATAAACTTAAAGGATGAGAGCAAGGTTAAAATGATGATCGACGAGATAAGAACCAGAAACGGAAACCTTACTGTATTACTTAGAAGACCTAAGCACAGTCTGGAAGAATTGTAGACGAGGTGAAGATTATGATGAATAATAAATATAAGTATATGACAGCGACCATAGTACTCATTTCAACCATAATGTTTGCAGGATGTTCAGACAGTGCAGCAACCTCAAAGGCGGCAGAGCAGAGTATGATATCAACTACTGTAGCAAACAGCGAAAATAGCAGCTCGGATAAGGATAGCACTGTTACAGGAACTTCGGTTTCATCAGGTGAAAATGTTGAAGAGGTTACAGAAGTTGAGTATAAAAAGGCTGATATCAACACTGACTGGCAGGAAGAGGACTACTCGACGATCGAATTTACAGATTTGAAGGTGAAGGCTGATGACAGTGTAGAGACAGACGGGACTGCAGTAACCATAAAGAAAGCAGGAACTTATGTTGTAAAAGGAAAATGTGCTGA
>Ga0256405_10008127_pt1 | contig 15246 bp, 12 predicted proteins | sample RumenRJG_02DNA_FD_189096 | JGI IMG/M metagenome (GOLD analysis project Ga0256405, IMG submission 189096) | Bovine rumen microbial communities from Lethbridge, Alberta, Canada - RJG_02 | ecosystem: Host-associated > Mammals > Digestive system > Stomach > Rumen | place: Canada: Alberta... | reverse complement strand
AATATCCGGCATCACAACTGAAGGATTATGAATTTGATTATATGAACAATCTGATTATGCAGGTGGAAGCTGATACTCCGGGAACGGAATTATATAATTTGATGCACAATTTTGGCGGATTAAGTTTTGAATAAATCATTTTATGCTATAATCATTTTATGGCAATTATTTTAGACGGGAAAAAGTTAAGAGATAAAATTCTTGTTGGTTTGGAACAGAAAATCAGCACTTTTGAGCGCAAGCCCAAACTTGTTGTTATTCTTGCCGGAGATAATCCCGCAAGTCAGATTTATGTCAATAATAAGAAAAAATGCGCCGAAAAAATCGGGATAATTTCTGAGGTTATAAATTATCCGTCTGATGTTGAAGAAAGTGTTTTGATAAATAAAATTCACGAACTCAACAACGACAAATCAGTGACTGCTATTCTTGTCCAACTGCCGTTGCCCGAACACATATCAAAAATAAATGTTATTGAATCTATTGCCCCTGAAAAGGATGTTGACGGGTTTACTTCATATAATTACGGCAAACTTTTTTCAGGAGAAGAACCTTATGTATATCCCTGCACCCCGAAAGGTATTTTGATTTTGCTTGACGAATATGGTATAGAACTTGACGGGAAACACGCTGTTGTTGTCGGACGCTCAAGTATTGTCGGCAGACCGATGTCTCAAATGCTTTTGAACCGAAACGCGACGGTTACTGTTTGCCACAGTCATACAAAAAATCTTGAACAAATAACAAAAACTGCAGACATTTTGGTTTCTGCAGTGGGAAAAAATATTATAAAAGGGGAAATGTTAAAATCTGATTGTGTTGTGGTTGATGTCGGGATTTTCAAAGACGCACTCGGCAAGTTGCATGGAGATGTAGATTTTGAGCCGTCTTCGAAAATCGCATCATATATTTCGCCTGTTCCGGGGGGTGTCGGGCCGATGACGATAGCGTCATTAATGCTCAACACTGTGGAACTGTTTGAAAAAACACTGTAATTATTTAACTCTAACCGCCTGAAGCAAGGTTCAACGTACAAGATGATTTTACGTTGTTGTTTACAAGTGTTTTCAATGAAGAAATCTGGTTTTCTATCGCAGTCATTTGAGTATCAATAGAGTCTTTTTCCGAACTCAACTGTTCATCTAACTGTTCATAGTACAAATAAGTTGCATCTTCTGATTCATCGTAATCACTGTCACCTTTGTGTGATTTTTTAATCGCCGCCATTTGTGCTTCTGCAGCCTGAGTCTGATTCATGATTGATGTATACTGCAACTGTAAGAAGTTTTTCTGCAAGTTTAATAAACTTTTTTGACTTGCTAATGCTAAAAATGCCATAATCTCATCTCCTTATTTTAAACTCTCTCATGTTTATAAAGTATTTTGAAAAAGTTTGATTTCACAAAGAAGATTTTTTGTAACATTTGTTTACAATATTGTTTTCTAAATATCCAAGCCGGTGAACATCTCTAAAGAAGTTACGGTATTAAGAGCAGGGTATTTATCAATGTCCTGTGTTTTTACAAAATCAATGGCTTCGTTTCTTGCAAGTTCAAGAATTTTAGCGTCACGAACAATATCTGAAATAATTAAATCCGGCAGACCACTCTGTCTTGTTCCCAAAAATTCCCCCGGACCTCGCAGCTGCAGGTCTTTTTCCGCAATGACAAAACCGTCATTTGTCTGAGTCATAATGCCAAGGCGTTCCATTGTTTCGGGTTTTCTTGAAGATGTTATCAGGATGCAGTAAGATTGCAAATCGCTTCTGCCTACACGGCCACGCAGTTGATGAAGTTGGGAAAGTCCGAAGCGTTCTGCGTTTTCTATGACCATAACCGTCGCATTAGGTACGTCAACCCCGACTTCAACAACGGTTGTTGAAACTAAAATGTCATACTTCCTGTCTTTAAAATCCTTCATAACCGAATCTTTTTCGTTTGCTTTCAATTTGCCGTGCAAAAGACCTATTTTATATTGCGGAAAAATATTTTCCTGCAGATTTTTTGCTTCTTCAGTTGCGGCTTTAGCGGAAAGGGTTTCGCTTTCGTCAATTAACGGATAAACAACATAAGCCTGTCTGCCCTGTTCTATTTGCTCTTTAATAAGTTCCCAAACTTTTTTATGCGCACTTGTAAGGTATGTTTTTATCGGTTTTCTGCCCTTTGGAAGTTCATCTATAATGGTTAAGTCCAAATCGCCATGAACTGTCAGTGCAAGGGTTCTGGGTATAGGAGTTGCTGTCATCGTCAGCATTTGCGGACTTTGTGATTTTTTCTTCAAAATATTTCTCTGACGAACCCCGAATCTGTGCTGTTCATCAACGACAATAGCTCCGAGGTTATTAAAATCAATATTATCCTGAATAAGTGCGTGAGTGCCGACGGCAATATTTATCTGCCCGTTGCGCAGTGAGGTTTCAAACTGGTTTCGCACTTTTTTACCCTGCGAACCCATAAACAAACCTATACTTAAACCAAGCGGAGTGAGCCACTCAATGAGGTTGTTGTAATGCTGTTGCGCAAGAATTTCAGTCGGAGCCATAAATGCTCCCTGAAATCCGTTTTCTATTGCCGCAAGAAGCATAACGGTTGCAACAACGGTTTTTCCGCTTCCGACATCACCCTGTAAAAGCCTTTGCATAGGTGCAGACGAATTCATGTCATTCAAAATTTCATTGATTGCTCTTTTTTGTGCTGATGTCAGTTCAAACGGCAGATTTTTTATAAATTTTTGCACCAAACCGTCGGGATGGACACTCAAAGCGTATGACGGGGTATTTTTTGCGGTTGATTCTCGCAGGCGTATGAGTTTTAACTGAATTAAAAATAATTCCTCAAAAATGAGTGAAAATCGTGCCTGTTCAAGTTTTTCCATTGTTTCAGGGAAATGTACCTGTTTAACCGCATCTTTTTTATCCAAAATTCCGTATTTTTCTCTGATAAAATCAGGCAGAACGTTAACTATATGCTCTTTGTACATCTCTATTGTATTAAAAATCGCTCTGCGCAGGGTTTTTATGCTAAGACCTTCGCATATCGTATAAATAGGTACTATTCTTGCCAAATTTAAGTTTGAATCGGGATTTTCAAGAAATTCTCCGCTCATAATTGAATAAGTCGGCTTATCCATAGTAAGCCCAAAGGTGTAATTATCCCGTTTTACAACGCCTGAAACCATTATACCTGCATTAACTGGAAACTGTGCTTTCATTCGTTCCAAAACGTAGCGGTTGCCCTTGGCATTGAAAAAGCAGAGTTCAAATTTAGCGCTTTCGTCTCTAATTGTTACTCTTGTTATGGATAAGTTATTTCTTGTGTTAAATGATGAAACCGATTTAATGTATCCAAAAACCGTTGTAGTCTGCCCTTCTTTGAGGTCTTTAATCATTGTACGCGAAGAATAATCAATGTGTTTTTTGGGAAAATACATCATCAAATCCTGAGCGGTGTAAATCCCAAGTTTATTAAATTTATACGCAACTTTCGGCCCTACCCCTTTGATATACATTACATCAACTTCTGACGGGTGTTTTTGGCTTTGTACATTACGCTCTTGCTGTTCTTCTTTTTCCTGTTTTTGTTTTTTTAGTTCAAGTTTAATAATTTTGACTAACTGTTCTATTGCTCTGCGTCTTTCAGACAGTCCGGCGTACGGGTAAACGTCAAAGGTTTCGTATAAAACTGCCCAGCGGGGATTTTTCTTGTCTTTCTTTATCTCTTTTTTTATTTCAGAACGAATAAATTGAGAAAAAGTTTTTTCTCGCCCGTGAACATCTATATATTTGTACTCCGCCTCAATATCAAGCGCCTGTTTTATTTTATCCAAATTGTCAAGCATAAACAAATTTTAGCATAAAATTCGGCATTATATTATTTTGTAACGGGAACTTCGGGGCGACGTACCGACAAGACCATTTCGTTCGGGATATAAAAATCCGTCATACCAAAGTTTGCATTAACAAATAAAAATTCTAAATTTTCGCCCTCTTTTATTTCAAGTGTTTCAAACGGAATTTTCAAGTCCAAAACCTCATCATAGGCAACCTCTATTGATTTGTAGTTTTCAAGCACCCACATATCCCCGGGAATTGCTTTGACAAGTCTTAAAAATCTCAGTTCATCATCTCTTATTGAAATTTGAATTTCATTATGGAATTTTTCAAGTGAAATCGGTGAGATATTTTCCGATTTGTTTATTAATCTGATAGGCGAAAGCGCCTGAGTTCTGCCTGCTTTTCTAAGATAAATATACATCTGATAAGTTCGGGGAATTGTTGTGGGGTTTTCTTTAATATATTTGTTCAAATAAAATCTTAAATAAAAATTTTCGCTGTCGTTTCCGAAGCATATTTTGTCAAAAAGTTTTGATTCTCTAAGTACCGGTCCGTCAGGAATATCAATACATCCGGCATTCAGCCATGTATCATCATCAACGGTATTTTTACCGCTGACTTTAGGTGAAATTAACTCCTTCGGATAATTTGACGGGCGTGCAGGTGAAACGCTTGTCAGCGGTTCATCAAGATATTTCGGGTAATCTAAATCAAGTGTTTTGTAAATATTTTGCAGGTGAGTCCTGTATATAAAATCAAAAATATTGTCACGACCGGAATAATTCGGTTCGCCGTACCACCAAAACCAGTCACTGCCCTCACAAACAAAGAGTTCCTTTCTCGCATCTTCAAGATTCGGATGATTCGGCTCCCGTTTTGAAAATGCGCTGAAATCTTGTCTTGCCCGTTTCAAATATTTCCATGCAATATCTTTTACAGGTTCATCTATCCAGAGTTTGTAGCCTCTGTTAAAACTTGCGCCCGTTGCAATTTTATTTAATGTTTTATGTTCTTTTGCTTTTTCTATATAATCGCTTATCAAAACCGTTTCTAATGAATCGTCTTTGCAAATCAGGTCATAGAGTGTTTCAAGGAAGGTGTTGCCGTCATCAATATAATTTTCCCACGCATTTTCTCCGTCCATTGCAATAGTCAAAAGGTGTTCCTCATCAGGTGATGATAAAATTTTACCCTGCAAAATCTTTATTCTGTCGTACAAATCGTTTGCGGTTGCAACAGGGTTATGACTTGCATATTCAAAACTTACAAGATTATAAATGGTCGATTCCCTGAAAATCATTTTTATATCTGATTTTTCGGTTTTATACGAATATGTTTTAAGTAAATGATAAGGATCTTCAAGGTATCCTTTGAAATCATGCACAAATTCAAAATCAATAGAATTTGCAAGATTCCCTTCATCGGAAATAGACCATTCAACACCTAAATCGGATAACATTTCGAGTGTTTTGGGGCTGACGCACTGCTCTGATGCCCAAATGCCCTTAGGACGTTTGCCAAGTAATTCTTCAACTCTGTCTAACGCAAGTTCTGTCTGAATCTTTGCATCTTCTTCGGTGTTGAGTTTTGCTAATTCATCATCGCCCGAACGGTCTTTTCTTATTGATTTATAATCAAGTAAAATCGGCAAAATCGGGTGATAGTACGGACTTGTCGTCACCTCAATTTTATTTTTTGCGATAAGTTCTTTTAATGTCGGAATAATTTTTGAAATTATTTCTCTTTGAATATCTATAATTTCAATTCTGTCCTCAAGAGTATAATCTCTGCCTTTTTCAACAAGTCTTTTTAATCTTTCATCTGATTTTTTGAAGGTCGGGTCTATCCATGCAAGATTGAATAGTGCCATCAAATCTGAATATTCCTGCTCCGTGAAAATATCGGTATTTTCAACGTTTTGCTGAGATTTTTTATACAAATTGTGATACTGCTCATTGGGCAAAATCATTGTCTGATAATTCGCATCAAAAAAGTTATTTAAGATGAATATTTTATCTTCTTTTGATAATTGTTCAACCGGGGTCACGGTAATTCTTGAATGAATATCGTGTGCGCCGTTTGAATAATCAATAAGAGAGTCTAACAGCACGGGAACGTAATTGAAATTGAGTTTTAATTTATCAAACTTTTTAACCCAAAGTATCATATCAAGATAATCTTTAACCGCATGAAGCCTTACCCATGGCATAATGAAACCGCTCTGAGGCGTCAGTTGATAAACCGGCTGATGCATGTGCCAGTAAAAAGCAATGGATAACTTTTTTGTTTGACTCATCATAACTTCAAGACCACTCTTTCAAATTATATAGTAGCATAAATTTATTTAATTTTAAATAATATTTATAAACTTTCTACTAATATATTTACATAAATAATATTATCGGCATTAGATTATAATTCTTCACTTATTGTTCACTTTTCTTTTTGATTGCGACGCAAAAAGAAAAGTGAACCGAAAAGAAAAACACGCTATTTCACTGCAATGCCTGACGGCATCGCTCCGCTCATAAGATATTGTAAGTTGGGCTTTCAGCCCAACAGAAGTTCATACGTTTTTGTCCTTACGGACAAAAATCAATCAGGCGCCTAAAACTACGGCGCCTTTGATAATTATCTTTCAAGCGCACGGCGTTGTCCTTAGCCGTGCTGAGAGATTTTTGCCGACAGGCAAAAACACATATTACTGCGTTAGCAGTCTTATGCCGCCGTAAGGCGGTATTGTAATCAGCGAAGTTTTCTTTTCTTTGGTTCATTTCTTTTCTTTTGCCTCGCAAACAAAAGAAAAGAAATGAACTACTTATAATATTATTTATGTAAAAGACCGAACATTAAGTTCGGTCTTTTGATTTTTATGTATCAATATTTGTTGCATATACCGCATTTGACTGAATGAAGTCACGTCGCGGTTCAACCCTGTCGCCCATAAGTATATCAAACAACTGGTCGCAAATCATTGCATCTTCAATATTAACCTTTAACAAGGTTCTTGTTGCAGGATCCATTGTTGTTTCCCAAAGTTGTTGAGGCATCATTTCACCTAAACCTTTGAACCTCTGAATCTGCAATCCTCTTTGACCTCTGTCATCAATAGTTTTTTGAAGTTTTTCAAACGAATTAATCTCAACTTTTTCGGTATCAGTTTCCAAAATCAAACCGTCGGTTTCTTCGATTAAGAAATCTCTGATTAACGGATAAGATTCACGAAGTTTCTTAAATTCCGTACTCTTGATGATATTTTGATTAAGAACAACATGTTCTTCATCGTTAAGGTGTAAAATGAACGAATATTTAGCGTTTTCTGCGTTATATTTAACTTCAACTCTATAATTTTCCGCCTCTGCAATATTGTAATTCTTTGCGTGGTCAGGCAGATAGTGGTTTAAGTATTCGCAGTGCTTGTTCATTATATCCTGAGAATCAAAATCGTTAAGTTGAACGTTTGAACGTACCAAACCTCTTAAAAATACCGCAGGGAAAAGGTTTAAAATCGGGTTGTTGTATGACTTGTAGTATTCTGTCATATTTTTGATGAGTTCTAAAAGTTCATCGCCCGTTTTAACGTGTTTCTTTTCCTTATCCGACAGGCTGAGGTTTTTAATACCGCGTTCTTTAAGCATCTTATCAAGTACGTGTTCATTGAACAAATATTCCGATGCTTTGCCTTGTGTAACCTTGAATAAAGGCGGTTGAGCGATATAAACATACCCGTTTTCAATCAATGGTCTTGCATATCTGAAGAAGAATGTGAGCATCAATGTTCTGATGTGTGCACCGTCAACATCAGCATCTGTCATTATGATAATCTTGTGATAACGTAGTTTTTCAAGTTCGACTTCGTCAGGGTTACGGCTGATTTTTATACCGAATGCCTGAACCATGGACTGAATTTCGTTATTAGCATAAATTCTGTCTAAACGTGCTTTTTCAACGTTAAGAATTTTACCTCTCAACGGCAAAATAGCCTGAAACATTCTGTTTCTGCCCTGTTTAGCGCTGCCGCCTGCAGAGTCACCCTCAACGATGAAGATTTCGCACTGAGACGGATCTCTGTTTGAGCAGTCTGCAAGTTTTCCCGGCAATGTAGAGTTTTCCAAAACGGTCTTACGTCTTGTGAGTTCTCTTGCTTTTCTTGCAGCTTCTCTTGCACGCTGTGCCTGAAGTGTTTTTTCCAAAATAGCCTTAGCCATCTTTGGATTAAATTCAAGCCATTCCTGTAATTTATCTCTGACCGCATCCTGAACGGCACTCAATGCTTCGATAGAACCAAGTTTTTCTTTTGTCTGTCCTTCAAATTCAGGGTTTGGTATTTTTACCGAAACGATTGCTGTTAAACCTTCTCTGACGTCATCACCCGAAAGGTTTTGGTCAGAATCTTTTAAGATTTTATTTTTTCTTGCGTAATCATTGAGTACACGGGTAATAGCATTTCTGAACCCTGTCATGTGAGTTCCGCCCGAATGTGTGTTGATGTTGTTTGCAAATGACAATACGTTTTCGGTGTATGAATCAGTGTACTGCATCGCAACTTCAACCTGAATATCATCGACAACTTTTTCAATATAAATCGGTTTGTCGTGTAATACGGTTTTGTTTTTGTTTAAGTATTCAACATAACTTCCGATACCGCCTTCATAGTGGAATACTTCAGGTTCTTCCATTCCGGCATGTTTAAATACAATTTTCAAACCTTTGTTTAAAAACGCCATTTCACGAAGTCTTGTACCGATTACTTCAACATCAATTTCAGTTGTTTCGGTAAAGATTTCGGGATCGGGCCAGAAGGTCGTTTTTGTACCTGTTTTATCAGTTGCTTCGCCCTTTTCAACAGGTGCAAGAGGTTCTCCTCTCATATATTCCTGACGCCATACAAAGCCCTGACGTGAAACTTCTACGATGTATTTTTCAGACAGTGCGTTTACAACTGACGCCCCAACGCCGTGCAGACCGCCTGAGACTTTGTAACCGCCGTCGCCGAACTTTCCGCCTGCGTGAAGTACGGTATGTACGATTTCTAATGCGGATTTGCCTGTTTCAGGTTTGATATCAACAGGAATACCACGACCGTTATCTTCAACCGTTATACTGTTATCTTTGTTAATTGTAACGTAAATATCCGTACAATAGCCTGCCAAAGATTCGTCAATAGAGTTATCAACGATTTCGTAAATGCAGTGGTGCAAACCTCTTTGAGAAGTTGAACCGATGTACATCCCCGGACGGACACGAACTGCTTCAAGCCCCTCTAATACACGGATATTTTCGGCACCGTATTCGCTTGAAGTTTGGGTTTCAAAATCGTCATGAACTCCGCCTGACGGATCAACAAATTCTTCGTTAATTTGTTTTCTTAACTCTTCTTTCGCAATATTGTCAACAGCCGTTTCCATTGCTTCTATGGCTGTATCATTAGTCACATTTTCAGACATGTATTTCTCCCCTAATCTTAATTTCTTTCCTATATCATAGCACAAAAACAAGCAATATAACAAAAATCTTTACCTTAGGTTAAGTTTTTTGTTACACTTTGCTGAAATTAACGACCGGCTTTTTATAACTGAATAAGACGCTAAGATGAGGAATTATTAAGTGCCTATAAGATTTTTTTGAAAAGAATCATTAATTTGTCAAATTTTGTGTATTTTTTGCTTTTTTCCGTATAATCAAGAACGACTCTTTTATTCTCAATTATGTATTCTCTGAGATGTCTTGTTTTGGGATATAACGTTTTAATTTTTTTGTTTATACTTTTTTTCAGCATATCTATTTCCGGCTGTCTTTCCAGATAGTTTAGATTTCTGTGTGCATATTCGGGATAATTCATTGGTTTTCCGGTTATGTATTTTTTCCCTGCAAGCAAACCTACTGTCGGATTTTCTTTGCAGTCCTGCAAGTGTGCTTTGTAGGTTCCCAAATCATACTCATCAGGCAGAAAACTTGTATCAAGGTGTACTCTTGACCAGTATGCGTTGCTTCTTACACTTTCGTATTTAGGTGACGATTCAATTTCTATTTCCATTTTTATTCTCCTTTATTTTTAGTGATATTTTTTCAAAACTTTTTTAATAAACTTAAATAAATCAGGATCTTTGTCCATGAGTTCATATATTGTATGCCCCAGAGCATTATTGGTTATAAGTAACTGATGGGGTTTATAGTATGATGCATAAGCATCTATTCCTTGTGCAAAGTACTCAAAAGCATTTACTTGTGCATATGAGTCCATTATTTTGTCTTTGTGATTTTGAACGTTCGGATATTCCCCCTGTTTATATCTTATATTTATTTTGCTAATTTTATTTCATTAATGTAATCATTCGCATTTCTTTTTTTGATTAAATTTTTATTAGGCATGTAATAATACTGGATTTCATAGCAGTCATCATAATAACTGTATGCGGTTTTTCTTTCGTTGTTTTCGTATTTACCTGCTTTTACTTTGTATTCTATTGTTTTTAAATCTTTTAATTCAACTTGGGTTTTACTTATATTGCTTAAAATTTCGCAAGCTTTTTGGGTTTCTTCATTGCTGACTGTTTTTTTGTTTCCGTATAAAAGAAGCGCTCTGTCTTTAATTATATTTGGGTATTTGGGGTGCAAATCAGCAACAAAATATTCCGCTTTACCGTTTCTCACAAAAACACCTTTGAAGGTATCTCTTATATTATCGACCATTTGAGCAAGTGAGCCCTGATATTTCGGGTATCTTTTATTTTTGTATGATAAATCCCTCATTAATTCTTTTTCGTCTTTAATATTTGTGACAAATTCATATTGATCACCGTCTATATTGAGTTTTACTTTTCCGTATTCCCCTTTCCAGTTTTTATTAAATTCAAGGACTTTTACTCCATAAAAATAAGCGTCCTGCTCTAAATCATCAATAATCGGTTTTGCCTGCTTAACAGCTTTTGATGCTAATTTTTGTGACATCCCGAATGTAAAATTATAATTTTGTGTTTTTTGAATCTGCATAATTATATCCTTTATTTGTTTATTAAAATTGCATGTAATATGTAATTTTAAAACCCCTAAAAATAAAATTTGCTAAAAAAAACAGGTAGTAAATTTTTTACTCCCTGTTCTTTTTTGTTATTTTTTTTTGATTATTTCAATTCCCTGTCTATTGCTGCAAGAACTTTTTCAACAGTTGCTTCTTTTATTACTTCATCATTAACCTTAACATAAGGTGCTTTTGAAAACTCCCAGTCTATGGAACACAAACCAAGACAGGGCGAACCTGCAACATCAACATCATCCCCGTATTTTTTCGGTACAAGTTCTATTAATTCCTGTAAATTAGATGAACCCATCACAAAACATGTTGTCCCCAAACATACTTTTACATTAACTTTTGCCATCTTTTTTCTCCTACATATATGCTACACTAACTTTTTTGTAATATTTATCCTGCAAAACATTCTTCATTTTTTTTATGATGTTTTTGCGAATTTCGATTTCTATCGGCATATTCGGATTATAGTGCGCCTGATTGAGTTTTGCACCGACCATAAAGTCTATACAGTCGCTATCCAGTAAAAATTCTACCAACTTCCCTGCCGCATTGTCAATATCCCAGTTTCCGTTTTCAAGATATTCAAGAGTTTGAGTGAGAGTTAAAATCCCTTCCGTTACTAAATCTACACCATCCATATACGAACATGACGGAAGTTTGCCGATACTTATTTCTGCATCCATTGTAATCGGAATATTAAGTTCCCTTGACAAAAGATTTGCGGTTGTTCCACCCGCTATTGCTTTTTTACCCTTATAATCAATAAATGTTTTTGCATACTGAGCATCATTTTTTTGATTAAACGGAGGCCCTGTAAAAACAAGTGATTTTCTTGGTTCTCTGCAATACAGTACAAGTGCCGACATATCGTCTTTGGGGTTTCTGTCGGTTTCAATGTTTCTTGCCTGTTTTACTATGTATGAGGACAATTCCGAACTTGAAATTTCATTGTCCTGTTTTAATTTTTCCAAAACCAAATCTATAAGTCCGCTTCTTCGCAAACCAAGTTTTAATTTTTCATTACCCAAACCGCATTGAGTAATCCCGTCAGAACAAAATATCAGCCTGTCGCCGAGTTCAAGTTTTATTCTGTAACTTTTCATACAACGGTTTTTATGATTTTTTGACGGAATCGACTCAAATTGAGGTTTCATAATTTCGCCGTTGTGTATCCATATAAAATCGGGGTTTCCTTCTTCTACGATTTTTGCATTCCCGTCATCGTTTATATCGATTATCGAAAAAGTCGAATAACTTATTTTTCTTACCTGACAGACAGGAAGTGAGTTCATAACGATTTCTGCGGCATCTTTTATCGGGATCTGGTCGCCTTCGACAAACCTTAATAGCATCGTTGCCGTCATACAGGACAAAATGTTTGCCTTGATTCCTGAACCCAAACCGTCTGATAAAACCGCAATAAGTCTTGCTTCGTCAGGATACCTTTTGGATACAAAGTAATCTCCGAAAGCGTTCTGGTTGTATTTTTTTATCTGATGGCAGTCAATATCAATGAACATTATTTTTCGCCCTCAGATTTGTCATCATAATCATTTGCAATAGAGTTAAGCAGTGTTTCGGTTTCGACCATGTGTTCGCCCAAAAGACAGGCAATTTCCTGAACGATTGAAATGTTTTTTGAGATAACCTCTCTTGCTTTTTCCGAAATCCTTTCCCTTGTGGTTTCGGTTTGGGTTACATCAGTAATTACTGCACCAACGATTTCATTTTCTTCTATTGTAAAGGCGCTTATGTCGTATAATCTGTCTTTGACAGGATAATGCTCTTTGTGTAAGTCTTTCCCTGTTTTTAAAATAGTTGAGAAAATTTCCGAAAAATCAACAATTCTGTCTATCGAAGCGCCTGTCATTCCGTCAGGTCTTGATTTGAATACATCATACATTTCGCCCGTAAACATCTTCATGAAACTGTCGTTTGCTTCCAAAATACGCATGTTATTATCGACCATAACTATTGCAGAAGGCATACAGCGAAGCATTGCGGCAGCCTTTCTCATTGCAATTTTTCTCATATATGATACGCACATTGAAGTTTCGGCAACTCCGTCTAACAGTGCAACGGCAAGTTCTCTGCATGAACTGTATCCGCACCCTCCGCAGTTTAGTTCGTCTTCTTCGGTGTGTTTGCCGATTTTTTTCAACGCTAATTGAATTTCATTAAGACTGTATTTTGAAGTATTTACTCCCTTTGGATTATAACTGCATTCTACAACGGTAGAAGCCTTTTGAGGTACTTTATCTCTGACTTTTACCTTATTCATAACATCTGAAATAGAATTGATACTTGCTTTATCGGAGGCTATGCACGGACCTGTTATACACCCCGATTCGCAGGCAAGCGCTTCGACAAAAACAGGGGATGAAAGTTTTTCCGGCTCAAGATTTTCAAGCGCTTTTTCAAATGCTGAAATCGTGCAGATTTCCATTAGTTGAACTTCGGGTTTGATTCCGACTTTTCTTATGGTTTCGTTCATTCCGCCGTTAATAGGATACAGCGTTCCTTCATAAGCGCTGTGCGGTACAAATTCGTAATCGTTTTCTTTTTTAATTTCCGAAATATCTCCTATTTCATCGGCTATCCAGAATTTTAATTCCTCAAAAGTTATTGAAACATCAATTAAACCGTCATCTTCATCGGCTTCATTTTTCTTCCCTATGCAAGGCCCTATGAATACAACCGCAATATCATCGCCGTATGTGTCTTTTAACATTCTTGCGTGAGTTTTTGCAGGGGAGCCGACAGGTGTGATATATTTCGCAAATTCGGGTTTGTAAAGTCTTATATAATCGACAATTACCGGACAGGCGCTTGAAATCAAAAGCCCTTTATCCATTTTATTTAAAATTTCGGTATCGTGAATAGATACTTCCTGTGCGCCGAGTGCGGTTTCCGATACATCTTTAAACCCTAATTTTTTCAATACCGCTATCATTTTTTGCGCCGAATTTTCAAAAACGGAACGCCACGATGGCGCAAGCGAAACATAAACATCTTTTTTTGCTATGAATAAATTTTGCACCTTTTCCAAGTCGGTTCTTACACACTTTGCGTTTGTCGGACAAACCTGAACACAGTGTCCGCAGGAAATACATTTTTCAGGTATAACCGATGCGTGGTCGTTTTCTATTTTAATTGCTTTGACAGGACAATGCCTGACACATTTGTAACAGTCTTTACATTCGTTTATAAGCGTATATACAGGATGCTGTTTTGTCATATTCATCTTCCTAAATAATTTGAGATTCTTCGGCTTGCATGTCATTCTGAGCGTTAGCGAAGAATCTCTTTTTTATCGCCTCAGAATGACTGAATGATTAACTTATGTTTTTAAGTATTTCTTTCAGTTTATTTTCATCAACTTCATTATAATCTTTTCCGTCAATAAAAATGTGCGGACCGTTTTCGCATTTGTTTTGGCAGTGTGCCCCGACCAAATCGAGTTCTGCCTCAAGATTATTTTCGCTGATGTAATTTTCTATATATTCAAGGTTGTTCATATTGCCTCTTGCAAAGCAGGAACTGCCCATACATACTTTTATTTCGTGCTTCATATCTTCCCTATCCGATTTTATCAATTCATCTCTATACTATTATAGATATAATATAAAGACAAGTGCTTTGTGATTTTTAGAGGGGATTTTTATTTTTAAACATAAACGCTTAAAAAAAGTTAACAAATGTAAAACATTGACTTTTAAAAGGCTTTTGAAATTGACATAAGGCATGGCATGATGTTATAATTAATATGTACGTATGACTAAAATTTGAGAATCGCGAGGAAAAAAAATTAATGCCGTATAAAAGAGGTTTCGCAACACTTTTTGGTGGGCTTTTATCTGCATTGAACAATAAATCCAAAGAGAAAAAACGGGGTTTTACAATTACTGAGGTCTTGATTGCTTTAGGCATCATTGCCGTTATTGCCGTGCTTATACTTCCTGTAATTACCACCAGAGCACAGAATAAATCTTTTGCGCTGTCTTATGAAACCGAAGTTAAGCAGATGCTTAATTCTCTTGAAGGTCTGCCTGTAAACGAAAACAAGAGCGACATTGAAGAAACAATGATGTACGTTCAAAACGACACCGGTCATTATGCAAATAATGCAGGTGCATATATTAATAAATATATGAAGGTCGTAAAATATTGCGGTGATGAACCGGGAGATTGTTTTGGCGGACAGTATTATCAATATAAAGACAGCGACAGAGTTGAATTTGATACAAAAGATATAAAAGGTGCGTGCGCTCTTCTCAGAAACGGTGTCAGTATCTGCCTGAAACCTCAGATTAAGACGACTCCGTCAGAACGGGAAGAAATACAGGGATGGATAGATTTAAACGGCCCGAAAGGCCCGAAT
>Ga0256405_10008125_pt1 | contig 15248 bp, 14 predicted proteins | sample RumenRJG_02DNA_FD_189096 | JGI IMG/M metagenome (GOLD analysis project Ga0256405, IMG submission 189096) | Bovine rumen microbial communities from Lethbridge, Alberta, Canada - RJG_02 | ecosystem: Host-associated > Mammals > Digestive system > Stomach > Rumen | place: Canada: Alberta... | reverse complement strand
AGAGTCCTTTTGATGATTTCTTCGACGAAATGCCCGCCATCGGCGCAGCTCCGGTGCAGGAGGTTCAGAAGGAGCGGAAGGATAACCTGATGAGTTGTGAAGATCAGAGCCGTTTTTCCTACCTGCGTCAGATGAATGCATTAAAGCATGCACAGAAGAAGGCTATTCACGAAGAAGACTTTGAGCGCGCCGCTCAACTGCGGGACGAAATTCACAAGTTGGAAGAAACTCATAAGGAAGCTGAAGCGTCCAAAAAAGATGATAAGGATCGCAATTAAAGCGTGCATCTAAAGAATAGACACACTTCACAATCAAAGAGAGGTATTGCATTATGGATGAAAATAAATTCACTCCCACTGCGGAAGAAGCTTTACAACTGGCTCAGGAGGCTGCAGGCGAACTGGGTCACGGTTACATGGGTACAGAACACCTGCTACTGGGCTTGATGCGTGAGGACGAGGGACTTGCCCATACGGTTTTGACAGAGGCCGGTCTGACGGATGATCTGCTCACGGAAATGATACGCAAAGCCGCCGGTTCCCGCCCTGCGGACAACAGCGGTTCTGCCCAGAACCTGAGCCCCAGAACGAAGCATGTACTGGAGATCGCCATGGAGGATGCCATTCGTGGCGGCTATGCCTATATTGGCACAGAGCATCTGCTGGCTGGTATTCTTCGTGAGGGCAACAATATGGCAGTCCGTATTCTTCGGTCTGCCGGTGTGGACGCTCGCCAACTGTATACAGCATTGATGGATAAACTCAGCGTTGCATCCCACGCTCAAAGCAGCAGCACCCCGGATGCCGGAGGCAGCGAGGGGAGCGGCAAGAATAAGACCTTGTCGGAGTTTACCCACGATTTGACAGCTGACGCCAGAACAGGAAAATTGGATCCTGTCATTGGCCGTGATAAAGAGATCAAGCGGGTGATCCAGATACTGTCCCGCCGCAGTAAGAATAACCCCTGTCTTATCGGTGAACCCGGTGTCGGCAAGACGGCCATTGCCGAGGGACTGGCTCGGAAAATTGCCGAGGGTAAAGTGCCGGAAAAGCTGCTGGACAAAAAGCTGCTCTCTTTGGATCTTACCGGCATGGTAGCTGGTGCTAAGTACCGCGGCGAATTTGAAGACCGTATCAAGAAGGTAATGCAGGAGGCTAAAAAGGACGGCAACATCATCCTTTTCATCGACGAGCTGCACACCATTGTCGGCACAGGCTCCGCTGAGGGAGCCGTAGACGCCGCCAATATTCTGAAGCCGGCTCTCAGCCGCGGCGAGATCCAGGTCGTCGGTGCAACAACTTTGAATGAATACCGCAAGTACATCGAAAAGGATGCCGCGCTGGAGCGTCGTTTCCAGCCGGTTACCGTAGGTGAGCCAAGCCAGGAGGCCACACTGGAGATTTTGAAGGGCCTGCGGGAAAAGTATGAGCAGTACCACGGTCTGCACATTACCGACGAAGCCCTGAAGGCTGCAGTGGAACTCTCTGCCCGATATATCAACGACCGGTTCCTGCCGGACAAAGCCATCGATCTGATGGATGAGGCTGCCAGCCGTGTGCAGATGGAGGAAGAAGAACCTTCCGAAGAACTCACAAGCCTTGAAGAGAAGCTCAACGCTCTTGCCGCAGACAAGGAAGCCGCCATTGCGGTACAAGACTTTGAGAAGGCTGCCCAACTGCGGGATACGGAAAAGGACTATAAGAAACAGTTGGAGACCGAGCGCAATAAGCGCCGCAAGAGGAACAAAGAGCACCGGGATGTAAGCGAAGAGGATATTGCCGCTGTTGTGTCCGACTGGACCGGCGTCCCTGTGACACGTCTTACCGAGGACGAAAGTCAGCGTCTGCTGCATATGGAAGATACACTCCACAAACGGGTCGTGGGTCAGGACGAGGCCGTAAAGGCTGTGGCTCGTTCCATTCGCCGCGGTCGTGTCGGCTTGAAAGATCCCAAACGCCCCATCGGCAGTTTCCTGTTCCTGGGCCCTACCGGTGTTGGCAAAACGGAACTGTGTAAATCTCTGGCAGAAGCCATGTTCGGCGACGAAAACGCCATGATCCGGATCGATATGTCCGAATATATGGAACGGCATACTGTGTCCCGTCTGGTCGGTTCGCCTCCCGGATATGTGGGTCACGATGAAGGCGGTCAGCTGACAGAAAAGGTGCGCCGCAAGCCCTATTCCGTTGTGCTTTTCGATGAAATCGAAAAAGCGCACGAGGATGTGTGGAATATCATGCTCCAGATTCTGGACGATGGCCGTATCACCGATTCTCAGGGCCGCACCGTTGACTTCAAGAACACCGTCATCGTCATGACCAGCAACATCGGTGCAAAGGTACTTACCGATGCCGGATCCAAGCTGGATTTTGAAACAGGCGACAAAAAGGCCGAGGCGGATGCCGACAAGGCATATGAGCAGGCCAAGGAAACCGTTCTGGAAGAGTTGCGCCGCACCTTCCGTCCCGAGTTCCTGAACCGTATCGACGACATCATCGTGTTCCGTGCTCTGACCGAGCAGGATATCGAAGAGGTTGCCCGTCGGATGCTCAAGACCGTGGCGGGCCGTATGGAGTCCATGGGTATCCATTTGGATGCTTCCGAAGAAGCGGTGAAGGAGCTTGCCAGAGAAGGATTTGATCCCAAATATGGCGCACGTCCATTGCGCCGAGCCATTCAGAATAAGGTGGAGGACGCCGTGGCTGAGAGAATGCTGGATGGCACCCTCAATACCGGCGATACCGCCAAGTTGGCTGTAGAGGACAACAAACTGGTTGTAACCAAGTGACATCTCTCATAAAGGCTTTGAAGCTGCTATCAATGCGGTTGTTCGTGGAAAAGAAACCCGCAGCGGGAACGCCGATACCGATAAGCCAAATGACGGCCAGACCGGCGATACCACTTCTCCGCAGACCGGCGACGACAGCAATATCGCTCTTTGGATGGCGTTGATGTTGGCTGCGGGCGCTGCCCTGACCGGCACAGCCGTTTACAGCCGCAAGAGAAAATACAGCAGATAAATCCATATATAACCATGCGCCCCGTGACTTTCTTCCACGGGGCGCATTCTCTATGTATGCACCGCAGGAAGCCTGCGGTGTTGTTTTCGATGTGAAAGCTATCGTTCCATGTCGTGGGTTTTGCGTTTTGGCTTTTGACTTTTGCCCTCCGCCTGAAGCTGGCGCAGGCGTTTCAGTACGCTCTCCCGCCCGGGCGGCGCTGACTGTTCTTTTTCGGCGGGTTTTCCTTTTTCCCTGACCTTGCGTTCCCACTCGGCAAGCTCACGGTTGTAGTTCTCTACTACGGCCTCCGCCTTGCGGTAGGTTGCCATGAACGCCTGCACATCGGGATAGCCGTCCTTTTTTAAGATTTCGGGCAGTGCTTCCAGCATGGCGGAGATTTTTTCCTCCGTCCGCCGGATTTTTGCTTCCAGCTCTTTCCGCTCCCTGCCTTTGAAAATACCCTTTGTTTCGACAAGCTGCGTTTTCAGCCCGGGGACTTCCTCCTGCAAGCTGCGGATTTCCCTTGCTCTGTCCTGCACCCGTATCATCAGCTTCTGCATGGTGTGAAACTCCGCCATATCCAGATTGAGCACCGGCTTGGGCGGCAGCTCCGTCTGGCGTATCAGGTTCTGCAAAAACTCCTTCGCTTTGTTTACGATACAGCGGAACAGGTTGGGCAGCCAACCATGTGCCTTAATGGACTGGCTTGCTTTTTGATGGATTTCCTCTTTCTTGACTTCCAGTATCTTTGCCTCCTCTATCCCCGACACAAGCGCCATATCCGCCGTCCTGTTCCACTCCTGCCTTGCGGCGTTATCCGCTTCCATCTCGGCAGCTTTGGGATTGTTTTTGCCGATCTTCTTGGTCGGCAGATAGATACTGTCGGGATTGAACACCCGTAAATGCTGCTCAGGATCGGCGATATGCCGGTTGATCAGGGCGGTGTAATTCCTCTTGACTTCCTCTAAAAACGGCTCGCTTTTGAAACGCCCGTCCTTTACCGTGAAAAGGTGCTGTTCGTAAACGCCCCCTTTCGGAATAACGGTGCAGCCTTTCCGTATCTGCCCGTCCTCTCCCATAACCTCTTTTTTTGTGCGTACCCGTTTGCCCGTTTCGTCAAAGAATACGCTGCGGGTCGCAATCTTAACCTCCGGCTCGGCAAGCAGCCGCCGTTCGCTGAAGATGAGGTGGATGTGGTAATTGGTCTTTCGCTTGTTGTGATGGAGCGCCGACACGCATTCCACATCATACCGCCTGCGGAATTCCTCCGTGAAATCTTTCAGCACCTGCTGCGGCTCGTATTGCGTGTAGGTTTCGGGCAGGGCGATAATCAGCTCCCTTGCTTCAATACATTTACCCTCTGCGCCGCTTCTCTGAAACTCCTGCTGGCTTTCTCTTGCGAGGTTGCTCCAAAAGGAATGGTCTGCGGTGCGGTAGGTGGCATAGAGGTTTTCCTGTTTGGCGTGGCTTGTGATATACGATATTCTTCCCCTGACATTGGACAGCTTTGACATCTGGATAAAGCTGTGGCGTGTCATAAATCATCTCCGTTTCTGTTTGGTAAAATGCCTGCCTCATTTTGCAACCGGCTTGCCGGCTGCGGCTGTTCCGACGGCATTTGACAAAGGAGCAGCCAAAGAAAATTGCGGTAGCAATTTTCTCTGTATCACAGCGGCGGCAGCCTTGCAAGCGGTGATACAGGCTCCCCGCAGGGGCGAAATACCCTGAGTACAAACCGCAGGTTTGTGCGAGGGGTGTATTTCGCTCTCAAACGCCGAGGGCTTAGGGTTACTTTCCGAAAAAAGAATGGATTGTCATTCCACCTTGCGGACATCATCGGGCTTCAGAAGATTTCTCCCCTGATTGACGGTCATAAACCGCTCCAGCGTGTCCCTGCGGATAATGGTCTTGCGCCCGACCTTCAGCACGGGCAGCTTGCCCCAGTCCACCAGCTTCCGCATGGTATTCCTGCCGATGCCCGTACATTCCGCCGCTTCTTCTATGGTAAATCCCATTTTGACTGTGTTCATTCTCTCGACCCCTTCTTGAAATACTCATTTTGCAACTTCTACATTGTCATTATACTTATTTTGCCATTGTTTGTCAACTCGTTTTAAGCCCATTCAATAAATTTTTACAAAGAAATATGCAAAACAGGGTTGCAAATTCAATCTATTTGTGCTATGATGATACTCGTTAGGAGGTGAAAGCCTTGAATGACAGGAAAATGCTTACCGCAAAAGAGGTAGGGCTGCGGATCAAGGAACGGAGAAACGAACTGAAAATCTCCATGCCCGAACTCGGCAGGCGTGTGGGCGTGAACAAGTCCACCATTCAGCGGTATGAAACAGACGGGGTAAATCCCACAAGAAGCATGGTCATCAACGGGCTTGCGGAAGCACTGCTGACCACTCCCGAATGGCTGACCGGCCTTTCGGAAGAAAAAGAGTATTCCGTCCCGACGCTCTGTGAAAACGAGCTGACAGAGCACATCAGGAAGTATCTGGATACGGTTACTTTCGCCGTCAAAGGGGACGGGCACCAACAGCTTATGACAACCTTTCTCGGAAAGCTGATTGACCTCTACACAGTCCTGACCTGCTATTTCGCAGACGCCATGGCAGAGGTTGACCGTGTGGCGGAGGACGAAGGCTTGAAGCAATCGCTCAGGCGGTATGCGATTGAGTCGGGAGCGATTACCGAACGGGTATACCGCAAGGAAATGGAACAGCCTATCGAAGATATGAAGCGATTTCTTGACGGGATTTTACATATCTACGATGAGGGACGCACAAAGGTATCCATGGGCGACCTCTTCGGGATAGTGGCGGAAGCCGAAGCACGGCTGTCCGAAAAAGAAAATTCCGTGGCACCTTGACAAAAAAACAGGCCGGTTGAAACCAACCGGCGTAAGTGACACAACTTATTTTACGCACACCATATGTCACAGTCCCGATTGCCACGGATAGGAAGGAGATTTTTTATCTATGGCAAAAGGTTCTGTAAGGAAAAAAGGCAAGAAGTGGTATTACCGCTTTTATATCGAAGATGAAAGCGGCAGACAGGTACAGAAAGAGTTTGCGGGCACGGAGAGCAAAAGCGAAACGGAAGCCCTGCTCCGCAAGGCGATGGAAGATTACGAAGCCAAAAGGTTTGTAGGCAAGGCGGAAAACATTACCGCAGGCGAAATGCTGGATCTGTGGATTGAGGAAGACTTAAAGCCCAGCAGCCTGAGCAACGGGACGGTCATGGCGTACACGGCGGCGGTCAAAAAAATCAAGAAATACCCGATAGGCAGCCGAAAGCTAAAGACCGTAACGGCCGACCATTTGCAGGCGTTCATTGACTTTATGAGCTACGGCGGCACAAACCCGGACGGGACGGCCTCTCCCCCGATGAGCAAGGGATATATGCTCCAGTTCTCTGCGGTGCTGCAAGGGGCGTTCCGCTTTGCGGTGTTCCCGAAACGGCTGATTACCTTCAACCCGATGCAGTATGTACGGCTGCGGGGACGGAAAGAGGAAGCGGACATCTTCTGCGGGGAGGAAGCCGAGGCGGTTTCCCGACCGACCATTACCCACGGGCAATACCTGAAGCTGACCGGCTATCTGAAAGACAGGAAAAACCCTGCGCTGCTGCCCGTACAGATCGCCTACTACACGGGGCTTCGCATTGGCGAGGTCTGCGGCCTGACATGGCAGGACATCAATCTGGACGAGCAGTACCTGACGGTACGCCGCAGTATGCGGTACAACGGCACAAGGCACAAGACCGAGATAGGGACGACCAAGCGGAGCAAAGTCCGCACCGTGGACTTCTGCGACACGCTGGCGGAAATCCTGCGGGCGGCGAAGGCGGAGCAGCACAAAAACCGTTTCCAGTACGGGGAGCTTTACCACCTGAACTACTATACCGCAGTGAAGGAAAAAGACCGCAGCTACTACGAGGTTTACAGCCTGCCGAGGACGGCGGAAGTCCCTGAAGGGTACAAGGAATTATCCTTTGTCTGCGTCAGGCCGGACGGGATGTTTGAAAGCGTCGGGGCGGTCGGTCAGGTATGCCAGAAGGCAAGGAAACAGGTCGAAGGGCTTGAAGATTTCCACTTCCATATGCTGCGGCACACCTACACGAGCAACCTGCTGTCGGGCGGGGCAAAGCCCACCGATGTGCAGGAGCTGTTAGGACACTCCGATGTCAATACCACGATGTCAATCTACGCTCACGCTACAAGGGAAGCGAAGCGTACTTCCGCAAGGCTGCTGGACAAGGTGGTCGGCGGGGCATAAAAAAACTTTCCCTTGTTTCGGCTCGTAAGGGCAAAAACAAGGGAAAATACATGAAAACCGAGCATTGGACAGGCGAAATGCCTTGTAGTATCAATGGTTTTAGGAATTTTGAGTTTTTAATCGTAATTACAAGTTTTCCTAACATTAAATTGCCGGCACTTTCCCAACTTGTTGCAACATAAGGATCATCTGTTTTATTGCTAAAGAAAATAGCTACCGGCCAAGAAGCTACCCAAAGGCCTATAATTAATGCACCAATGATACTGGCGTCAAGCTTAAAAAATGCAAATACAAACGCAATAACCCCTAATACCTTTCCTATGTTAAAGCGTCTATCAACTTGAGCTGCCATACTTTTTTGTCCATTAATAAGCCCTTGAAAGCAATCACGGCAAATTATTTCGCCATTATCCATAGTAATTGTGCAAGCTTTACATAATCCTTTCCCACATCTGTTACAAGACGCTGCCGCATCTACATCATGATAGAAGCACCTCATTTTTATCATTCTCCTTTAAATTATTTTTTTGGAAACAAAGATTATAATGACACACAAAGCCCTCATTGTTTCCTTTATTTAAGGTTAACAATATTATATGACCAAATTATGTCAAAATCAACTATTTTTATAATTATATTCCATTTTAGAATTATTACTCGACATAGTATTGTACCTTCAATAAAATCTGTTTTATTATTTATATGGCAAAATAAATTATATACAAAAAAATTCAACTTTCCCGTATAATAATATTAACAGAGCGAACGTTGGAGGCAGATGATCCTATATGTACGGACAGAGGTTGCGTGAGCTACGCAAAAAACACAAGAAGACCCAAGCGGAAATTGGCAAAGTTCTTGGCACTGACCAAAGCGGATACAGTAAAATCGAAAACGATGTACATTCATTGCCTATTTCCTTGTTAGGTACATTGGCAAATTATTACGGAATCAGCATTGATGAACTGTTGGAACATAATCCGGCAAATCCCAAAACCGACAAGGAAAAAGCGGTTGCCACGTTACAGGAATATGAAATCGCTTACAAAAATGACAACCAAACAATAAGTTTCCTGCTGCCACAAAACGTAACCTATGACGTCCCTTTGGACAAACTACCGGCAATTGTGAAGGAAATCGAAGTTAAATGCAATAATACGTTAAACGAAACAAAAAAGCAGGTATTCAAATCCCTTTTAATCACCTATCTCTCTGAAAATCTCAATGCCGAACAAATTGATTATACCGACGACTACATAACATCAACCGATCCACATAAAAAAGTTGAAAAGCTGTAATGAAGAGCAAAAAAACAATCGCTTGCAACGCATTAGCAACATTGCAAGCGATTTTTTTGTTTCACTAATTTTTTTATTATCAAAGCCGACCTTGTTATGATTCCCATAGCTAAAGCTATGGAGCTGACGGCACTTTTTAATTAAGAAGCTAAAAGCATACCTATTAACTGTATTGTCAAAATATATGTCACGTTATACACTATATGTAGCATGATATATACTAAAAAGGAGAAAAAACATGGAAACCGCAAAAATTTTTATGACAGGCCGGAACCAAGCAGTACGCATCCCGAAACAATACCGATTCAACACAAACGAAGTCTTAATTAACAAGATCGGCAATGCCATCATATTAATAGCAAAAGAAGACTTAGCAAAGGAATACAGAAAAGGTTTAGAAATACTCAGGGACGAAAATTTCTTACAAGAAGGAATCCCAGAAAGCATCCCTTCGACCCGAGACATATCACCGGGACTGCAAATTGAAGAAAAAAAGAGCCAGCCGTGAAAACGACCGGCTTTTCTTCTTTTTATGCCGCCTACTGTAAATACCAGCGGGCTTTCACAAAGAACTCACAATTGAAAAACCAGGAATTTGACCAATTTCTGTAAAAGCTGAAAAACAAATACTAAACTAAAACGAAAGTTGTCGCTGTGATTTCTTAGGAAATCAGCCCGATAAACTTGAATTTGCCTATATAGTCCATTTCAACTTTATGGGCGATATTTCAATGATGAAATGTTCCTCTTCTATATCAGTCATAGGATGCGAATCAGCAATGTCGATATCAACACCAAAAACTACTGCGGCTTGAAAATCAGAGTGATTTCCCATGACTATATATTGGACAGCAATATATTCAATAGTTCCTTCATATGGTTCGAGAGGCATTGTTTCAAATGGTTTTTCAATATCGACTCCCATTCCTGTTAAATAATCTGACAGTAAAGGATATGTTCCCTTAATTTCTGAGCAATAGTTTCTGCAATAATCACAGGAACAAAGATTGTTTTTATTTAGTTTTTTATAGTAATTCTCTGTTTTTACAATATCCATAGCAATCTCTCATAAACAGCGATTTATCACACTAATAATCATGGTTTAAGTATCTCTATCACTTCTCCGATAAACATGCGATGCGGTTCTCCCTCCGTATAAAACCTCTCACTTCATCCTTTGGCATATTCTCCCGCACCAAGTCCTGCCACTTTATTATTATGGGCAAAACTGTTACTTCTTAAAGATTTACATATTTCTTAAACTCCTGTATATAATGCCGGGAAACCGGGATGTCCTTTTGGGAACAATTTTCAAGAGTCAGTACAAACGTGTCATTAAACCAGGGGATTACCTCCCTTACTTTATTGATATTTACAATATAGCATTTGTGTGTTCGCAGAAATCCGTGGCCGCTCAGTTTCTGCTCCAGCTCTTTCAACGGCGTGCTAATTTCAAAAACGCCTTGCTCCGAGAAAACCAAGATGCGCTGCTGTTCGGATTTAATCAGGCTGATTTCCGTCTCCGCATTCAACAGAATCATCTTTTCGTTATGCCAAATTGGAAATTTTAAGTATTCCGATGCAGATTTTTTTTTGGAAAGCTGTCTCTGTAAATTTTTGAAGCGCATGATTGACGCAAGAATCCGTTCCTGGGTGTATGGCTTAAGGATATAGTCTAGCGCGTTCAGTTCAAAGGCTGTGACCGCAAACTGGTCGAACCCTGTAGCAAAAACGATCTCAGGCGGATTCTTGACAGTGGATTTTATAATTTTTGCTGTCTCGATCCCGTTTATCTGCGGCATTTCAATGTCCAGATAAATCAGGTCTGCCGTATCCGAGTGGAGGAAATCCAATGCTTCCTGGCCCAGGGAGCATTCCGCTACGACCTCCACATCCTTGATATTCAGAAGCAGGGATGTCAGTTCCTGCCTGGTTGGAAATTCATCATCAACAACAATTATCCTGATCATTGCGTGCTGGTCACCTCCTGAACGGGTATTCTCATGGAAACAATGGTGCCTTTATCTACCCGGCTGCATATACGCAGCCGGTATTTAATGCCGTACAGTGTCTTCAGTCTTTTGTTTACATTCGACAGGCCAATGGATTTTTTGGGAACAGAATCATCCAAAATAGTTGCAAGTTTTTCCCGGGCAATCCCCATACCGTCGTCAATGACAGTGATACGGAAATACGAAGGCTTCTCGTCAATCCGTATGGTAATCTTTCCTCCAGCAATTTTAGGATAAAGACCGTGTTTGATTGCATTCTCAACAAGAGGCTGCAGGATTAGTGCCGGCAGATTAAACGAATTTTCCGTATTCAGTTCGTAATCGACTTTGAGGCGTTCCCTGAAGCGCGCCTGTTCCAGATGGATATACGCACCGATGTGCTGGAGTTCTTCCCTTATTGTAATCATAGTATCCGCATCAGTCAGGTTTTTGCGGTAATAATTGGCCAGATCGTTGATTAGCGTTTTTGCAGTTTGCGGTTGCTGGGTACAGTAATAACTAATGGTACTCAGCGCATTAAACAGAAAATGTGGATTAATCTGAGATTGCAACGCCTTAATTTCAGCCTTCTGCAGTAAATCTGCCTTTTCTTTGATAATATGATATGCAAGCTGCGTTGATATCATAGTGCCGATACCATTTATTAACGTTTCTTCCATCGGTGATACCCGGTTTTCCAAAATATGGCCGGCGCAAAGGTAACCATATTTCCGTTTATCGTCATAAAGCGGTACCGTCAGACAGGCCCGGATTACATCCAGTTTTTCAGTAGGAATGGTGAAATCACTTTTAAACAGCTTTGCGAAATCGTTTTTTAAAAAATCTACAAACGGCGCTTCGGTACGGTACGACGTAAAGCCCAGAATTTCATCCACGGAAGTAATCGCCACAAAGTCAAAGGTTTCGGAATCCCTAATGATAATTTCAACGGTTTCGGAAGCGCTTTTTTTATTCAGACCATTCTGTAAAATGGAAAGCGTACTGTTTGTAATCTTTAACGCAATCTTTGCAGTGATACCTTCAAATCTTTCCTGCTGGTTATAGAAATCTTCCAAAAGGCCAATAAAGGAACCCGTGCCCACGGTTACGCTGAAAAGGAGAGGAAAAACCAGATCTTCCAGCGTAAAAGGGTCCGGAAGAACGCCCGAAGGGAACACAGCCAAAAGCGCAATATAAATAGAAGTTAAGGAATAACCAATCACTCCCGCATGAACAAAAATATATTTTTGCTTATGCAGCCATTTGGATAACAGGCCTGCAATCAGGCCCTCCGCAACCGTCAGAACGATGGAAAGCACAACGGGAGGTTTAATCAGCGCGACGGAAAACAGAGAAAGGATACAGGCCGTTGCCACACCGGCTGCCGGCCCGCCGATCAGTCCGGCGGAGATCACGTAGGTGCTGTGGTTGTTTACCACAACAGTCGGCAGCAGCGTGCCACAAAAGAAATCCAATGCGCCGAAGAAGGAAAAGAACAACACAAGCTTTACCTTGCTCCGGACCTTCTCGCGCAGTGTGTTAATGGTTTCCCTGAGAATCGCCGTGCGGCACAAAATCGAAAACAGGATCAGGACCACGAAGATCCGGGCGCACAGATTTGTCAGTATAACATACCAGGCCATACTATCACCATTTACAGTCACTTATTTTAACCGGGAAGTCGAACACCCCAGCCGGAATGCCGAAATCTCAGCAAACATCGGCAAAGGACAACGTTTTCTTAAAACTATCATATCGTCTGGCTGTTTTTTACGCAAGTATTTTAATTCCGTATACCGCACAAAAACCTGTTTATTTGTCAACAAAAGGGGCAAATTGAAAAAAACACCTTAAAAGATGTTAATATAGAATTGACAAAACACCAAACAGTGTTTTAGCGGATCCTACAGGAAGGTGTTCGTACAAACTATTATAAGCAACGAGGAGGCGATAGTATGAAAATCAAAGTAGCTGCAATCCAGATGAACTGTGAACTTGCTAATGTGGACGCGAATCTTGCCAAAGCCGAAGCATTATTGAAAGAAGCAGTAGAAAAAGGAGCGAAATGGGTCATCTTCCCTGAGTTGTTTAATACGGCTTACTGGATACCAAAACAGGATGTGGAACTGGCAGAAGATATTCCGGACGGCCGTACAACCCATTGGATGATCGCCCAGGCTAAAAAATACCAGATCCTGGTTTCCGGATGCATTCTGGCAACCACTCCCAACAAGGGCATCATCACCGACACCGCCCTCACCGTAAATGAAGACGGCGTAATGGGCACCTACGACAAAGTACATCTCTGGGACAACGAAGAGCTCCGTTTCCAGAACGGCAGCAAAGTTCCCGCCCCCATCCGTTACGGCGACCTGCATATCGGCATGCATATCTGCTATGAAATCGGGTTCCCCGATATCTCCCGCCTGATGGTTTTGAAAGGCGCCAACGTAATCATTTATCCGGCAGCCTTCGGCCGCGCCCGTTACTACGTATGGGATATCCAGTCCAAAGCCCGGGCGCTGGAAAACGGCATCTATGTAATCGCCGTGAACCGGGCCGGCGTGGACGACAACACCGTATTCCTGGGCGGACATTCCCGCATTGTAGCGCCGAACGGAGATGTTCTCTGCGAAGCAGGCCGAGATGAAGACGCTGTTTTGGTAGCGGAAATCGACATTGACAAATGTACCGAAGCAAGGCGTACCGTCCCCTATCTGCGGGATCTGAACAAAGCGCTGATAAAATCCGAGTGGGAAAAGATTTGACATAATGCAATGAAAAATACTATGTAAAGGAGGCAACACCATGTCATTAAATACCTGGATGATATGTGGTCTGGCACTCTATGTGTGCTTTGTAGTATATGTTGGTTTTCTGGGCGCCAAAAAAATCAAAGGTTTAAGCGATTTCGCAGTAGCCGGTGAATCCATGGGCCCGATTCCCCTGGGACTTGCGTTCGCGGCCTCGTTTTTCTCCGCCGCGACATTTATGGGTTATGTAGGTTTCTGTTATGCCTGGGGCTCCACCGGCATGTGGATCTTCCTTGCCATCTTCTGTGCTTCCACCCTTGGCTTCATCTTACTGGCCAAAGGTGTCCGGAACAGTAACGTGGAACTAAAGTCTATCTCCATGGCGGACTGGCTGGCGAAGCGTTACAACAGCGATGTGCTGAGGGGCCTGTGCTCCATCGTTTTCATAATCCAGATTTTCTATATCGCCGGCCAGTTCTCCGCAGGCGGTTCGTTACTTTCGGGAATGATTGAAGGCCTGGACTACACTTCGGCCATTATCGGCGTTACTATCATTACCGTGTTATATGTAACGGTAGGCGGTCTATTCGCCGATGTTTACACCAGTATCGGGCAGATGTGCCTGATGATTTTCGCAGGCGTGTTCGTATTCGTCTCCGGCCTGATGCTCTTTAAGGGCGGCCTGACGGAAGTTTCCGACATCCTTGCAGCCCAGAACCCTTACTTCGTTACCGTAACCAACCCCGGTGCCCTGCACATGTACAGCTACGCCACCATCTTCGGCGTAATGTTCATCGAATTTGCATTTGCAGGCCAGCCTCAGTTGCTGAACAAAATTATGGCGTTAAAGAACCCGAAAGACATGTCCAAGATGATCTGGACCTGGATCTTCGCCTCCTTCTGCTGCCTGCTGGTTATGTTCGGCGGCCTGTACATGAGGGCTATCAATCCCTCCCTGAAGGTTGCGGATAATGCGGTTATCGAATACGTAAAGCTGTTCCATCCGGTTATCAGTACCATCCTGTCGGTTGCCATCGTCGCGGCACTGATGTCCACCGCCTGCGGCCTGATTCTGGTTATCACTACCTGCATCAGTAACGACCTGTTCTTAAAGACCCTTGTGAAACACGGGATCATTAATATGGAAGAAGAAAAAGCGGAACGGGTTGCTTACGGCATGACAAAAATTTTGCCGGCCATTATCGGCGCGATTTCACTGTACCTTGTATTCAACCCGCCACCGTTCATGGGCGTCATGGTCTGGATCGGCATTTCCGGTGTATCCGCGGCAACCCTGGCTCCCCTGATTTTCGCCCTGTTCTTCCCCAAAATCGCCAATTCCAAAGCCGCCATCATCGGCGCTATTGTTGGCGAAGGCGTTTACTTCTACCTGTACCTCATCGCCCACATTGAACGCAGCGTTATGGCTGCCGGAGCCTGGGGCGTATTAGTCAGCTTCCTAGTCATGTTTGTGCTGGGCAGTCTCTGGAAGAGCGACCTGCCGGATGCACAGGTTCAGAAGCAGTAAAGGAGGGGAATCTATTATGTTATGGCACAATCCGATGTTAACGGTCTGGCTGGGCATCAGCATATTTACGGTCGTAATTTCCTATGTTCTCCTGAAGAAATGGTATTAAAGGGATACTTGAAAACATAAAATAACCTGATAGGGAAACCGGCATCCGAAGAAAAACGGATGTCGGTTTTTTTATACTAGAAAGAAAAAGAGACCCCTATAGCAATGTCATTAAGTTAAAGTCTTTAAGGCAAAAAACAGCTCTCTGCTTACTTCAATGATATGCTCCCTTTATAGGAAACAGTGAAATAAAAAACACTGAATTCTATGAAGGGAGCTATTTTTATGAGAAAAGAAAAGTATTCTGTTGAAGAAAAATTGGCTTGGATAACACGTATATTG
>Ga0256405_10008124_pt1 | contig 15253 bp, 9 predicted proteins | sample RumenRJG_02DNA_FD_189096 | JGI IMG/M metagenome (GOLD analysis project Ga0256405, IMG submission 189096) | Bovine rumen microbial communities from Lethbridge, Alberta, Canada - RJG_02 | ecosystem: Host-associated > Mammals > Digestive system > Stomach > Rumen | place: Canada: Alberta | collected... | reverse complement strand
TCTCCATTCCGCTCGGCTTCGCCTCGCTCCACTACGAGCAGGGCCAACCGATATCCCTTGCAAATGATCTTCAACTGTTCACTTTTCGATGGCAATCTCTGTTCAGAATTGGGTGGCAGTGGACAATACGATATCGGAATTGTACGGATGGGGCAGGACTGCAGTCAAATCATCCGTCGAAAAGAATTCAGGATTATGCTCTGGAGAGATGGGCTTCAGTTCTCCATTATCATAGATATATAACCCCTTCAAGACTGCGGATACGAACAGCCGGGACAGATCGTCATATCGGATTCTCTTGGCAGTATTGTCAAAGCCATCCAAGATGTGCTCGACAATTGGTTCTCCGGCTCTACAGGAAAGGAGCCGTCCAAAACCATCATCAAACCAGATTTCTCCATCCGGGCTGCTGCTGATGCTTGTAATATAAGCAGGAGCAGGACTCTTACTGTCTGATAACTTGGGAACACGGAAGCAATCCCCCTCATAGTCATAATAGCAGATTCCGTGGGAAGTTCCTATCCAGATATTTCCATTTTTATCTTCTTGAAGACAGGTTATGAAATTAGATGTCAGTCCGAATGAGGCTTTATCAATCGCCTTGGTCCGGAAACCATCGTACCGGAGAAGCCCCATCGTCGTTCCGATCCATATATAGCCATTGCTGTCCTGTGTAATGCAACGGATGCCTTGACCTGCAGATATCCCTGTCGCATCCGGAAAGTGTCTGAAAAGATACTCTGTCCCCACGGAAGCCGCATCCAGACCGATCACGAGAGATAGGCCAAACAGAGTAGCAATCAGTTTCAAGATAATATACTTATATTTCCAGGTCATCGAATTGTTGTCTAATCCCAGTATTCTTTTCCCGTTCAATCCCCGAACAAAGATAAGCATTATTTCTATTATTGTTCCATCTTATTTCAACTTGGGTCCACCAACATCGTCAGTGAAATCCACATCCATGAAACCCGTTCTTTCAGTGTCCCTATTCCGGCGCAAATTTTCTTTCGAGGGGTTCACCTTACCGCTCCAGGAGGCGCCTCGCGGTTGGCCGACGAATTTTATGGAGCCACCGATGGTTACTGGTTCACTTTGAAGCGCTCAAGCCTTATCTTGCACCATTGATGGAAGAATAAATATTATGAAGGGAGGCCATTTGCAGGTCACCTTAAAAGCCACTTCTCTGTTCATCTCAATAGTGTGCTGATTGGTGAGAATTGAAATAACCTTACTGGTTGGGGACTGCCGTTTCTGCAAAGAGATTTATGGCGCGGTAAATCTCGGAGTAAGATTCCGCTCCCGGCCCTAAAAGAGAGGCTCGTTTGCAAGCTTCTTGTAAGCAATCATCAGAACATAGATCGGCGACCCATGACAACTTCTCAAGGAATGCTCCAGTCTTCTCATATCCCGGAATGAACTTTCGAAGAACCTTAGTAACCGTCTCTGAGTCTTTGAAATATTTCCGGGTATTCATGTAATGAATCAGGAACCAGAACTCGATGGACGGCATGCTATCGCAAATGAACACGTGATCATTTTTAGCGTAGCGTCCTTTCATGTCCTGGAGTTTCTTGTTTCGCTCCTCATTCGTCCGGGTTATGTCTGCATCACAAACACATACGGCAATGCCACCGTTTTGAAGCACCCAGTCAATGAGTTTTTCCATCTCCTCGTATGATTGATGCGCAAAAAAACGCGGCTTGCAGTCATATTTATATCCTTTGACCGTACGAAGATGATCAAAATACCAACGTTCGGTAAGGCCTTCTCCAATTACCGTGATTCGTGAGCGTTTTATCTCGCGCTCTTTCCTAACTCTCGCCATAACCTTAAACGTATATTTCGGGAACGGCACCAAACTGTCCGTTCTTGTAAGACTTGCGGATAGAAGACAGTTTGCCGAGTCCCTTGAAATCGGTTAGGGGATAAAGCTCGGTATTTCCATCCTCCTTCTTCTCTGTGAACCAGACAGAATCTTTTCCAAAAAGGTCATTTACGTCAAGACTGTCCAACAGCGGGTCATAGTGGGTTGTAACCAGCAGCTGGGAGCGGTTGTCGTTGACTTTAAGGAAATCGTTGAGCACAAAGTCCAGCAGAGACGGATGCAGCGAGGCTTCAATCTCATCCACATGCAGGAAGGCCTGCTCTTTAATCGTAGTGTAAATGGCAGATTCAATCTCTATCACACGAGTGGTTCCGTCGGATTGCCTGCTCTCGGGGAGAATATACTCCTCTTCTCCACGAGCATTCTTGACTCGCACTTTGAAGCCAGTATCAATGTCTTTAATAGAGCCGCTGGACAGGATTTCGGCTTTTAGTTCTTCATCTAAGGTAGATTCAGAGACCATTTTGAGTTGTTGCTCATTCAGAGCGTGAGCGGTTTCTTTTACACTGACTTCGGCGATTCTTAAGTCGGCCGTTTTGATGAAGGAGGTTAAGTAATTCCGGAAAACTTCATCTTTAAGCATTTTCTCCTTTGCGTAGCCGGAAAGCTCTGTTCCGCGGTTAATGCCCGGCATAAGCTTCTCCTTGATCCAGCGAATAACGTCATTGATGCATTCAATGGTTATGTTTACCTTCGTTAAAGAGGCGAAGAACGACATGTTTTTCCAGCAATTGAGGTTGAGAGCATCAATCTCCGCGGCCTTAAGTTTTACGGCAGCAGGATTGAACTTGACAACAGACTGGCCTTCGGAGTACTCGCGCCAGAAGATTCGAGTAGGTTGAGGGGAGGGGTAGTCATAGAAGTACAAAGATTCGTGGGATACCCGTTCCTTGTTGAGGCTGAGTTTGTACCAATAGCGGACATCGCCCACGTAGAACTTCATCTCGAAGACAGAGTCTTCAGACGGTGTGTTTTTATCCAACAGGAAAGGAACCACTCGTGTTGACAAGTCATTCCTTCTGGGAACCTGCGTCCAAAACCGACGCAGGAAATCAAATACTTCCAAAAAGTTTGACTTGCCGGATGCGTTCGCTCCAAACACGACAGCAAACCGGAGAAGTTTGGTGCCGTCGGTCATCGTGGCCACGCGGTTGATAGGCTCATCCTTCGTGGGCTCAAAACTAAATATAGCCTCGTCTCGGAATGACAAAAAGTTCTTGAATTTCAGTTCCTGTATCATGGCGTGTTAGTTTTCTTGATCTCGGATGCAAAGATAGTGACATTATTTAGATTTTCACAATTAAAATAGCAAAACATTGCTATTTTAATTGTGAAAATTGGCGTATTTGCTCCTATATGATGGATAAACCTACATTTTGTAATATATTTTAATTTAGCATGGCGATTGGTGATGCGTGGCGATATATGGATGCAGGCGAAAAAGATTGCAGTTCTTGCTTTCCTTTATGGAGACAAATGGAATCGGGAAGAATGATCTGGCCCGTACCATGGGGGTATCTGCACAGAATATCTTCACCTATTTCAAACGGGACAGCATGAAGCTTTCCTATGCCCAGGAAATCTTCAGCAGGTATGGTTGAAAGTCCGCATCACCGCGACACCAAAAAACAAGGCCACGCAGCTCGCGTGACCTCGTTTTTGTATATTATCATTACTTCAAGACTTCCCACTCGCCACCGAAACGACCGCCTTTTCTATGGATATCACCCTCTTTGCGTAGATTGCGGATGATTTTTTCCACGCCACTATCAGAAATGTTCAACGTTTCGGCCATTTCTTTTATTGTTATTCGTTTGTTGTTTCGCATCAAATCTTTTACCCTTTCCGCGTTGCTTTCCTTACCTGTTTCCTTACCTGTTTCCTCACTTTCCGCATTTTGTCCGGAAACAGTTCCAAGACGCAATGTCAATTCTACCCGGTCTGTATTGGGCCCAAAATGCTCTTTGAGTTCCGGTTCCGGCCATTTATTCTCCTTCCAACCCTGACGGATGATGTCCGCGCCGCTGCCAAGGCGCTCACCACGTCCGAAGACAACAAACATCTTCTGGAGGATGCGGTTGCGGCATATAGAGTGGCCACCCTCAAAGAATTCTTCTACTGTAATGAGCATTGTGCCGGGGTTGGAGAAATAGAGGTGGTCCGGGTAGCGCTCGATGACAACGCCTTCCAACATCCGCCACTGGCAATGAATCAAGCTATTGCAGACGGCTTCTCGCAGGGATTCGTGAGCGGGTGTCTCATCAAGGCGACCGTCGCCCTCCAGTTTGAATTTGACGGGAATGGCGTGGTAAAGCTTCTCCAGGACACGAGTATAGAACTGGAAGAGGTTGGGTACCCAGGTTCCGTCGGGATAGAGCCTGTCGGTGTATCGGACACGCGGGTCCGGGGACATCTTCTCGCGGTAATCAACAAAGTAGTTCGGGGCTGCATCGTGGATGGCTTCTTCGGTGCCAAACATCAGGATACCGGCCAGTGTGAAACCGCGATTGCCGCTCTCGCGGTCTTCCCGCCAGGCCTCGATCTTCCGGAGGAATTCCATATCGTCAAGGGCGTTCCAGGCGTGGCGGGGCTGGCGGAGCTTGAACAGCTGCCGATACTGGTTGATGGTGGGCTGGTCGAAGTCTTTCTCCAAAGAGTAGTTTTTGAGGATGGTGGAGTCCAGTGGATGGGCAAGAAGGTCAGCCTCGGCATACATCCGGCTAATCTCGGACTGGGTACAGAGATAATCGCCTTCATGGTTGCGACGGAAAGTGTATTTGGGATTGCCGTTGATATAGACGGGCTTGGCGTCAAAGGGAGCACGGGGAATCTTAAAGATGAGGATATAGGAGGAGCCGTCTTCGTACTCATTCTCGATGACGTCGTCTTCTTTTAGCAGGCAAATGCTGACTTTCTGGGGATTGTGGGCTCCATCCCAGAAGGTCTTTTTATAACGCAAAATAGTGTTATGGTCAAGCCCGTCCGGGTAAAAGTTTTCGTCTTTCTGAATGATGCCCAGCACGATAATGCCGCCAGCTGTGTTGGCGAAAGCGGAGTAACTCTCCCAAAAACTGCCTGGGAAGCCGCCCTTGGCTCCCTTAAACTCAACTACGTATCCTTCTTTCTTGCCGCAAAGGCCAAGAATGTATGCTCTAAAATCCTTCATGTGGCGAAGTTACCAAAATAATCTTGATTCCTACAACAAATTGTTGAATTTGGTCATAGACTGGTTGGTGAAAGATGGAAACACACAGCAATCTTACTCAAGGCACTGAAACTCTCTTGGGGCTTCGATGCTTGTTTACTGATAATCAAAGATTTCATGCAGCTCCGAGTCGGAAAGATTTCCTATCCAGCTTTCTCCGGAAGTGACGGTGAGGTCGGCCAGTGCTTTCTTTTCGCCGATCATTCTGTCTATCTTCTCTTCAAATGTGCCGGCAGTGACAAATCGAGTGACCAGGACATTCTTGTGCTGACCGATGCGGTAGGCACGGTCTGTTGCCTGGGCCTCTACGGCGGGATTCCACCAAAGGTCAAAATGGATGACATGCGATGCTGCGGTAAGGTTAAGTCCGGTCCCGGCAGCTTTGAGAGAGAGGATGAAAATACGTTCGCTTTTGACGTTCTGGAACCGGTCTATCATCTCGGTGCGCTGCTTAAGCGAGCATCCTCCATGATAGAATAGCGGGTCAACGTTGAGTTCGCGGCGGATTATATTTGACAACAAGTCCCCCATTTCCTTGAATTGGGTAAAAACGAGAACCTTTTCGCCGCTTTCCAGAATGCTTCGGACAAGATCTACCAGCATTTCGCACTTGCCGGAAAGGCCAATTTCTTCCTTTCCGTCTTTGAGGAAAAGCGACGGGTGGTTGCAGATTTGCTTGAGCGCAAGAATCATCTGGAGAACAATACCCTGCCGTTTGAAAAGGGACTCGTTTTGGGCGCCCTCCAGCGTGGACATGTATTCTTGTACCACCTGCTGGTATAAGGCTGCCTGAGACGGCGTAAGTGAAGGCGTATAATTTCGGGTAACCTTGTCCGGGAGATCCGAAATGATGCTTTTGTCGGTTTTGAGTCGTCGTATTATGAATGGCGCCGTAACGCGGCGAAACCTTTCTACACAAGCCTTGTCTCCCTCCTGTTCGATGGGTGCGGCATATTGCTCACGAAAACGCTTGGCTGTATCCAGATAACCTTTGTTTGCGAAATCCATGATGCTCCAGTACTCGCTGAGACGATTCTCGACAGGGGTTCCGCTCATGGCAATCTTCACTTCGGCTTGGATGGACTTTACGGCGCTGGTCTGTGCGGCGGTGGTGTTCTTGATGTTCTGCGCTTCATCAATAATTTCAACTTCCCACTTGAGTTTGCCGATAGTGTCGGCATCGCTTCTGAGTACGCCGTAAGAGGTGAGGAGAATATCTGCATTAAAATCTTTGATGCTGCGTCCGATGCCGTGGTATCTTGCGTGTGAGAGGAACGGTGCGAATCGGTTCAGTTCCGCCTCCCAGTTTACCAGAAGGCCTGTTGGAACAATTATGAGTGCCTTCTTGCTCTCGAGTGCGCCTTCTTCCTTGAGTTTTTGCAGCAGCGTGATAACTTGAAGGGTTTTTCCAAGTCCCATGTCGTCGGCAATGATGCTGCCAAAGCCGAGGCGGAAATTTTTGTACATCCACGAATAACCGCGAATCTGGTAAGGCCGGAGCCGTGCATCAATTCCCCTTGGTACATCAATGTCTTCTATGGTTGTAAGTTCCCGGATGAGTTCTCGCACGTCGCTTGAGAGGGAAACCTGTGCCCCCTCGAACTCCCCGGAAAGGGCAGCCTGCATAAGCAGCATCTTTCCAGGTCCTTTTGCCGATGAAAAAGCCTTGTTCAGCCGGACCAGATCGTCATCATCGACGCAGAAATAACTGGATTTGAAGCGGATAAGCCCATGTGCGTTTTTAAGGAGCTTTGTGAAATCCGCGTTGTCGATCATTTCATCGCCTATGGCAACAGCCCAGTTGAAGTCCAGAAGATCATCGGCCCGAAAGAAAGATTTCCCGGAAGATGCTTTCTTTGTTATGCGCAGGCTTGGCCTGGGGTGAATCAGCGTTTCAAGACCCTTGGGAAGGACTACTTTCACGGAAAGAAGCCTGACGACGGGGATGATGTCCCGGAGGAAGTCGAAAAAATGCCTGTCTGTCATCTTCATCGGCTTTTTGGCGCCGCTGTCCACCCATGACGATGCTCCTTGAACGTGTCTTAGAACGATGCCCAGTTGCTGAAGCATTTTAAAACGGTCATTCTCGTATATTTTCCTTGAGAGAATGTTGCGCAGCGCCACTTCCCGCCCCTTTATCTCAAAGCCGAAATCTATGGCGAAACCCTCTCCGACGTCATCCGCTTTAAGAAAAGGTTTGTATCCGCTGCTCGCAATCCTGAATGAAGACAACCAGGCTTTGATGCTGCCCGGAATTCCTTTTTCGCCGATAGCGTCAAAACTGCAGAAGTCCCCGCAAAAGAACATGTCGGACAGGTCATGGTCCTGCGGCGTCACGCTTTCCTGAATAAGGAGAGTGATAAACGCTTCGAGGACAAGCGTGGCGCCGTTTTGCAGAGCACGTCCTTTTGCATTGACGACGAGGCTGTCTCCGGATGCGTCAGAGAGTTTTTTTACAAGCGCAGATACAACTCCGTCCATCATGGCTGGCTCCCAGATTATTTTGTAATCCCCGTCATCGGTCATCATAATCTTGGGCACGACGCAGCCTTTCAGTACAAGAGATACGGCTGTCCGGTAAATCATGTATAAAAGATGGGCCGATGGCTGCATCATGCTGCGGTCCTTGTTCTCCCACTCCCGAAAAGCCTCAATGAGAATTCCGGATTGCAGTTTCCTTGTTTTTCCCCCGAAGTCATAGACTTCTCCGAGGATTTCAAAATCGGGATAGAAAACAATCCGAATATCCGATGAGGCTCGCACGGGGTTCAGCAGTAAGTCTTTCGGGGCCTGTTTTGCAAGAGAGCGCTGAGCTCTGTGAAGAAGTTTTCTGTACTTTTCCCGAAAGCCCTTTTCAAATGGTGGGTCTTCCTCCAAAATGTCTATGAGTTTGTCCGTAAGGTCCGGGATGATGGAAAAGTCCGGCGCGCACGGTTTGATATCAGAAGTCTTACCGGCAAGAACAAATGCTTCCGAGGTTTTCTCGACAGACAGGGTCCTGCCGCAATTCAACTTTACTCCTAAAGATTCTATCTCCAAGGGGATATCCAGTCCATGCATACGGAATACAAGGAACGGGTCATTGTCTATTTCCTGACTCACCTTATAGATGACTGCGGCAATGTGCTTGCAAGGGACAGCCCAGTCCGGGCAACTGCATTTCATCCCAAGGTCTTTCCAGCTTGAAGGGAAAACTTTGAGGCCGCATTTAACCGCCATCGGAAGCACCTCCTGGGGGAGTTCATTGTTCATGAGTCGTGACAGAATGGCGGGATGGGTTGAAAGGTCCTTCACCAGGGCCTTCTTTCCGGCTTCGGAGAACTGGGGAACTTTAATTTCGATCTTATATGGAGACGGGCGTGAGCCCTTCACTCTTGCTTTCACCACTCCGCCTTTGTCAAACACCACCTCATGCACACTGCCATTACGCGCGTAGCGGGCGCCACGCGGTATCCTGTTTGCGAAATCAATGTGGGTGAGCGAGTCCAGCCAACGCTGTCCCCACCAGGTGAGGCCGAAGCTTTGAGCCATAAGAGGGAATGGTTTATTCTTTGTAAGATATCTGAGTACGGCGATATTTCTGATTCATATGCGTTGGATTCTCTGGAATCGTGAGTTCCAGATACCCTTTCTCAACTAACTCTGTGATATAATGCTGACGGTTTTTAGTCTGATTCGTTATGCCCAACCTATCCATAATCTCTTTTGCTGTTCGGGGGACGGAGCAGAAATTAACAATATCCAATTGTTTTTTCGTAATCAGGGGACGAGTAACCTTGGTTACTTTTCCTTGGTTACTTCCCGGGTTACCTTCGTTACTCTCGGGTCTGTCTTGGTTACTATTTGTGCCACCTCCGTTGCTTTCGAAGTTGCCTTGGTTATTTGGTGCATTTACATGGTGCTCTTTTCGAGGGATTGTTACGACGAACTCCTTGGTTTTCTCATTGTCGTTGAACTGCACCTTGATACCAGTCTCCATGGCGCGCTTGAGTCCGCTCCCGGCTCCTGTGTAAGGAAGCAGGAAGGCGGCATTGTTGAACAGGAGGTCGTTTCTGGGCATGGAAATGCCAGAGACGACGCTCTCTACCGTCATCCCTGCCGGCAGGTTGCCGGGGCTGTGAATCTCCACGCGATTATCAAAGATAAACACTCGCGCCGGCATTGTCCACACCAGGCTACGATGGACCAAGGCATTGGCTGTGAATTCCATAAGTGCGACAGACGGAATTTCAAGCTCGCCCAGCGAGTTGAAATTCTCTTCCACCTGGACATTCCTTAAATTCCGTGTAAAGAACTGCATGATGGCGTTGAACTGGTGAAGGATGTTCCCCTCCATCGAAGTGTCCGGAAAACGGTCGCGATACTCGGTTCCGCCGATGGAATTACCGAAGAAACTAATACACTTAGCCGTATAGGTGGGAAAGAAGCGTTGGACTGCCTTGGCAAAGAGAATGACTGCAGCTACGGTAAAACGACCGTCCGGCTTAATAAGTTTAAGGTTTCTGAGAATATCGGCGGCTGTTTTGTCCTTAATAAGCAACGATGCTATTTCATCGGCGTTCAAATCGGCCGGCTTTCTTCCATCATCTGTCTGTTTTGGCAAGGCATCACGGAACTTTTTCAGAAGGAAAGTCTTGATAGACCCCATGTCCATGTCGTCCATAGTGGCGTCGGGTACAACAGCCTCATCTGCCTCGAAGGTGCCACAATCATCCATCATGGCCTTGAGTTCCATGTTATCAAAAATCTTCCGCTTGTCCGATCCTTGCTTTATCCAAATGATGCCCTTGTTGTCGTGATAGGGCTTATTTGTTCCCTCTTTGATAATAGCAATCACAATGTTCCCACCCTTCACTTTGGAGGTTTCCGTCTCAATTAAAATGGAGGGATGAAGCATATCACTGGCAATCTGGCCCAGAGCGGCAGTGGTTTCCTGGGTTTCCTTGTAGGAAAGGGCATTTATCACTCCTGTTTTGTCGTTAATTCCAATGACAATGCGCCCGCCACGGTAATTACTCAAGGCGCACATCTCGCAGGCAATGTCGTAGTTATCTACAATCCGCTCTTTGAATTGGACCTTGCCCACTTCGGCCAAATTTCTCAGTTCCAGAATTTCTTTTTCGGTCATAGCCTTCAAGTTTTTACAAAAATAAAGAAAAATTGGCTCCCATTACAACAAATTGTTGAATTTGGTCATGAATTGGGCCTTGATGGAGTCCACGATGTCGATGTAGGGCTTCATGGCCTTGTAGTCGGAGTTGCCCGGTCCATTTCATGACGATGTTGGGAGAAATGGGATCATTGATTTCGGCCAGTTTGCATAGCTCTTTCAGGCCGCGGTTCATGGCAACAAAGGCCTCGACAACCTTTATGCTTGCCTTATCTGCAATTTCACTCTTTAGTATTGCAGCAGCCATGATGACGCCATGCTCTGTAAAAGCATAGGGTAAATACTTCCTTTGCTGCCCTCTTCCGTTTATGGTCGCAATTTGCGACCGCCTTAATAACAGCGGGAGTGGACAAGGCCACTCCTGCCATTCTGTGCTCCTCCTGTCATTCTGAGCGCAGCGAAGAATCTGTCCAGCCCGCTGGTCACCAACTTACTGTCCCACAGTGGTTTGTTGAAAATCCTCGGCGCAAATGGAACCGAGGATTATCTATATTTGGTTGCTGTTCAGGATGTTATTGACCAGTACGAGTTTTCGGCGATGGACCACTCGGATTGTATGCCGATTCAACTTAGCGTGTAGTTAAAACAGAGAGAGCGGCCCTTCGCGGGGCCGCTCTCTGTTAGACAAGTTAATGGATAAACAGGTTAGAAAGCGAAGACCGACCGAACTTGGTTGTAGCCGCTCTTAGTGTCGGCGTTCACGCTCCCGTAGCCCGCGCTGAAGCTCAAGGCGTAGTCGTCATCGTACTCCGTACTCGACCAATAGCCGTAAGACTGTAAGCCAGTGCCGCCGGCAGCCTCGATCTTCGTGTTCAGGCTTGAAGCATTATAGTTGTCGTTCGGATCCCAAGACAAATCGGCTGACTGGCCGGAAAGTCCCTTGACAATCATGTTCCACTGGTAGAGGCTTGGCAGGAACCAGCCGCTTGTGCCAGAAGCAGGAGCTGCAGCAGAGATACCGTCAGTAACATCGATGGAATTTGCAAGAGCTGCCTCGAATGCAGGCCATGTGCTGTTATTTCTGCCTGAAGAAAGAGCGGAACCAGACTCCTTGGCTGCAATGGCTGGAGCCGGATCTTCGTATTGGTTAGGATTGTCATTGCTGCCTTCCGATGTCTTCCACTGCAGCCAGCCCGCAGAAGCATCCTTCATAGCGATAGCCAGACCGTGATTCTGAGATTCGCCAGTCGCGCTGCCCACGTAGGCGATGATGGCACACGCAGTGGTGCTTGCTGCCTTGGCTGCAGCAACGTTAGCATATATCTTTCCGTCGGCACCAACTACCTTGCCGATGTCCTCAGTGGTGACCTCGGCCAGCGTACGGGCGGTAGCGGGATCAGCTGCAGCAACGTCGTGAACCAGGCGCACCGAGAACCCGTCGTACCGATCGCCGCCGATCGCAGGATACACACCGCCCGAATAGAAGTCCACGCAGTACGCGTTCCCCGCGTCAAAGGCCGAACTCGACCAGTAGACGCCGCCCCAACCGACAACGTCCACCAACGAGCCAATCCGGCGGCCGGCAGCCGGCAGGAAAACACAGCCATGAGACTCCAACTTGCTCGACCAGTCGGAAGAACTGATCTGGTTGACGGTGAACGCTGCATTTTTTGAATTGGCGGAACTAAGGGTGTAGTAGCTGGTGCTCCAGTCGTCGGGCAACAGGATGACGCCTAGGACACTGTTTACCGTTGCCTTGGCAAAGTAGAGACCAGAAGTAGTGGTGCGCTTGTTGCTGGAGTTGGTACCGAACAGGTATTCCCACTCGGCACTGCTCAGCGTGCGCCAGCCAGAGCCGATGCTTGAGGCAGCAGCTGTGCCCCAGTCGGTCTTCAAAGATTCATCAGAAACATTACCATGATTTGCTTGAGAACTGGAGGTAAAGGTAATTAAACCGTAAGTATTTTTGTCGGCAGAAGCACCTACCCAGCAGAACAAGTCAACCCAACTGTCAGCAGCAAAGGAGTTATTGCCGGCAGCATTTCCGATACAACTATACTGACTGTCTGCGAACTTCCACTCAGATGCGGTAGCAACATTGGAAGAATAACTGGCTATCTTTGCCTGCAGGTTACCCTTCGAGAAGTAAACCTTCTTCGTGTCGCTGACGCTGAACTTGCCGCTGAGGGCCCCGTCAAGCACGGTGTCGCCGGGGTCCGGAGTCACCGGAGCGGCAACATAGGCCACGGAGACGGGAATCTCGTACTCGCCGCCCTGCTCGAAGGTGAGGGGCGTGGAGTTGGTCCAGGTGAAGTCCTTGCCGGCTACGGTGAAGTAGAGCGTCAGGGCGCCTGCGGCAAATGCCTCAGGAACCAGGATGGCCTCGGCCACGGCAAGCGCCGGCTTGGCGGCCTCCGTACAGGGCTCGTAGGAGCTCTGGAAAGGAATCACGGCCCCCTTGGATGCGCCATCCGGGATGCTTACCTCGCCGGTGAGCGGACTGAAGAAGAAGCTAGTATGGACACCGCTGAGCGCAAGGCCCGTTATCGGGCTTGCCTCCAGGCCCACGCCATTGTCGAAGTACTCCGGAGCCAGGGTGAGCTTGAAGTTCGCCTTGGCCAGGCCGTGCTTCAGGGTGACGGGCACAATACCGTCATCGGTATCGGCAAAGGCAAGGGTGGTTTCCTTCATGGTAAGAAGGTCGGCCGCATTGAGCTTTTCCTGGCTGCCCTGGTCGGTCAGAAGGCCCATCGTGGCGCCGCTGGTGAAGAGGTCGTTTGTGACGGGGATATTGAAGTAGTCTGCGCCCAGGGCGCCATAGCTGGCGGCGGCATAGGTGATGGACGATTCCTCGTCCTTCCAAAGCAGGCGCTTGGAGGATGCTTTCCAGGTCTCTCCTTCCTTGACGATGGTGTCAAAGAAGCTGAACGCATTGTTGGGGCCCGTGACCTTCAGGTAGAACTGACCCAGGTCCGCGCTGGTCATGCTGGCCTTGGTGTCGCCTTCCACCGTTACAGCGAAGCGCATCTGCCCCGCCTGCTCCGGCTCCAGGCTCTTCTCCTTGGCGCAGGAGAAGAGAACCAGGGCCGATGCTGCAAAAAGCATAAAAATATCAGTTTTCATGACTAATTCGTATCATAGGTAAACATTGGACGGGCGGATATGGTATAATTCATATTGTTGTGCCACCAGTCGGAGTTGTTTTGATAGTTAAGGCTCTGGGGCATATAGAACCATCCGTCGCTCGTTCCATAATAACGATTCACGTTGATAGGATCACATCCGGCCGCTTGCAGGTAGCTATTGACTTGGTTCAGCGCAGCCGTTGCTGTTGCCTTGCTCTGTCCCGTATTATCTTTATCTGTCAATATTTGATTGTAGAGATAAATACTGTAAATCTCCCAATAACGGTCCCACAAGTCATTCATAGAATGATAATGGAATTTTCCTGCGGACACTTTGTAATTGTACAACTGAGATCCCGTCAGGTGACCCGGTTCATCCGAAGCCTTAAATACCACTCCCGGCCTCACGACACACCCGACCACCGTTACGCCGGTGGGCATAGTAGCATTGGGCTTATACACCTTACCGTTGCTGCCCACCTTGTCTCCAGCAACTGCATTCTGCAGATACGTCCCCGGATCGGCGGAGGTCAGCGTTACCGTAATCTGCTGGTTGGTAGCGGCGGAATAGTTGGTTCCGGCAGCGGCCGACACCGTGATGGTCACCGATCCGCCGTCCACATCCTTACGGGTAAGGGTAATGGTTTTGCCGCTGATGGAAGCGCTAACCTTGCCGCTGGCGCTGGAAGATACGGATAAAGCGCCGTCGCCGTCGTAAGTGATGGTTACCGTCTTGGTGGCATTCACATTGTCTGTGCTGCTGAAGGAAACGCTGGTGGGGCTCACGCTAAGGCTGGGGGCCTTCTTGGCAATGGAAGCCACAATCTTGGTGGCACCCACGCCCTCATAATTGCCGCCTTCCCTCAGACGCCAGTACACATTGTAGCTGCCGGCATTCTTGCCGGTAGGGACGGAAGCGCTCCAGGAACTCTGGTCCAGGGAATATTCCATCACAGGGCCCTCGGAGGTGACGCTACCAGCATTCAGAAGAGCCTGATTGGTATTATTGTACACCAGGCCGGTCTTTGCTGTAGGCGCAGTATAAACGGGGGTGAGTCCCTTGACTGTAAGGGTAAACTGGGCTTTTTTGCCGGAGCAGGTACACACGATGACCGCCTCTCCGCGGGCTTTGGCCGTTATAAGGCCATTCTCATCTACCGTTGCCACGTTGGTGTTAAGGGACTCCATGGTGGTGTTGACATCCGTCGCACCCAGAGGTTCAAACACTGGAGTAAGCTGGAAGGTGTCGCCAATCATAACCGTAGCGGAAGTCCCTTCCTTGAAACTGATTCCGGTAACAGGCACAAGGGCTTCACCTCCTTCAATGGGAGTGTTGTCCACCCAGGGATTCACAGTGACGGAATCCAGTTCTATCTTGTCCCGGCCGACGTAGAGGTTGAGGGTAGTAACTTTGCCACCTTCCAGGGAAATGGGCAGGGCCGCGGTGAACACGAATTCATTTCCGCCTATCAGGACGGAGACCTTTGTGACGCCGTCCTGGGGAACCTGAAGACCGCTGAAGCTCCTGTCATAGCCCGTAACCGCGCTTACTTCCGGTATGGAGACATGGAAGTTGTCGCCTGTTGCCGTCACTTCCTTGCCAAGGTAGTTTACGGTATATTCACGTTTGGCGTAGGCCGACACGCGGGTAACCTCGGGCGTCTCCTCCCACTGGTTGCGGAACCTGAGGTTCACGTCCATTCTGGCCAAGACGTGCGTGAAGGTGAGCTTTACGGGCTCTGCATTCTCCTTGAACGGGATGCCGGTGAGCTCGGTGGCAATCATGAGGTCGTCGGCCAGGGTGTAGTCATCGGCCGTAAAGTTGGTGATGTATTTTTTCGGGTACACGCCCAGGAAATAATGGTTTTCCTTGACGTGGCTCCAGAGCATCTGGGTTTCGGGCTTCCAGAGGGTGCCGTCGAAGG
>Ga0256405_10008123_pt1 | contig 15255 bp, 18 predicted proteins | sample RumenRJG_02DNA_FD_189096 | JGI IMG/M metagenome (GOLD analysis project Ga0256405, IMG submission 189096) | Bovine rumen microbial communities from Lethbridge, Alberta, Canada - RJG_02 | ecosystem: Host-associated > Mammals > Digestive system > Stomach > Rumen | place: Canada: Alberta... | reverse complement strand
ATGAGATAAATGGATGGATGATTAGAGAAGAACGGACACAAACAGTGGAGAAGAGAAAACACATTTTGAAAATGGAGAGGATAAACTTTTTGCCCCAAATGAGGCTGAATGGCTTTGCCCTCTGACAAAAATTGTCCCGAGGTACTCCCTCGCATCTTCCCTCAGGGCATTTTTCTCATCGTCTTAAACCAAAAAATAATACTAAATAAGAGACCTTGCATAGTGATAACATTTGTCACATTGCAGGGTCTCTTTTTGGCTTTTATGACGATTTGATTGGTACTGTAAGCCTTGCAATTAAGAAAGAAAAACGGCGAAAGCCATGATTCCAAGCGGTCTTCCAAGAAGTTGCTGAAAAAGTACGGTGTTTGTTGTCATCCTTATAGCAAGCGAATAGAAAAGAGTGATAAGGAGACGAGCAATCACTAAACTACGAGAAGAAAGTAAACAAAGAGATAAGGGCGAGGATAGAAGGATTGCCCCAAAAGAGGATAATCGGGGTTGCCCTCTGACATAGTACTTTTTGGTTTATACTTTTTGGGGATTGGGGGTGAATGTAAAAAGTTCGCTTATAATCAGTGTTTCGGGAGAGGAGGTAAATTTGTAGCGTAAATATCAATTACGAGAGGAGGCGCTTTTGGGGGAATAAGTGGTTTTTGGGGCAAAACCCCATCACAAATATATCAACTTTTGGGAAACCAGCCTTTGAATAAAGTGTTTACTACGGAATGAAGGGGATTGCGCCCCAGGGACCACTGTTTCTAAGCACAAGTGATTAAAACTAACACAAATTAAAAGTGGAGACCAAGCCGAAACAGGCTTGTACTGTGTTCTCCCAGAAATTATGCAAAAACGGGGAGATTTTCCATCACGCTGTTACAATTTTGGGTAAACAAATAATTGGAGGTGGATAAAATGAAGAAAGTTGATTATAAGGGCAGGTGCATTAAAAGGCAACTTAGTAAATGCAAGGATGTTTGCAGATCATATAGTGAGATGCAGGATGACTACGCGAGGTTTTTACAAGTCAATGAGGAAGTCAAGCAGTTTGCGTGTAATTTTAAAAGGTACGATGATCCTGAAACTGAAAACTACACTACTGACTTTGTCATAACTTTGGTTGACGGCACAGTTAGGGTCAGGGAGTGTGTATATCGCAAACATTTGGAAAGGCCGAGCACAGCAAAACTGCTTGACCTCTCAAAGGATTACTGGTCGGCTAAGGGTGTGAACGATTGGGGGATAGTTGTAGATGTTCTTAAAGTGTCTGTATGATAGCGGGGAGACGATATATAGAGTGTTGGCTGAACAAGATGATTGCTTTTTGGTGATTGACTGCATGAAAAGAACGATGCCTTTTTGGATACAGAAAGAACGAATAAATGGATATCAATAGATTGACGAACAAGTATTGCATGAAAAATCCGGCATTCGACCAGTAGGGGAAGAAACACTGTCAAGAGTTGCATTGGCAACCGCACATAAAAGGTACTCTATGATTGCACCGATAGTTTCTGTAATTGCCGATAAAAAGCGGCGAGATGAGACGATAGCGTATGTTGCTAAGGAACATAGCATCAGCAAGCAAACTGTAAGAAAGTACCTGTGCCTATATCTTGCACTTCAATCTATTACGGTGTTGGCGCCTAATGATAGCACAAACGAGTCAAGGTTAACTAAGGAACAAAAATGGATGCGCTGGGCGCTCAATAAGTTTTTTTACACGCAACGGCAGAACAGCCTGAGAACAGCATATTTGTACTTACTAAAAGAAAAGTATCTTGACGAAAATGGTACTTTAAAAGATAATCACCCGTCGTTTTACCAGTTCCGGTACTTTTATCGGCGCACCCGAAACGAACAAAATTTTTTGATTTCTCGCAAAGGATTGACTGAGTATCAACGTAATTATAGACCACTATTGGGCGAGGGCGTTTCGGATTTTGCAAATCATGTTGGTGTGGCGATGTTGGATAGTACGATATGTGACATCTACTTAGTCGATGAAAAAGGAACCCTGTTTGGTAGACCTATTTTGACCGCCTGTGTTGATGCGAATTCTCAACTCTGTTGCGGTTTTGCTTTGACGTGGCAAGGGGGTATCACTTCTTTGAGGGTATTAATGGAAAACGTGGTTACAGATAAGGTGGTTTATTGCAGGCAACACGGTGTGATGATCGGAAAGAGTGAGTGGGATTGTAGCCAACTACCTGGAGTGATGGTAACTGACCGAGGAATGGGGTACTGCTCAGAAACTTTTGAGCAAATATCAGAATTGGGTGTAACAATCGTTAATCTTCCAAGCTATCGTCCCGAACTTAAAGGGATTGTAGAAAAGTTTTTTGATTTAGTTCAGTCTTACTACAAGCCTTTCCTTCGAGGAAAAGGAGTAATCGAACCAGATTTACAGCAACGAGGAGCACATGATTATCGTCTTGATGCGTGTCTGACTTTAGAGGATTTTAGGAAAGTATTGGTAAGGTGTATCGTGCATTACAACAGTAAAAGAAAACTTGCAAGCGTTTCCTATTCGTATGATATGATCAATAATCAGATAAAACCTTTTCCAAATGAATTATGGAACTACGGAAAAATGTTGCCGGGGGCAAATCTTATATCTGTTGATAGTGAAATGCTTAGAATGAATTTGCTTCCAAGGACAACTGGTACGTTTACCCGAAAGGGTTTATCTGCAAATGGATTCAGGTACAAGAGAGAAGGGTTTACGGAACGGTTCTTGAAAGGTGGTTCATGCGTTGTTTCTTATGATCCCGATAATGTCAGCAAGGCTTGGTTATCAGAGGGTGGAAGGTACGTAGAGTTTGCTCTGATCGAAAGCAGATTTGCAAGCAAAAGTCTTGAGGAAGTAAACATCATACAGAATCAAATTAAAGAATTGACTGCTGTAAATGAGGATGACCAACTGCAATCGGAAATCAACTTGCAGAATCATATCTCAGGAATAGGGGACACTGCTAAAATGATGAGGAAAAAAGCAGCGGGAGATGAGATGAACTGCACCAAATTGTACGGACAGCACAAAAAAGCCCCCTAAAGGCAGAATATTAAGATTTAAGCAACATACTGACACCGATACTCCATCGGTGTCAGTTTTGTTTTGAGTTGAATACTGTTGATGGTTGTAGAAGTAAATGTAATCATCAATTACTTTTCTTGCTTCATTGAAAGATTGTAGTTTTATCCTGTGAATACACTCAGTTTTGAGAATGGAAAAGAAATTTTCAGCTAAAGCGTTGTCATAAGGATTTCCGCGTCTTGACATTGACTGCTTTATGCCGTAAGATTGTGTTAGGTTAAAGTACGCGTGTGAAGTATACTGAAACCCTTGGTCACTGTGGAGTTGCAGCTCTGCAGTGACTTTTTCTTTGCGTTTGGCAGCCTTGATCGTATTCAAAACCAGATTAATCGTTTGCTGTGTTGCGGTCTTATATGCGACAATACTGTTGTCGTAAAGATCACGAATGACGGATAAGTATAGAAATCCTTGGTTTGTCGGTATGTATGAAATATCCGTTACCCATTTCTGGTTAGGTTGGTCTGCCTTGAAATCTCTATTCAACAGATTCGGATATTTATGTGGTACAGAACTGTAATGGTAATATCTCTTTCTTCCGACTACCGATAGAAGATTGTATTTCTGCATCACTCTAAGGATGGTTTTGGGATTATGATGGAATTTCTTCTTGTCCAGCCAAATAGCAACGCACCTGTATCCATATGTATATTTACATTCTTGCTGACATTCTTCTATTAACCGGGCAAGCGGAAGATCTTTGTCCGGTATTTCCATTCTCTTTACAAAGTCATAGTAACCACTACGAGACACTTTGAAGAACCGACACATCTTGCTGATCGAATACTTCTCCTTGTGTTTGTAGATGACTAAATACTTTACCTTTGGTCTCAATTCCTTTCTGTAAGCGAGAGAAAATCCCGCAGCAATTCATTCTCCATCTCCAATGATTTTATCTTTGAATCTTTTCGAGAGATGATGTATTTTAACTCATTAATCTTGTCCGCTTCTGATACTACAAAATCCTTAGGCGGTCTGCCTTTCTTCCTGAGAGCAACTCCTGCTTCTATTCGCCGTTGTTTATTGTTGTACCTTTTTATGAATCCTCGTATCTGCTCTCTTGAGAATCCAAGTTTCTTTCCAATTTCTCGATTAGTGTGTCCCTTGTCCCTTAACTCAAATATTTCTTTTTCATATTGTTGTATATGTCTATACTCTCTTGGCATACAAATCCCCCCCTTATGGTAGTTCTATTCCATTCTACCATAAGGGGGTGCTTTTTCTATTGTCCGTTTTTACTGGACCTGTTCATGTATGGGCTTATAGAATTCTATTTGGCGGATTGGATATATAATTCAGAATAAAAACCGCCGACAAGTATATCTGCTTTGTCGGCGGTTTGCTGATTACATTCTATCAGTAAAAAACTATATCAAGTGGTATTTGCAGAGCATTAGGATTAAAAGGTCGTCAAAAATCTATCAGATATATCCCGATGTTTATCTGTCTGAAATCACCTCTGCGCTCTTTGATTTCCGTGATCGTGGCAGATAGCAGCTTTCCGGCATCCATCAGCCTTGAAAAAATAATGTTGTCCTTTTCGGGAATGTAACCCAGCCTTTTTTCGTCTGCGGTGTACAGAATTATCGCGTTTTCGTCAAACTTGTTTATTTCACGCCTGAGTGTAAGCTTCTGGCCGACTGCGATCTCATCGAGAACGGACTTGTCATTAAGATGAGTTGTACCCGCAACATAGGTGTCAAAAAGATGGATCTCCCTTACAAGCGGCTTTATGATGTCGCCCAGACCTTTTGATCCGGTCAGAACGGCAAGGTCGTCATTTTTTATCATCAGTTCTCCCATTTGAATTGAGCACCTCCTGTAAGATATGATCTCAGTATTTCCGAAAGCTGTTTTTCGTATTTGGTGTATTCCTTCAGTTCGTCCTGAAGTTGACTCTTGAAGTCTGCGACGGCTTCGTCATCCTCCAACAGAAACTTGTATTGATAGGGTTCTGTTGCAATGATCTTTTCTATCTCCCGTTCAAGCTCCTTCATTTTTTCTTCGATATCTTCAATATCAGCTTCAGGTACATCATCGCCGAGCTTTCTGAGGACACTGTCTATCTGAATTTCCAGTTCCTCCAGCGTATCAAGATCGTTGCGGTGATAAGCGTCTGTCACCTTATCCCACAGTTCACAAAGCACAGGAATATCCATGGTGCCTGGGTGAATATCAGGATGTATCTTTTTTGCTATTCTGCGGTAAATACGCTTGATCTGTGCGATGGTGCCGCGGTCGATAACAGTTACATCCCTGCAGGCTTTGTTGTTATTTATCATAGCTTCAAGCCGACGATCATACTCTTCCATTTCTTCACGGATATATGTATTCATAGCGGTGATATCAATTATATTTCCTCTGTTGATCTGCGCCTGGCAAAAAACTATCGTTTTCTTTTTTTCAATGCAGCTTATCTTTTTTCGGAATACGTCCGTCATCAGCTCTCCGAAGGTACGGATGTATTCTCTCAGATATTCGTCAGCCTTCTTTTTGTATTTATCCCTCTCAAACAGCAGCGTTTCATATTGGTGAAGAGAGTTGCTTTCGTCTGTCATGTTTCCACCTCAAAATCGTAAAGTTCCCATGCTATCATTACAAGCCGGTTATCATAGAGTGACGCCTTTGCGAAAAAGTCGTCGATAGTTCGATACCACTTTCCGTCAAAATTTATAACAACTGAGCCGTCCTCTTCTACCGATTCTATCGTGTGTTCTTCTTCATCATACCAAAAGGAGATTTTTACAGGCACAGTCAGAAGCTCATAAAGGTCGAACAGATCAATGTTTTTCATATCGGGTTCTTTGAGCTTGTACAGGTTTCTGATAAGGTGTTTCATAATTGAAAGATTACCGAAAAACGGATTATCTTCGATCCTTGAAGCCAGCACTTCCTTTGCTTCGATATACAGACGTATAGCTTCTTCTGATTTACCATCTTCTGCGCGGATGGCAGCCAGTCTTGTAAAAATTTCTGGAACGGGGGCATATATGTTATCGTAACGCTTTACTTCTTCATACAATTCTTCGATGATCTGCTTGTACTTTTCGTAGTCCTTTTTTACATAATAACCGTTCTTGTACATATCGGCGACTTTATACTGCGCCACTATGTTGTGCTTAAGGGATGAGAAGTAATGAAAGGCTTTTTCGTAATCTATGGTTCCTGTTCTGCCGTAGTACCAGATATATCCGAGTCCCTGTATTGCAGGCTCGTAGTCAAGCTCAGCCGCCATTTCATAGTATTTGAGTGCAAGATCAAAATCTTTTCTGGAATAGTAAACGCCGCCCAGTGTAGTCATATATCGGGGCTTGTGTGTTTTTTCTATAAGAAATCCCATAGCTTCTGTATAAAGAAAAAAATCCTCATCCGAAAGAGTTTCATCATAGCGTTCAAGCCTTGCGCAGATATCTTTTGCTTCCTTTATGGTCATTATTCGTCACCTCTCTATTTCTTGTTGATTCTATTATAAATAGTTGAAAGCAGAAATGCAATAGTAAAAACGCTTCTCGTTGGGATGATGTACGAATAACCGGACAATGATATTATATTCTGTTTTTTCAAATGAAAAATATCACTGTAACGTATATAATCATATTAATACCTGTTTTGAAGGAGTCTTAATGATGGAAAGGCAATATCTTGAAGACGATTATCTATATGAGGATGAGGACGCAATGTCTTGCCTGCGTGAGCTGCGAAGCAAGATCGACTATGCAAAGAAGAGCGGAAATGTTGAAAGAGCATTTGAGCTTTATTATCAATACGTTAAAGATGATGCTTTATGTTTTTCCGGTTATAATGCTTACTGTATTCTGCCGGAATACATAGAATACTATAATGGGCATTTTGAATATGAGGAGCAAAAGATTTATGTTATGTTGGCGTTTAAAATGATTCTTCCGATTGTAGACGGTTTTAGCTGCCTTTCAATAAAACAAATCAGGGATTGCTTTGAACTATATAAGAATTGTTGTATTCGATACGGATACAGTTTGAGATCTTATTACCGTATCTTGTGGTATTTTTTGTATTCTCATAAAGAATCAGATTCTCATTTTGAGATCAGCGTAAAAGAAGCTCACAAAAAAGGAATGGAGAAAAAAAGGGACTCGTTAAGTGATAATGAAGCAGTCGAAGCATATGATGATTTCACTTATTATCTTGATGTTGAAGATAATGAAGCCGAAGCAATCAGAATCATTTCTCCATATTTGAAAAAAGAAAACCGATACGGATCAGTACCACATCAGTCATATTACTATTTAGCACGATATTATTTTGATAAGGGTCAAATAGGAAAATCTATAAAATTCGCCAAAACGGCGCTTGTTATGATTGAAAAAGACTATCCGGATTATTCTTGCTTTATGACTATTTGCTCAATATTGTTTGATATTATTTCGATCCGATATAAAGAAAAAGCATTCAGAACATTCAAGGAACTGCTTAACTGTCTGGAAAAATGTCAGAATCAGGCAAGTGTTTTTACTTTTTATGAATGCTCGTACAGAATGTTTTACAGATTAGAAAAATCAGGTGTTGATTCGGTTGTGATATCATTTCCGAAATGGTTAAGCTGTTGCAGCTTTGATACGTCAAATGAGTACAGCACAAAAGAGATTAAAGAATTCTATTTTTCAAAGGCGAAGGAATTAGCGGATCAATTTGACTCTATCAATCACTTTCATGAGTTTAATGACAGTCTGAATGAGATACCTGTTTTGAAGGAGTGATACAATGGAAAGGCAATATCTTGAAGAAGATTATTTATATGAGGACGAGGACGCAATGTCTTGCCTGCGTGAGCTGCGAAGCAAGATCGACTATGCAAAGAAGAATGGGAATATCGAAAAGGCTTTGTTTTTGTATATGGATTATGTGCGGTGTGATGTTTTCAGATTGTACTGCAAAAATGCTATAGCAATACTGCCGGAATTTATGGATCTGCTGGATCGGCACCCGGAGTATTATGATCATAGGATCAATGTGATGATTGGGTATAAATGGGTATTACCGGGAATAGATGGTTACTTGTGGTATTCGCTTGATGATCTCGCTGGTTTTTACAGACAGTACCACTATCTATGTCTGAAATACGGCTATAGTCTCAGAACATACTACCAATTCCTATGGACATTTCTGAGAGATCATAAATCATTACAAGAGAAGTTCGGTCTTTCGGCAGAAGAAGCGCATAAGCTATATAAGCTTGAAATAAAGGATAGACTATCAGACAGTGATTCTATTGAGGACGATGGGGAAGTATCGTATTATCTTATGGTTGATAATGATCCTGAAAAAGCGATATCTATTATTCAGCCATCTTTTGACGGAATAAAAAAAGGACGTGAAATTCCACATCATTCATATTTTTTGTTTGCCAAATATTATTATAAACATAAGCTTCTTGAGCCTATGATAACGAATGCAAAACAGTCTTTGAAACTATATGACAGAGATTTTCCGGATTACCGTACATATATCAGCATCCGCTCATATCTGTTTCTGTTTTTATCTTTTCGATACCCTCAGAAATCAATTCGAATTTTCAAAAAGATATTACCTTATGCTCCGGAATCTCAGAGCTTATTTGTGCGTATGATCTTTTACAGATCAGCATATAAGCTCTTTGTGCAGCTTGAAAGGATCGGCTATAATGAATTATATCTTGACCTGCCCTCAAAGTTATCAGAGACAAGACTAACCGGAAACGGAAAATATACAGTTGCCGAGCTTAAGGAATTATTCTATACAAAAGCAAAGTATCTTGCCGATAAATTTGATGAAAGGGATGGAGAGCCGTCTCATAATGATAATCTGAATGAGATACTTGTTTTGAAGGAGTGACACTACGGAAAGGCAATGCACCAAAAATCGACACCCGCGAAAAGACGCTTCTGAGGGGCGAGCTGTCAACGGGCATTTTGTCAATGACGCATCGGTCATTATGCACACTTCGACCAGAGCACTGCTCAAAAACGCGACCATCGTTCTGAAAGACGGCAGGGTGGCAGAATCCGGAAAGCCAGAAGATCTGATGAAACAGAACGGCGAGTTCTTAAAAATGGTGACCTCCGGCAGCAAAGCGCCGTCTGAACGGTTGGGTGAAAGATAATATTGCAGAACTTCTGAGGTTTTTGATTTTGGATAATATATTAACTATGATATTCCAATGATTATAAATTTCACTCCGCAACCCGTATAAAAAGCTGAGAAATGACGCTAATGAATATCACACAACTTCATAATTTCCGGCCTGTCCTGTTTATGGCATTTCTGCTTTTCCGACAGTCTGATCACCCGATATTCATTCCCGCTCTGATCGTTCTGAACATTCTGACAGCCGCGTAAAAATACAACGCTTTTGCATTTGTCATAGCGTATTCAAGCGTCATAGGTCGGTCAACAATGCTGTGAAGGGAAGAGATACCGTAATCCAAAATCATCTCCGCTCCGTCACCCAGCGAGCCTGACAGCCCGATACAGGGTATGCCGAACCTTTTGGCGTGCATACCGATACCCTGCATGACCTTTCCGCAGACGCTCTGACTGTCGGTACAGCCTTCGCCTGTAATGACGATATCGGCATTTTTCAGCCTTTCGTCAAAGTTAATGAGCTGCAGGACAGTTTCGATACCTGATTTCATTTTACCATTGAGAAATACCCTCATCGCCGCGCCAAGACCTCCGGCGGCGCCTGCGCCATCAACGGTATCACAGTCAACGCCGAATTCCTTTATGATAATATCACGGTAATTGCACATTCCGCTTTCAAGCTGTTCGATGATCTCAGAAGAAGCGCCCTTCTGCTTTGCAAATGTTCGCGTTGCTCCGTTTGAGCCGCAAAGGGGATTATATACATCACACATGACGGTGATCTTACATTCTGAAAGTCGCCTGTCAATACCGCCTGCATCAATATGCGCAACCTCTGACAGCTCCCTGCCGAAGCCAGAAAGCTCCTGTCCATATCTGTTAAGAAAACGGACGCCCAGCGCCCTCATACAGCCCATGCCGCCGTCATTGGTAGCCGAACCGCCAATCGCAACGGAAATATCACGGCAGCCACGGTCGAGAGCGTTCAGTATCAGCTCACCAGTGCCGTAGGTAGTGGTGTTTAATGGGTTTCTCAGATACTGCGGCACAAGGGGCAGCCCTGATGCCGCAGCCATTTCTATAATAGCCTTGTTTCCGTCTGTGATACCATAGGCGGCTATTATTTTATTCATCAAAGGGTCGTGTACTTCTGCCGTTACGATCCTTCCGTTTGCCGCAGAAACAACGGCGTCGACTGTACCTTCGCCACCGTCCGCTGCAGGTACGCCGAGGCATTCACAGCCGGGAAAAACCTCTTCTGCGGCTTTTGTCAGCAGTTCTATTGTCTGTGCACTTGTCAAGCTTCCCTTGAACGAATCCGATGCAAAAATGAATTTCATTGTGTTTTCCTCCCGAATATTTTCTGAATTAAGTATAGCATATTGCCGTAGGTTTTAACAGGTCATTTTTTTCGGTCTAAAGCTACTTGCAATGATTCTGATCGATTCTATTGTGAAAACTATTATGTTGAATTATGTTGTGTTTTGTGATACACTATGTATATGGAATGGATCGTCCGACAAAAAGGAGTTATCGAAATGACGAAGTACCTGATCTTCAACCGATAGAAACAGACAGAGAGTGGGAGATCATCGAGGCGATAATTGACGGATTACAGACGGCAGCAAATAGTGACGATGAAGAAAATGAGGTTGATTCTTTGACAATAATGATAGAAGAATGATTTGATTCTTCTATATATCAATAATTGCTGATATGTCGCTGTAACAGAATAGATATTGATAATCGAGCCGGTGTTTTTTGTTTCTGGAATGAAGGATGAGATCTGAAACAAACGCCGGCTTTGTTATTTCTGAAACCATAGTATTCAAGACAAATAAACACTATGATATCTCTATGTGGTGGACGAACAAATGATATGTACAAAAATGATTATATAACTTTGTTTTGGTTTGGAGTGAAATATTATGTGGGAAGTCGAAACAGAATGCTGACAGATAAAGAAGTTCTGGAGTTTATTGAAAGTAAGCCGCACAAACTGATCGTTATGTCCGGTCCGACTCAATGCGGAAAAACATAATAGTAAATAACATTGAATCGGAAAATATTCACTTTGTAAGAGCTGATGCTTTTTCGGATTTTGTTTATTCGATGATAAAATATGACTATTTGGGCTCTACCGGCAGGCTTTTGAACGCTTATAAACGATTTGATTGCCTGATAGTTGAAGATGTTGATCTTGGCGCTTTTATGGCAATACATAGATTATTTGATTTTATTGATGAGTATGTAAAAACATCAACACTGATATTTACCGGTATAGAAATATGCCGATGGGGAGCTCTTTCTGATCTTCATAATAGAGGAAAAGCTGTTTTTGTAACATACTGCGAAGGAGAAGATGAAATTGAATAATGGTAAAATATTTAAGCTCTGCGGTGTTCTGTTTATGATCATGGTTTTAACATCATGCGCAGTAAACAACAATACTGTTGAAGAATCTGCAATCAGTAAATCCGAATCATCATATAACATACCTGAAAGCTCAGTAATTGATAATGAGTGGGAGACAGAGTACAATAAGAAGCTTCATGATTACTATGCAGAAATGAATGAAGGAAACCATTCACCGCAGGAAATAAACTATGACATTTACGATCTTGACGGGGACGATATACCGGAGCTTATTATCAGTGCCGGTTTCTTCCATGCGGGAGGATGCAGGATCTATAGCTATGTAAATTCGGAAGTAATTGAACTTGGCTGGCTCGGTCAATGGGGTGTGGTTTCGTTTTATCCCAAAAGCGGTCTTATGTACTCGCCCTGGTCAGGTCAGGGACATTACGTTGCAAAATGGTATGAAATAAAGGATCATGAAATGAAGCTTTTATATACATACGGTTTTTGGCTGAAAGAAGGAGGCATGAAGCTATACGAGATCAACGGTGAGTCGGCAAGTGAAGAAGAATATAACGAATACCTGGAAGAGCATTCAGATAAAACGCCCAGCGAAGATGAGGAAAAAATCGAATTAGGCAAGGGAAAAGTGTACAAGGAGTGATGCGATGGAAGGTCACAGTATGAGTATATACATTACAGGCGATACGCATAGAGACTTCAGCAGGATATACAATTTCTGCGAAAGGAAAAAAACAAAAGACGATATTATGATCATTCTCGGTGATGCCGGAATAAACTATTATCTTTTTGGTATGGATGATAATTTGAAGGCAGAACTCAATTTGATGCCGATAACTCTTTTCTGCATTCACGGAAACCACGAGGAAAGACCGTTCAATATATCAACGTATGAGGAACGGGAGTGGCATGGAGACACTGTATATGTTGAGCCAAAATATCCGGGTCTTATATTCGCCAAGGATGGTGAGATATATGACTTTAACGGTAAGAAATATATAGTGATCGGCGGAGCCTATTCCGTTGATAAGTACATCCGCTTGATCCGTGGTTATCAATGGTTTGAATCCGAACAGCCGAGTGATGAGATCAAGGCATACGTTGAGAAGCAGCTTGATAAGGTCGGCTGGCATATTGACGGTGTACTGTCTCATACAACACCTAAAAAGTTTGAACCGACTTGGGCTTTTCTTTCAAGCATTGATCAGAGCAGAGTTGACAAGTCAACCGAAGAGTGGCTTGATAAGATTGAGGAGAAGCTCGATTATAAACACTGGTATGCCGGTCATTTTCATGTTGACAGTCAGGAGGGATCAATCAAAATTATGTTCCGGACAATCGAAAAGCTATCAGAATGAAATGAGTATTGCAAACGCATATTTATATATTTAATGTTTCTGTTAAGGAGTGAAAATACGACACATTATATGAATCTCGCCTCTGAACCGTTTGAACAGATCGAGTCCGGAGCCAAAACTATAGAACTCAGGCTATACGATGAAAAGCGTCAGACTGTTTCAGAAGGTGATACTATTATCTTTTCAAATCTTACCGATAAACGACAGATTTCAGCAAGGGTTTTGAAATTACATACATTCGATAATTTCAAAGAACTATACAATGACCTGCCGTTGTCAAAATGCGGTTATGCAGAGTACGTACTTGACAGTGCTTCTCCTGACGATATGCTTGCATATTATCCAAAGGAAAAGCAGGAAAAGTATAAGGTTGTCGGAATTGAAATAGAGATTATGTGATATCAGGCTGTAGAGTGTGATGACAATTCGTCAAAGTATAAAACGAAGGGAGACGTATTGCATGGAAGACGCGCCCAAAAGGAAGATGTCCAAACAGGCAACAGAGGAAGAAAAGTATTACATGTGGATCAGAGCCGCCTTTTCAAAACGGCGGGATGAGATAGACAACTACGGATACACAATAAAAATCGGTTTTTTGAAGGAATATTTGAAGAAGTATTATAAGATACTATGCGATGAAAAAACGCTCAGACAGTTATTCGATGTTCAATGCAGGGTCGCCATCAAGCCGCACCTGATCGTAGCGATGTGTAATATTCTTGGAATTGATCTGTATTCGGTCATTCAGTATCCGCAGTGTATTGATGAGAGCTATTATTCGCAGATAACATTACAGGATGTGTTCGTGCGCACTAAGGTCAGCGCTGATGAACCGACTATATTCAAATCGAAGAACGAAGCTATTTCTTATCTCACAAGCGAAAAATATCAGGGGACGTTTCACTGCTACTACTTCACTCCAAAGCAGATAACCAACTCGGTTTCTGCCGGGAAGAACCAGCCTGAGGTAAACGATATCCGCCATGCAGTTCTTGAGATAAAGAATGAGAACGGTGAAACAAGAGCGAATCTTACTGAGAGGAACACTGCATCAGGCAATGCTTTTACCTTTAGCGGCAGAGTGATACGCTTGGAAAATGTCAGCAAGATTTATCTGTTTTTATCGGCTCAGAACGGCAACGGATTTATGTGGCTTCTGTTTGATGATGCCGTACTGAAAAAACGAGGTCTTTACTACAAGGAAATTGCCATGATGACACATTCTATCAGCTCACAGTCAAAACCGATCTTTGAAAAAATGGTTGTGCTGAAAAATGAAATTGATTTGTCTGATAATAACAAGGAGCAGATCATCAGAGGAATACTCACATTTGATAATGAATCGATCCTCGTCCCCGCGGATAGGGCGGAGGATATTATCAAAGATGAAAAAGAGCTTGCATCCATTTTTGACACCGAGGAACGGTATTATAAGATCAGTAAGTATGACATAATCGACAATAACCGCTTAAAATGGGATTATAACAAGCGTGTGGAGGTGCTGATGAGGATCATGTCCCAAAGCATCAATCACACGCAAGCTGTAGTTGATCAGGAAAAACAAATACACAGTTACTTTTTTGAACTTCAGGAATTATAATAACAGCCGTCCTTCTCCAATAATGGGGAGGGACGGCGCTTGTGTTTTATTCGGTTGTTTATGTTATCATTGCCGAGGATGCAAGTGCTTGTTTCTTCATTTTTGCCATATCGTAATAAATGCTGATGGTGAAATGATGATCCAACGAGCCTTTCTTTCCTCTGCCGTGAAAATCGGACGCCGCGCTTGGCAGAAGCCTATATTTATTGGCGTAGGCTTTGAGCTGCTCCTGTTGTTCGGAGGTGTATTGTGAATACAATACCTCCATCGCCATTCCGCCGAGGAATTTGAAATCCTGAATAAGTATAACCACCTGTTCTTCCGAAAGGTTATAGCTATACGGGTGACAAAGGATCGGTATGCCACCCGCTTTCCTTATCTCGATGATTGCAGTATCCATTGGTATGTATTTGCTGACATTTGGTCTGACATAGGCTTTGCGCTTGCCAAAATCTCCGATGTATTCATCAAAGGCTTTCTCAATATCCGATACGATACCAAGGCTAACGAGCTTTCTTGCAATCGCCATTCTGCCTATGAATTCCTGATTCAGTTCGTGACGGAGGTCATCGTATGTAAAGCTCGCTTTAAATCCTACTGAAGTGTTATACTTTAAATATAGTCGATAGTGACACTAAATTCTGATATAATGAAAATCAGAATGGAGAGTGACAGAAATGATGTACACAAAGAAATTCAAGGAAGAAGCATTAAAGCTATCGGAT
>Ga0256405_10008122_pt1 | contig 15256 bp, 12 predicted proteins | sample RumenRJG_02DNA_FD_189096 | JGI IMG/M metagenome (GOLD analysis project Ga0256405, IMG submission 189096) | Bovine rumen microbial communities from Lethbridge, Alberta, Canada - RJG_02 | ecosystem: Host-associated > Mammals > Digestive system > Stomach > Rumen | place: Canada: Alberta... | reverse complement strand
ATTCATTTCCCGCCGGACAGGGAGAAACTGCAGGCCGCCCGGCGGAGGCTGATCTTCGATGAGTTTTTTCTGTTTATCGTTGGCGTGAGAAGACAGAAAAACGAAGAGGGGAAACGCTTAAATCCAAGGCCCATGCGGGAAAACTGCCGGGAGGAGGACGGCAGATCCGTCAGCTTCTTCAAAACCGCATGCAATGGAGATATGGGGGGCAGCCGCACACAGGTCCCCGGAAAATCCGGATGGCCGGACAGGCTTCTGGAGAGTCTGCCTTTTACGCTCACACAGGAGCAGATGACGGCCTGGGAGGAGATCCGCACAGACCTCACGGGCCCCTGGCTGATGAACAGGCTCCTTCAGGGAGACGTCGGTTCCGGCAAGACGATTCTGGCTTTCCTGGCACTGGTCCTGTGTGCGGAAAACGGCCGGCAGGGCGCTCTCATGGCTCCCACGGAAGTACTGGCACGGCAGCATATGGACGGATTTACGGATTATATGGAAAAGAGCGGCCTTCCTGTCCGCGCGGTGCTGCTGACGGGTTCCGTCAAGGGACGGGCCCGAAAGGAAGCTCTGCAGGCTGTCGCGGATGGCAGTGCGGATGTGGTCATCGGAACCCACGCCCTCTTCCAGGAGGCGGTCGCCTTTCACGACCTCGGCCTCGTCATCACAGATGAGCAGCACCGCTTCGGCGTAAGGCAGCGGACAGGGCTTGCGGAAAAGGGCGACAATGTACCTGTCCTCGTCATGAGCGCCACTCCCATTCCCCGCACCCTTGCGATCATACTCTACGGAGAACTGCAGGTTTCCTCTCTGCGCCTTCTGCCCCCCGGAAGGCAGCCGGTCAAAAGCCTGGCCATGCAGGATACACAGAGGGGACGCGCCTACCGTTTTATCCTCTCGGAGATCAAAAAAGGCAGGCAGTGCTATGTCATCTGCCCCGCGGTGGAAGAGGGTGAGATGGATGAAATTGAAAATGTGGCAGACTACACGGACAAGCTCCGTGCCGTTCTGCCGCCCGGACTGCGGATCGATTCGATGACAGGACGGATGCGGCCGGAGGAGAAGACCCGGGTCATGGATACCTTTTCCGCCGGAAAAACGGATATCCTGGTATCGACCACAGTCATAGAAGTCGGGATCAATGTTCCCAATGCGACGGTCATTCTGATCGAAAACGCAGAGCGCTTCGGCCTCTCCCAGCTGCATCAGCTGCGAGGACGTGTGGGGAGGGGAAAAGAGCAGTCCTACTGCATTTTTTTGTACAGCGGAAAGGAAAAGCCCGAGCGGCTTGCTGTTCTGGAAGAGAATTCCAACGGCTTTTCCATTGCGGAACAGGATCTGAAAGCCCGCGGCCCCGGAGATCTCTTCGGGGTGAGGCAGAGCGGAATGCCCCAGTTCACACTTGCCGATCTCTATGAAGATGCGGATCTTCTCAAAGAGGCGGCGGCCTGTGCGGATGAAGTACTGCGGGAGGATCCCGGCTGGCGGGGTGCACAGGAAAGGACCGTTGATTACACGACGATTTGATGCGGGACCGGATCGCAGGAAGGTCTGTGACAGTGTCCCCCTGCAATTGAACTGCCTTTATCCGGGCTGTCTGGATTGGGGCTTTCTGCATTTTGCCTGTATGATTTTATGCAATGATGGTTTTTATGATGGTTGACTTTCAGATACGCAAAAGATATTATGTAAGCTGACTGACCCCTGTGCGGGGCAGTTTTTAAAAAAGGTTTTGTAAAAAAAGGACTGTACGTCAGACAGTACGGACGAGCAGGAGGAAACAATATGCCCAGAGTTGCTGTAATCACAGATTCCAACAGCGGTATTACCCAGATGGACGCAAAAAACATGGGAATCGATGTAGTGCCCATGCCGTTCACGATCGATGATAAGACCTACTATGAAGATATCAATCTGACCAGGGAAGAGTTTTTCCAGATGATGGGCGACGATAAGGAAATCCTTACCAGCCAGCCGTCTCCCGCCGATCTGACGAATCTGTGGGACAAGGCGCTCGAGAAGAACGATCAGGTCGTATATATTCCCATGAGCAGCGGTCTTTCCAGCTCCTGTCAGAATGCCCGCATGCTGGCAAATGACTATAATGGCAGAGTGTTTGTCGTCAACAATCAGCGGATCTCCGTCACGCAGAAGCGGTCCGTTGAGGATGCGCTGGCCTTTGCCGCCAACGGTATGGATGCGGCCAGGATCCGCGAGATCCTTGAGAAGGAACGCTTTGACGCCAGTATCTATATCATGCTGGATACCCTTAAATATCTGAAAAAGGGCGGACGCGTCACACCGGCAGCTGCCGCCATCGGCACACTGCTCAGGATCAAGCCCGTCCTGCAGATCAAGGGTGAGCGTCTGGATGCTTTTTCCAAAGCGCGTACGCTGAACCAGGGCAAGCAGATCATGATCAATGCGATCCATCATGACATTGATACGCAGTTTGACGGTTTTGACAAGGGCAATGTCTGGCTGTATGCCGTCCATGCCCAGGTCCCGGAGGCCTTCTCTGTTTTCAAAAAGGAGGTGCAGGATGCTTTCCCGCATATTCCCGAAGAGGACGGACAGCTCTCTTTGAGCGTCTGCTGCCATATCGGCCCCGGCGCCCTGGCAATGGCCTGTGTACACAAGAGCGACAAGCTGTGATCTGCAGCTTTACGAGAAAGGTTCCCTTTTACCGATTTTTGACCTCAACATCAAAAACTGAGTTGGCCGACAAACGGGCACATTGCTGCCTGATGCGGGCATCGGAAAAATACATGAAATGATGAAAATGCGGGCTTACCTCTTTGATGAGCCCGCATTTATCAGGAGACAATACAGTATATGGCAAATCATAAAGAACAATACGGGGCCGATAGCATCAGGGTGCTGGAAGGCCTTGAAGCTGTGCGCACAAGGCCGGGCATGTATATCGGCAGTGTGTCTACGCGCGGCCTCAATCACCTGATCTACGAGATCGTTGACAACTCTGTCGATGAGCATCTGGCGGGATATTGCGATACGATCACGGTGGTGCTGGAGGCGGACGGATCCTGTACGGTGGAAGACAACGGGCGCGGCATCCCGATCGGAATGCATGAAAAAGGCGTCAGCGCCGAGCGGGTGGTCTTTACCACACTTCATGCAGGAGGAAAATTTGACAACAATGCCTATAAGACGAGCGGCGGACTGCACGGTGTAGGATCCAGCGTCGTCAATGCCCTCTCTGAAAGAATGACTGTAACGGTCACACGAGACGGCTGTGTCTACCGGGACAAATATTCCAGGGGCGAGCCCAGACAGGAACTCAAGGACGGACTGCTGCCCGTGATCGGAAAGGCGCAGGGGAGCGGTACTAAGATCAACTTCCTGCCGGATCCCGAGATTTTTGAAAAGACCCGTTTTAAAGAGGAGGATGTCAAGAGCCGCCTCCACGAGACGGCCTATCTGAATCCCGGCCTCACTATTATTTACAGAGATCTTCGCGGGGAAGAGCCGGAAGAGATCATTTATCACGAGCCGGATGGGATCGCCGGCTTTATTCGTGCACTCAACCGCAAAAAGGAAGCAGTCACGGATATCATCAGCTTCAGCGGTTCCTCGGAGGGGATCCAGATCGAGGTTGCTCTGCAGTATGTCAATGAATTCCACGAAAATGTGCTGGGATTCTGCAACAATATCTACAATGCAGAGGGCGGCACACATCTGACCGGCTTTAAGACGGCCTTTACACAGGTCATTAATACCTATGCCAGGAGTCTGGGAATCCTCAAGGACAAGGACGCAAACTTCACCGGGGCGGATATCCGCAACGGCATGACAGCGGTTATTTCCATCAAGCATCCCGCTCCCAGGTTTGAGGGACAGACCAAGACCAAGCTCGACAACCAGGACGCCGCCAAGGCGGTTGCCCAGGTGGCGGGTGAGGAGATCGTGCACTTTTTTGACCGCAATCTTGAAACCCTCAAGTCCGTGATCGGCTGTGCCGAAAAAGCCGCTAAGATCCGCAAAGCGGAAGAGAAGGCCAAGACCAACATGCTCACCAAGCAGAAATTCTCCTTTGATTCCAACGGCAAGCTTGCCAACTGCACGAGCAAAGATCCCTCCAAATGTGAGATCTTTATCGTCGAGGGAGATTCGGCCGGCGGCAGTGCCAAGATGGCCCGCGACCGTATGTTTCAGGCCATCCTGCCCATCCGCGGCAAGATCCTGAACGTGGAAAAGGCCAGCATTGACAAGATCCTTGCCAATGCCGAGATCAAGACCATGATCAATGCCTTCGGCTGCGGTTTTTCCGAGGGATACGGCAATGATTTTGATATCACAAAGCTCCGCTACGATAAGATCGTCATCATGGCGGATGCCGACGTGGACGGAGCCCATATTTCGACCCTGCTCCTGACCCTGTTTTACCGCTTTATGCCCGAGTTGATCTATGAGGGGCATGTGTATATTGCCATGCCCCCTCTCTACAAGGTCGTACCAAAGCGGGGAGAAGGAGAGTATCTGTACGATGATTATGCCCTGGCCCGGTATCGCAGGACACACAAGTCCGACTTTACCCTGCAGCGCTATAAGGGACTGGGAGAGATGGATGCGGAACAGCTCTGGGAGACGACTCTGGATCCCGCGCGCAGAAGGATGAAACAGGTCCGGATCGAGGATGCCATCCAGGCTTCTGACATGACTGAGCTCCTTATGGGATCGGATGTCCCTCCGCGCAGAAATTTTATTTATGAACATGCTTCCGATGCGGAACTGGATGTCTGACCCGGAAGTGATGACTGACCCGGAAGTGATATCTGACCTGAAAGAGAATGTAGACGGGAAAAGACGACTTCGGAAACATCGGGTCTTTGAATAGAGCAGAATATAGAAGAGAATGAGCAGAAAAAAGAAAGATACTGCGGCTCCCGGCAGCGACCGCGACCGCATTTTTGATAATCCCGGCGGCGGTGATTCCGGCGGCGGAGAACAGATCATCAGCACCGAGTATTCGGAGCTTATGCAGAAGGCATATATCGATTACGCAATGAGCGTCATTGTTTCCCGTGCACTGCCGGATGTCCGCGACGGCTTAAAACCCGTGCAGCGCCGCACGCTCTATGATATGTATGAGCTGGGAATCCGTTCGGACCGGCCATACAGAAAGAGTGCCCGTATTGTCGGCGATACCATGGGTAAATACCATCCCCACGGAGACAGTTCGATCTATGACGCATTGGTTGTCATGGCTCAGGAGTTCAAAAAAGGACTTCCCCTGATCGACGGCCACGGCAATTTCGGAAATATCGAGGGCGACGGCGCGGCTGCCATGCGCTATACCGAAGCCCGCCTGGAGAAGATCACGGAAGAGGCATTTCTGGCCGATCTGGACAAGGATGTGGCGGATTTCGGGCCCAACTTTGACGAGACAGAGAAGGAGCCGGTGGTCCTTCCGGTTCGTATCCCCAATTTCCTGGTCAACGGTTCCGAGGGTATCGCGGTCGGTATGGCGACCAGTACGCCGCCTCACAATCTGGCAGAGGTCATTGATGCCGAGCTGGCGCTGCTGGACAACCCCGAGATCACGACTGAGGCGCTCATGCGCATTCTGCCCGGACCGGATTTTCCGACCGGCGGCATCATCATCAACCGGGATGACCTGCTCCAGATCTACGAGACAGGGCAGGGCAAGATCCGTATCCGGGGCAAAGTGGAGATCGAAAAAGGAAAGAGCGGACATATCAATCTGGTGATCACCGAGATCCCCTATACAATGGTGGGTGCGGGCATCGGGAAATTCCTTTCCGATGTTGCGTCTCTTGCGGAAAACAAGGTGACAAACGATGTTATTGACATCACCAACCAGTCTTCCAAGGAGGGCATCCGCATTGTCATCGAGCTCCGCAAGGATACAGATGTAGAGAACTTCAAAAACCTGCTCTACAAAAAGACCCGCCTGGAGGACACCTTCGGCGTCAATATGCTGGGTATCCTTGACGGACGTCCCGAGACCATGGGCCTGAGGGCTGTTCTGGAGGCAAGTGCCGATTTCCAGTATGAGATCGCAGGCAGGAAATATACCACCCTTCTCGAAAAGGAGCAGAAAAAGCGGGAGATCCAGGAAGGCCTGATCCAGGCCTGCAATGTCATCGACCTGATCATCGAGATCCTCCGGGGATCCCGTGACCGCGCAATGGCAAAGCGCTGCCTTGTCTCCGGAGAGACAGAAGGCATCCGTTTCCGCTCCGACATGTCCAGGGAGATGGCGTCCCAGCTTCACTTCACCGAAGTCCAGGCGGACGCGATCCTCGATATGCGGCTCTACCGCCTGATCGGTCTGGAGATCGAAGCCCTGATGAAAGAGCACGAGGAGACGGTCGCCAATATTTACAAATACGAGGATATCCTGGAGAACAGAAGCGCCATGACCAGGGTCATCCGCGCTGAACTTCTCTCCTTTAAAAAGAAATACGGCCAGCCCCGTAAAACAGAGATCATCCAGGGGAAGGAGGCCGTCTATGCGGCACCTGCCGAAGATACAGACCGTGAGTTGTTCTTCGTGATGGACCGCTTCGGCTATGCCAAGACCATGGAGCCGGGGATCTTTTCCAGAAATGAGGCGGCAGTCCGGGAGAACAGCCGGTTCTGCTTCCCCTGCAGAAGCGGTGGCCGGATCTGTCTCTTTACAAGAGAGGGACAGCTGTACACACTCAAGACAGCAGACCTTCCCGCCGGTAAAATGCGGGACAAGGGTGTGCCTGTCGACAATGTCAGCAATTACGATTCTGCAAGAGAAGAGATCGTTTACGCAGCCTCCCAGGAGGCGCTCCGCCTGGACAAGGTGGTCTTTGTGACCGGGAGCGGCATGGTCAAAGCCGTTCCCGGCACTGAATTTGACGTCATCAAAAAGACGGTCGCGGCGACAAAACTCACACCGGATGACAGAGTGGTATTTGTATCCGGGCTGGGAGACGCACTCTCCCTTGTCCTGCAGACCCGCGGGGGCATGTTCCTGCGCTTTGCAGTGGAGGATATTCCGGAACAGAAGAAAAATGCGATCGGCAGCCGCGGCATCAGGCTTTCGGGAGACGATACTGTCGAGAACGCATGGCTCCTGTCGCAGGGAGATAAAACAGTCATAAAAGTACATGATACGGAGATCGACATCACAAGACTGCGGATTTCCAAACGGGACGGAAAGGGCACAAAGCGATTCTGACATCCTGACCCGACAAGTCCTGAAAAATGTACAATCTTCCCGGAAAAAGTGTAAAAATACATCGACTTTCACGAAAAGGCTGTTTAGAATAATACAGTAAGCTGTGACGTATTTTATTCTTCATAGCGTAAGACTCGCGAGCGAGTCTTGAATATGACACGGCCCGCGCAATGGCCTTTTGGGTCATGCGTCGGATGCGGGCCTGTATGGGGCGGATGGCGGCGGTGCCGTCACTACCCAGTTTTGAAAGGAATATTTATTATGAGAGTGATTGCAGGAAGCGCGCGGAGACTCCTGCTTACGGCACCGCCCGGACTTGAGACGCGCCCTACCCAGGATAAGATCAAAGAGACACTCTTTAATATCCTGCAGATGCAGGTTCCCGGGTCCGTTTTCCTGGATATCTGCGCAGGAAGCGGCGGAATCGGCATTGAGGCGATCAGCCGCGGTGCCAGGAGAGCATATTTTGTAGAGAACGGCAGGGCTGCCATTTCCTGTATCCAGCAGAATCTTCACAAGACCGGATTCGAGGACAAGGCAGTGATCCTGCGTCAGGATGCTGTCGCCGCCTTAAGGCAGGTGCATGAAAAGGAAGTGGACCTGGTCTATCTGGACCCGCCCTATCGTTCAGACCTGCCCAGGAGGATCCTGACAGCTCTGGACGGACAGTCCTATATCACACAAGATACCTGCATTGTCGTGGAAACAGACTATGACAGTGATTTTTCCTTCCTGGAGGAGACGGGACTGGAAATCTATCGTGAAAAGAATTACCGCGGCAACCGCCACCTCTTCATCCGCAGAAGGACACAGGAATGATACTTCATCGCTTCTGCCTCTGTGAAAAGTTTCATGGTCACACCCCGGTCAGGGTATGGACAGAAACGAAAAATTTTGTCGATTTAAGGTTTTTCGATCCTGAGGTTTATGCGGCTGTTACAAGAAAGGAATGCAGACCATATCATGAAATCAGCGATTTATCCCGGTAGTTTTGACCCTGTTACACTCGGCCACATCGATATTATCGAACGTGCCTCCTCAATGTTTGACGAGGTGACAGTATGTATCCTGGAAAACAAGGCTAAAACTCCGTTGTTTTCTGTTGACGAACGTGTTAGAATGTTGCAGAAAGTATGTGAAAATATACCGAATGTCCGGGTTGATTCCTATTACGGACTGATGGTCGATTATGCAAAAGAGATTGGAGCGCATATTTCCATCAGGGGCGTGAGAGCGGTTTCGGACTTCGAATATGAACTTCAGCTTGCACAGACCAACAGAATGCTTTCAAACGGGGATCTTGATACGGTTTTCCTGACGACCTCCGCGAAGTATTCCTATCTGAATTCCTCGGGTGTCAAGGAAATTGCTGCCTTCGGCGGAGATATTTCCAGATGTGTGACTCCCTACGTAGAGGATCTGATCTGGGAGAAACTCCGCGACAGAAAGAGCGAAAAATAATGCCGATGCAATATTTTTCACTCCAGAGGTTTGTGCCGCGGAACGGCCAAACCTTCGCTGACCGCATCGGAGAAACCTCTTCCGGGCTTTCTCCCCGGGTGTCTCAGCGCAGGAGTGCTTCGACATGTCGGAATGAGGAGAATCGGTAACGGCCCGCATTGCGTAAGTTTTGAATGAATGGGAACGGTTACGGGTGATAGAGAAAAACAGGTTAGGAGAGAGAAAACATGAGCAGTAAGATTGAACAGCAGATTGATCAGATCGAAGATTATATTGACAGCTGCCGGTATCAGAAGTTTTCCAAGTCGAACATCATCGTCGACAAGGATGAGCTGGACGGCCTTCTCGAAGAGCTGCGTGCCAGAACTCCTGAGGAGATCAAGCACTATCAGAGAATTATCAACAACAAAGAAGCCATTCTCGAGGACGCAAGACGTAAAGCGGATGAGCTGATCAACGAAGCGACCATCCATACAAACGAGCTCGTCAGTGAACATGAGATCATGCAGCAGGCATATGCCCAGGCGGACCAGATCGTTCGTCTTGCCCAGCAGCAGGCCGAAGAGATCGTTGACCGCGCTGTTGTCGAAGCCAATGCCTACAGATCTTCCGCTTCTCAGTATATGGATGACATGCTGGGACAGCTTGAGGACAATACCACTCAGTCTCTCGAGAGCCTGACCGCGATTTTTGCGAATTTCCACAACAGCCTCAGCGGCTATATTGATACGATCCGTGAGAACCGCACTGAGCTCCTGCCTCAGAATGAAGAGATTCTGGCCGCTCAGGATAATGCAGAGGAATATGCGGAAGCCCCGGAGGAATAAGACTCCGGTGCCGGCGGTTTTCTCCTGCATTGAAAATTCATCAGAAAAAGCCCGGACTTGCTGTTTGGCACGGCACCGGGCTTTTCTTTCGTGTTCAAGACTCGCTCTCGAGTCTTGAACACGAAAGAAGTCACGGCTATTGCGCGATGAAGAATAAAAAGGCTCTGTTTACAGGCATTAGACCAAAAACTGCCCGGCGGCAGAGGGTGGGATCCGCCTGACGGCATTCCCCTGATGTCAGTCACGGGAGGAAGAAAATAAAAATGAAAAAAGGCTCCTTTGGATATCTGAAGAAGGCCGGAAAGCTTTCACTGATCAAGTCCGCCCTGATGCTGGCGGCGATCCTGATCGTCTTTTTTGCGGCGCTTCATCATTTTCAAACCAATAAAAATGTCTTTTCGATCCTGTGTGCGGTCAGCGCGATCCCGACCGGCCGCAGCGTCGTGGAGACCATTATGTTTCTGCGTGCAAAGAGTGCTTCCGGGAAAGTGCGGGAAGCGGTTGAAGGCCTTAAAGGGCTGCCTGCAGGGGCTTCCGGATACGACCTGTACCTTACCGCCTATGAACGCTCCTATTCTCTTTCCCACGCGGCTGTCCTTGACGGTACTGTAGTCGGCCTGACAGAGGATGAGAAGACGGACTGCAGCCTCTGCCGCCGGCACCTTCTGGATATGCTCAAGAAAGATAACCATCCCGGATATGATGTGCATATCTACAGGGATCTGGATAAGTATATGGAGGAACTGAACAGGCTCTGTGCTTCGGCTGACCGGGAGGAAAATCCTGATTATATCAGGGAGGACCGGGAAGTCATGCAGATGATCCTGGGAATCTCCATTTAGGCGGAACAGGAAGAGTGCGTCGAAGCACCGCAAACCTCCGCAGATCCCATCGGAGAAACCCCTTCCGGGCTTTCTCCACGGGTGTCTCAGCGCAGGAGCGCTTCGACATGTTTGAGAGGGTGGTCATGCAGGAAATACTGGTTCGTCAGGAGGAGAGCGGGCAGCGGCTGGACAAATATCTCCGCAGGAGACTGCCTCTTGCGCCCTCTTCCTTTATATATAAGATGCTTCGCAAAAAGAATATCACACTGCGGGGCAAAAAAGCCGACGGAAGTGAAAAGGTGGAGACGGGAGACAGTATCAAGCTCTTTCTGTCGGACGAAACCATTGCCGGTTTTTGCCCAAAGCAGGATGATGCAGCGGCAGAGCGGGAGGCGCAGGAGATCGACAAGGCCTACAGAAAGCTCCAGCCTCTGCTGGGACCCTCGCCTGTACTGTATGAAGACGAGCATATCCTGCTGGTGCGAAAGCCGTCCGGTGTGCTCTCCCAGAAGGCGGATGCCGGTGATCTGTCCATGAATGAATGGCTGCGCGGATATCTTTCCCGCAAGGAAAACGGAAAGAAGGAAGGCCGGCCGTCTGCTCCGGGACAGGAAAACACAATCTTTCGCCCTTCTGTATGCAATCGTCTCGACCGCAACACAGGCGGCATTCTCTTGTGCGCCAAAAGTCTGCCCGGGAGCAGGGCTCTCTCCGAGGTGATCCGCGACAGGGTGATCCGCAAGACCTATACGATGGTCGTCCACGGACAGATCCATAGTTCCGGCGTGATCGATGCTGACCTCATCAAGGACCGTGAGGAGAACCAGGTGCGCATCGCGGACGGAACCTGTACAGAAGACGGGAGACGCCGCGCGGTGACAATCTACCGGCCGGTAAAGACGGGGACAAGGGCAACGGTCGTGGAGGCGGATCTGATCACGGGACGGTCTCATCAGCTGCGCGTGCATATGGCCTCCATCGGCCATCCAATCGTCTCGGATCCAAGATACGGAGACAGGAGACTGGATCAAAGTCTTCTGGGAGCGCTGCAGCAAAAGCAGACGCGTAAAGAACGGATGCGGGGACAGCGGCAGGCAGAGCCGGCTCAAAAAGATCGAAAAGAGTCCGGGACACAGAAGGGGCGGCGCGGCATCCGTGACCACAGTGCCCATCGTGGCCAGCTTCTGTGGTGTTCGGAAACGGCCTTTCCCAAAATGCTGCCGGACAGGGCCATGCCCCGGGTGCTGGCCCCTGTGGCGGGGCGTGTCTTTCAATGCCCCCCTCCGCGCTGGTGGTACGATCTGTGCGATATATAAACAGAACCGCCGCATACCTTTTAAGCGCAACATCAGATGCATCAAACTGCCGCCCATAGACCCATAGGTCAGTAAAAAGGACACGAAATGGCAACCTGGAAAACACGGGGACTGAGGGGTTCTCTTTTAGAGGATCTGATCAACCGTACAAATGAAAAATACAGAGAGCAGGGACTGGCCCTGATCCAGAAGGTACCGACACCGATCACACCGATGAAGATCGATCAGGAGTCCCGTCATATCACGCTGGCATATTTTGACCAGAAGAGTACGGTGGATTATATCGGAGTCGTACAGGGAATCCCGGTGTGCTTTGATGCCAAGGAGTGCGCATTGACAACCTTCAGTCTGCAGAATGTTCATCCGCATCAGGTACAGTTTATGCGGGAATTTGAACAACAGGACGGTATCGCCTTCTTTCTGATCTATTTTTCCCGCGAGAATCTTTTTTATTACCTGCCTTTCAGGCATTTTCTTCCTTTCTGGGACCGGGCACAGGAGGGCGGACGAAAAAGCTTCCGCCTGGACGAACTGGAACCGGACTGGATCATTCCGGAAGAACAGGGCATTATGGTCCCCTATCTGGACATGCTCAGCAGAGACCTGCAGGAGAGAGATTAAAAAAGAATTTGACAAGCAGCAGGAGACATGTGTATACTGCACATGGTTTAACATACTATCGAATTATCACGTCAACGCGTTAAAGCGCAGTATCATATGTATAGAATGGGATTAAAAAAATGGATTTAAACAATGACCTGCTCCATACACCCGACGGAATGCGGGATACGTATGGAAAGGAAATGGCGAAAAAAAGCGAGATTATGAGCCGGATCCGGAACAGGATCCGTCTCTATGGATATGAAGAGATCCAGACGCCTTCTATCGAATTTTATGATGTCTTTTCGAGTGAGGTAGGCACAACACCCGTAAAAGAGCTTTATAAGCTGCTCGACAACGAGGGAAATCTTCTGGTGCTTCGTCCTGACTTTACTCCTTCTGTGGCAAGGTGTGCTGCCAAATATTTTTCGGAGGAAGACGAGCCGATCCGCTTTACCTATGCGGGCAGTGTGTTTGGCAATACATCCAGTCTGCAGGGCAAGCTTAGCGAGACGGTCCAGATGGGCGCTGAGCTCATCAACGCCCCGTCTGTATCTGCGGACGCGGAGATCCTGGCGCTGCTGATCGATTCGCTCCTGCAGGCAGGTCTCACGCAGTTCCAGATCAGTGTAGGAAACGTGGACTATTTCAAGGGCATCTGCCAGGCAGTCGGTCTGGACCAGGGGACAGAGATGACACTGAGGGATACCCTTTCCGGCAAGAATTATTTTGCGGCAGAAGAACTTCTGCGCAGCCGGGGATTTGACCGTCCCACCAGGGATCTTTTCCTGAAGGCGACCCGGTTTGTATCTACCGAAGAAGAGCTTTCCGGTTTCCTCACGCAGCAGATGCATCCCCAGGCAAGGGCTGCGATCGAGCGCCTGATGGAGCTCTGCCGGCTGATGGAAGCCTACGGTTTCTCGCAGTATATCAGCTATGATCTCTCGCTCCTCAGTAAATACCGCTACTATACAGGTATTGTTTTCAAAGGATACACCTATGGAGCCGGTGAGGCCATTGCTTCGGGCGGCCGCTATGACGGGCTCTTGTCCCACTACGGCAAGGATGCCGCGGCAATCGGCGTGATGATCCAGCTGGATCTGGTCATGGAGGCCCTGCGCCGCCAGGGGATCCCGGTCGAAACTGCCGCTCCGGCGCAGAAGATATCCCTTTCCGACGGAAATGTCGAAGATCAGATCCGCAGAGCCATGAAGCTCCGCAGCGAAGGAAAAGCCGTCATCGCCGAGTAAACCCTGTACAGACGAAAGGTCACAAGTCACACCCCGGTCAGGGTGTGACCGGAAATGACGAATGGCAGCTGCCGACGAACAGAGCCTGTACAGACTATATAAAGCAGAGGAAGAAATTATGCAGTATCTGACAATCGCCCTTACCAAGGGGCGTCTGGCCGGACAGACTATGGAACTCTTTGAAAAAGCCGGTTATTATTGCGAAGAGCTCAAAGATAAAAAATCCCGGAAACTGATCTTTACCAATGAGGAGCAGAAGCTTCGCTTTTTCCTGTCCAAGGGACCGGATGTGCCGACATATGTGGAGTACGGCGCAGCGGATATCGGTATCGTAGGATCGGATATTATCCTGGAGGAGCAGCGCCGCTGCCATGAAGTCCTGGACCTTGGCTTTGGCAGGTGCAGGATGTGTGTCGCCGGACCGCCGGAAGCAAAAGAACTCCTGCAGCATCATGAGATGATCCGTGTTGCTTCCAAGTATCCCAATATCGCCAGGGACTATTTTTATAACCGCAAGCATCAGACCGTGGATATCATCAAGCTCAACGGTTCTGTGGAGCTGGGCCCCATCGTGGAACTGGCCGATGTAATCGTTGATATTGTTGAGACCGGATCGACCCTGAAGGCCAACCGTCTGGATGTCCTGGAGGAAGTCCTTCCGATTTCCGCCCGGATGATCGTAAATCAGGTCTCCATGCAGATGAAGACAGAGAGGATCCGCGAGATGATCGACAGGCTCAGAGACTGCCTTGCCTGATTTGCTTCGGATCATATTTCAGGACTCGCTCGCGAGTCTTGCGTGATGAAGAATTTAAAAGCTTGTATAATTGTCAAAAAGATATGAGGTAAGTGTATGGCCCGCATGAGGATCATGAAGCTGACGGAAGATACGAGGGCAGGTGCCCTGGAAGCCCTGCTGGGCCGAAGCCCGTCCGGCTATTCGGAATATGAGAAGACGGTTCGAGACATCATCGACGATGTCCGCGCCCGGGGCGATGAAGCCCTTTTTGAATTGGAAGAAAAATTCGACAAATGCACTCTGACAAAGGAGACCATCCGTGTCAGCCGGGAGGAGATCGAGGCTGCCTACAGAGAACTGACACCGGAATTTGTTGAGGTCATCCGCAGAGCGGCAGCCAATATCCGCGCCTATCACGAAAAACAGGTCACACAGAGCTGGATCACGACCACAGAGGAAGGGATCATCCTGGGACAGAAGGTGACGCCGATCGGGATCTCGGGATGTTATGTACCCGGCGGAAGAGCAGTCTATCCCTCCAGTGTTCTGATGAACGTGATCCCTGCCAAGGTCGCAGGTGTCGAGCGTATCGTCATCGCTACGCCTCCCGATGCCTCCGGCAAGGCTGCAGCGGGTACCATCGTCGCGGCGGATATTGCCGGCGCGGACGAAATATACAAGGTGGGCGGCGCACAGGCGATCGCAGCAATGGCTTACGGGACGCAGACCATTCCCCGTGTCGACAAGATCACGGGCCCCGGAAATATTTTCGTTGCCCTGGCCAAGAAGGCCTGCTTTGGTGTGACCGGCATTGACTCTGTCGCCGGCCCCAGCGAGATCCTGGTGATCGCGGACGGGACAGCCAATCCCCGCTATGTGGCGGCGGACCTTCTGTCCCAGGCAGAGCATGATCCCATGGCCAGTGCCATCCTGCTCACGACTGACCAGGAACTGGCCAAGGCCGTGGCAAAAGAAATCGACGGCTTTATCGAGGAGCTTCCCCGCACAGATATCATCTGCAAATCCATCGAGAATTACGGCTATATT
>Ga0256405_10008120_pt1 | contig 15259 bp, 10 predicted proteins | sample RumenRJG_02DNA_FD_189096 | JGI IMG/M metagenome (GOLD analysis project Ga0256405, IMG submission 189096) | Bovine rumen microbial communities from Lethbridge, Alberta, Canada - RJG_02 | ecosystem: Host-associated > Mammals > Digestive system > Stomach > Rumen | place: Canada: Alberta... | reverse complement strand
TTTACCCACCCCGTTCTCCCACGAAGAAGGTCACGGGCCGGCGGAAGGCAAGCCCCCCGGCCTGTTGGATGTGGCGCACCGCCGGCAGCCGGGCGATGTAGCTCTCCTCCGGGATGGGCCCCTGGATGGTGAGCCCCCGGAGAAACAGACGGTGGTCCATGGCACCGCCTCCCCTCGTTTTTTTTCAGCATACCACGGCGGGGGCGGGGATGCAAGGTCAGTCTGCCGCCTCCGTCAGGGAGAGGACCATCACCGTGCCATCGTCCTCCCCGCCGGTCTCCCGGCGGCTGATTTGGAGGATGGCGTCAGCCAGCTTTTGGGGGTCGGACCCGGCGCTGTCGCTGAGCAGGGCCCGGAGCCAGCCGTCCCCCTTCCCGCAGGCGATCCCGTCGGAGACCAGCACCGCCAGGGTCCCCGGCCCGGCCCGGAAGGTGTGTGGGGCAGGGGCCTCCCCACCGGTCAGGCCAGCGGGAAGGGAGGACCCCACAGCGCACCGGAGCCTGTCCTCCTGGCGGAGGTAGCTGGGGGCGGCCCCCTGCTTGTAGATGGCCCCCGTCCCGGCGTAGGGGTCCAGGCAGAGAAGGTCCACCGAGGTGGTCCCTCCCTCGATCCCCCGGAGGGACAGGGCGGAGGAGACGGTCTCCAGGGCCTGGGCAGGGTCCATCCCCGCCTCAAGGAACCGGCGGATGAGGGTATAGCTCTGGCGGCTCTCCTTCTGGGCCTCGGGGCCGCTGCCCATGCCGTCGCAGAGGAGGAGGAAGAGGGTGCCGTCCCCCCGGCGGAACCACCCCGCCGTGTCCCCGCTGACGGTCTCCCCCTTCCGGGGGGCGGAGGCCAGGGCGGGAAGGGCCCGGAGGGGCGGCGCCTGGGGGAAGTGGAGCCGGTCCCCCAGGGGGACGGGGTCAGCCAGAGGGGCGTCCAGCAGGGCGGAGAGCTCCCGCCGGACGGCCTTGCCGGTGAGGGCTTCGTCGTAAGGGATCTCCACCCGGAGACGGTCGTTTTCATCCCGGTACACCGCCCCGCCGGTCAGATCCTTGCCCCACAGCCAGGCCGTCAGGGCCTCCTGCCGGGGGCCGTCGGGGACCCGGGCGGCGGCAGTCCGGGCGGCCCGGTCCAGGAGGGCGTCCAGCCGGGCGTATTGGAGAAGGAGGGTGCGCCGGGTCTGCCGGGTCTGCCACAGGGTCTGCCGCCGGCGGAGAAAGGCGGTGAGCTGGCGGTTGACCTCCCCCAGAAAGGCGGGGAAGTGGACGCACCGGGCGGAGAAGTGGCCGGCAAAGTCCGTGGCCAGGGCACGGCCCCGGGCCATGGCGGGGCCGGTGGCCTCGGTGAGGACGGTCTTGGTGCTCTCGTAGTCCTTCTGCCAGCAGGTCTGCCGGAGGACGCACCGGGCGCACACCTGGTCGGCGGCCCGGGTGAAGAGGGCGGCGGGGTTCTCCGGGGGCAGGGGGAGGTCCGGCCGGAGGGCGGTCTCCATGACCTCCCGGAGGGCGTGGAAGGCCCCGGCGGCGGCCCGCCACGCCCCGGTGGGGACCGCCGGCCCCGGGTTCTCCCTTCCGGCGGCCAGGGCGGCCTTGTCCTGGGCCAGGTCCCAGGGGGAGAGGGGGAGGAGGAGAAAGAGGATCGCCCCCATCACCGTCTCCATGGCCATGCCGAAGCCGCTGCGGTCCTCCCGGATCCACAGGATGGCAAGGAAGGCGGCGGCGCAGTAGGCCAGGGCGGCGGGGAGCTTTTTCTTCTGGTGGCACAGGCCGCAGACCACCCCCGCCAGGGGGTAGAGGAGGGAGCAGCCCGGGGTTCCTCCGGAAGCCAGGTCCAGGGCCACCCCGGCGCAGGCCCCGGTGAGGCCCCCGGCGGACACGCCCTGCCGGGCGGCGGTCATCACGGCCACTGCCGCCAGCAAGCGGCCCAGGGAGAACGTCCGCAGAAGCTCCACCCGTCCCAGGGCCATGAGGACTGTGGCCCCCAGCATCAGTACCCCCGCCCACTGCCGGGGGGTGAGGAGGCGGAAGTCCGACGGGTGCTGGGGCCACCGGGCGAAGATCACCCCGTAGCAGGCCGCAGCCGCCCCGGTGAGGAGGATCTCCGTGACGAAGTACACCAGGTCCTGGCCGTACCACCCCTGGCCGCCCCGGCAGACGATCCCTGTCATGGCGGAGAGGGTCATGGCCACGGCGGGCATGAACCAGGGCAGGCGGTAGACCCGGGTGTCGTAAAAGGCAAAGGCCACGGAGTAGGTGAGGATGGCCGAGGCGGCGTAGCGCATCCCGTCGGTCATCCCCTCCAGGCAGAGGTAGCCCAGGCAGGCCCCCAGGGTGGCGGCAAAGCCGGTGATCCCCGACCCCGCCGCCGCCACCGCCGCCACGCCGAAGGGGGCGTAGAGGCCGAAGAGCTCCGCCCCCGCCAGCACGCCCCCCAGGCAGAAGCCCACCCCGGCATCCAGCCAGCGCAGAAGCGGGCGGCGGAGCGTGGTGAAGTCCGGCGGCTGGTCCAGACGGTTTCCTCTGGTTTTCCCCTTGGTGATCATGGCGTTCTCCCCTTCGTGTTCCGAATGGTTTGGGTTCGGTTCGATGTGTGAAGGATTATACCGGGAGAGGGAGAAAAAGGCTGTCGGAGGATGCATGGGGAAAGAGGGGGCCTTTCCCCAAACTTCCCGCCGGAGGACGGCCCTTCGCCGGGAAGGGAGGGTTTGACCGAAAATCAGTGTGGCGAAGGCTGGGAGGGGAGGGGGGATTCGCGGGAGAGCTTTTTCGAAAAAAGAGGCGCGGCACACACTGTGTCGGAACCGTCCCTTTCGCGGCAAAAACAGCACAAAAATCCCCGAAATGACAGAAAAAGCCTTTACCAGGGATAAAATAGCGTGTTATAATAAAACCAAATAAGTATCAGCGGGGGCGTCAGCGCCCTTTGCGGCCGGAGAGGTAAAGAGACAGGAATCATGCGTCATGCCTATGTCGCGTAGAAGCAGGTGTCTCCCGATGTCCAGCCCCGGCCTGTTCCCAAATGCGGTCATGTCTCCGAGGGCCGGCAAATCGCCCTGGGGAAGAAGAAAAAGAAGAAGTGAACGGTCCGGAAGACGCCCTCCCCGGCGATGACTCCGGCCATGAAATCCTGACAAGGTACCTGCTTCGGCCATTTTCATGGCCGAAGGAGAGGAAAGGAGTATCGTATGTCGTATCTCTACGAACAGCACAAACGCCCCCAGGCGAAGAATATGACGCCGGAGCCCGCCACCGCCCCCGGCCCGGACATGAATGCTTTGATTTCCGGTCAGGCCAAGCCCACCGCCGCCATGAAGGGGACCTCCTTCGATCTGGACGGGGCTGTGAAGGCCAAGATGGAGCACGCCTTCGGGGACCTGTCCGCCGTGAAGCTCTACCAGAGCCAGGCGGTGGCGGACGCGGGAGCCGAGGCCATCGCTCAAGGGAATGAGATCGCCTTTGCTCCCGGCAAGACCGACTTCTCCACTCGGTCCGGCCAGGAGCGCTTGGGCCATGAGCTCAGCCACGTCATGAGCCAGCGGTCCGGCCAGGTCACCGGCCAGGGTTTCCTGGCCAATGCCTCCCTGGAGGCCCGGGCCGACCGGGAGGGGGCTATGGCCGCCGCCGGGGAGCAGGTCTACGGCGGGGCCGTCATGCCCCTGTCCACCGCCTCCGCCGCCCCCGCCGCCGGGCCCATGCAGGCCAAGCGGGGCGGGAACCAGGAGCAGGAGCGTTCCCCTTTGGCCGGGCCGGAGCTGATCCATGAGAAACCCGACTGGCGGGACGCGCGTTATGACTGGAAGCACAGATTCGAAAAAGAGAGCGGCAGACGCATGAGGGATGAAATCGCACTCACGGCAGAGGAGGCCCAGGCCCGGCGATTGGCAAAGAATCGCGTCGGCGATACCAGGCGCTGGATGGGCATGGGTTCGTCCCAGGACCGGGCAAGGCGGGAGGTCATGGAATCGAGGCTTATCCTGGATGACGACGATGACTGAGCGACTGTCCTCAGGGGCGGGAACTGAGGAGGGGGACATACGATGGCGGAGGCAGCCTCTGATGTGATCTTTTGCACCTTTGACCCGGCCAGGCCGGGGCCCTATGAGTCCTATCTGCTGCCCCACATCCCCGTCCAGGCCCGGTTGGAGCCGGAGCGGTTCCTGGGTCTGGGGGCGGCCTTCGGGCAGTACGCCCTGGCGGCGGCGGCGGTGTCCTTCGACCGGGAGACCCCCGGCCAGGTCCTGGCGGACAGCCTGTTCGTGGACCCGGAGGTCCGGGGGCAGGGGATCGCCACCCAACTGCTGCGCCTGGCGGCGGCGGTGGCCGCGGAGGCCGGGGCGCACACCCTGAAGCTCTCCTACATCCTGGCGGGGCCGGAGCTGACGGCCATGGACCGGGTGGCCCGGAAGATGGGCGGGGACCCGGCTTACGTCCGCCCGGTGTACACCATGGACAGCGCCCAGTTCCGGGACTCTGCCCTGCTGGGCCGGGCGTTCACCGCCAAATACCGGCCCCCGGAGAGCGTGGTGCCCTTCACCGACCTGACCCGGGAGCAGATAGAGGCCCTGTACGCCGACCCGGAGGTCCCCTGGTACGTCCATCCCCGGAACCGGACCCGGATGCGCCCGGAGCTCTCCCTGGCCTTTTTGCTGGAGGGTCGAGTGGCCGGGTTCTGGTTGGGCAGCGTGAGCACCCCGGGGAACTACTCGGTCCAGGGCGTCTGGCGGTCTCCCGCTGCCCCGGTGACCACCTTCCATGTGCTGGTGGCCGCCCACCTGAACCTCTGCTTCTACCACGGCGGCGGGGATTTCCGCTACCACTGCTCTCCCGCCGTGGCCTTCGCCGACGAGCTCATCCAGCGGTACTCCGAGGGAAAGTGCCGGCGGCTGGAGGAGCATGCGGCCAGCATCCCGCTGCCGTACAACGAATAAAGACAGAGAAAACCCCCGTCGTCTTTTGCGGAGACGACGGGGGTTTTGTATGCGGGGATGGCAGTCAAGGAAGAGAGATCACTTCTCCTCTTCCTCGTCCAGGACAAAGGAGATCAGCAGGTCCTCGGTGTTGACCCGCTCGCCGGGGGCGGCGTAGATCTTGTCGATGGTGCCGTTAACGTTGGAGACGAAGGTGGTCTCCATCTTCATGGCCTCCACGATCATCAGCGGCTGGTTCACGGTGACGTGGTCGCCCTCCTTCACCAGGACGGTCTCCACGGTGCCGGGGATGGTGGAGCCCAGGTGGCAGGGGTTGTTCTTGTCGGCCTTGAGCTTCCGGTCCACCACGACCTCCAGGGTCTTGTCCAGGACCTTCTGCTCACGAAGCACGCCGTTGACCTCGAAGGTCAGCACGCGGTAGCCGTCCTTGTCGGGGTCGGACATATCGATGAACTTGATGAGGATGTTCTGGCCAACGCCTACCTTCAGGGTGGTCTCCTCGCCCTTCCGCAGGCCATAGAAGTACACGTGGCTCTCCAGGGTGGTCACGTCGTTGTACGCCTCGAAGTGGGTGCAGTAGTCCTCGTAGACCTTGGGGTACAGGGCGTAGCTGACGGCCTTCTGCTCCATCTCGAAGGCGGAGAAGCCCTCCATGTCGAATTTCTCGCGAAGATGCTTCTTAATGTCCTCGAAGTCCACGTCAGGCAGCAGGGTGCCGGGCCGGACGGTGATGGGCTCGATGTCCTTCAGCACGATCTTCTGCAGCTCCTTGGGGAAGCCGCCGTCGGGCTGGCCGATCATGCCCTTGAAGAAGTCGATGACGGAGTCGGGATAGGAGAGGTTGGCGCCGGCGGTGAGGATGTTGTCCTTGTCCAGGTCGTTCTTCAGCATGAAGATGGCCAGGTCGCCCACCACCTTGGAGGAGGGCGTGACCTTGATCAGGTTGCCCAGGATCTCGTTGGCCTGACGATACAGTTCTTTGATCTTCTCAAACTCGTCCTTGGAGCCCATCTCGGTGACCTGGGCCAGGAGGTTGGAGTACTGGCCGCCGGGGATCTCATACTTGTAGATCTGGGCGTTGGGGGCCACCATGCCGCTCTCGTTGGCGGCGTAGACCTTCCGCACGTGCTCGTAGTACCGGGAGAGTTCGTCCAGACCCTCGAAGTCCAGGCCGGTGTCCCGCTCGGTGCCCTTCAGGGCCTCCACCACCACGTTCAGGGAGGGCTGGCTGGTGCAGGAGGACATGGACTCGATGGCCAGGTCCGCGATGTCCACGCCGGCCTCGGCGGCCTTCAGGACGGTGGCCACGCCGGCGCCCGTGGTGTCGTGGGTGTGCAGGTGGACGGGGATCTTGACCTCCTCCCGGAGGGTCTTGACCAGCTCGTAGGCGGAGTAGGGCTTGAGCAGGCCGGCCATGTCCTTGATGGCCAGGATGTGGACCCCCATGTCCTCCAGCTCGTGGGCCTTCTTGACGTAGTAGTCCAGGGTGTACTTGACTTCCTTAGGATTCAGGATATCGCCGGTGTAGCACACGGCGCCTTCCACGATCTTGCCGGTCTTCAGGGCCTCCTCGATGGGCATCTTCATGTTCTCGATCCAGTTCAGGGAGTCGAAGACCCGGAAGACGTCGATGCCCTTGATGGCGGAGATGCGGATGAACTCCTTGACCAGGTTGTCGGGATAGTTGCTGTAGCCCACGGCGTTGGAGGCCCGCAGCAGCATCTGGATGAGGGTGTTGGGCATCCGCTCGGAGAGGATCTCCAGGCGCTTCCAGGGGGATTCCTTCAGGAAGCGGTAAGCGGTGTCGTAGGTGGCGCCGCCCCAGGCCTCCACGGAGAAGGCGTTCTGGAGGATGGTGTTGGACGCCTGGGCCGCGCCCACGATGTCCTTGGTCCGCATCCGGGTGGCGATGAGGGACTGCTGGGCGTCCCGCATGGAGGTGTCGGTGATGTAGAGCTTCTTCTCGCCCCGGATCTTCTGGGCCAGGCCCATGGCGCCCAGCTTCTTGAAGTCGTCCTTGGTGCCGTAGACCAGGGCGGTCTCGTCGTATTTGGGCAGGACCCGGTCCTCGAAGTAGGGCTTGTTGCCCTTGGACACGTTGACGATCTTGTCCCCCAGGAAGTCCAGGATCTTGGAGGCCCGGTCCAGGTCATGGGACAGGGTGAAGAGCTCGGGGGTCTCCTCGATGAAGGTGGTGTAGCACCGGCCCTCCTGGAAGGTGGGGTTGTTGATGACGTTGATGAGGAAGGAGATATTGGTCTTGATGCCCTGGATGTTCATCTCCCGCAGGCCCCGAAGGGACTTGGACACGGCGCCCTTGAAGGTCCGGTCATAGGAGCAGATCTTCACCAGCAGGGAGTCGTAGTAGGGCTGGATCTCGGCGCCGGTGTAGATGTTGCCGCCGTCCAGACGGATGCCGTTGCCGTTGCAGGCGTGGTAGACGGTGACTTTGCCGGTGTCGGGCATGAAGTTGTTGGAGGGGTCCTCGGAGGTGACACGGGTCTGGATGGAATAGCCGTGGCACTGGATGGAGGCCTGGTTGGGGATGGCCACCTCGGGGGAGTTGAGGGGGTAGCCCTCGGCGATCAAAATCTGGGACCGGACGATGTCCACGTCGGTGACAAGCTCCGTGACGGTGTGCTCCACCTGGATGCGGGGGTTCATCTCGATGAAGTAGGGGTTGCCCTCCAGGTCCACCAGGAACTCACAGGTGCCGGCGTTGCGGTAGCCCACCTGCTTGCACAGGCGCACGGCGCTGTCGAAGATGATCTGCCGGGTCTTTTCGGGCACGGAGAAGGCGGGAGCGTACTCCACCACCTTCTGGTGGCGGCGCTGGACGGAGCAGTCGCGGTCGTAGAGGTGGACCACGTTGCCGTAGTTATCCGCCAGCATCTGGACCTCCACGTGCTTGGGGCCTCTCAGATACTTTTCAATGAAGACCTGGTCGTCGCCGAAGGCCTTCTTGGACTCGTCGATGGCCTCCTTGAACTCCTTGTCCATGTTTTCTTCTTTGTAGACGATGCGCATGCCGCGGCCGCCGCCGCCGTTGGAGGCCTTGAGCATGACGGGGTAGCCCACCTTGGCAGCCACCTCCTTGGCCTCCTCCACGGTCTTCATGGCGTGGTCCACGCCGGGGATGATGGGCACCTGGGCGGCGATGGCGATCTGCTTGGAGGAGATCTTGTCGCCCATGGCGTTCATGGAGTCCACGGTGGGGCCGATGAAGGTGATGCCGTTGCGCTCGCAGGCCTCCACCAGGTTGGGGTTCTCCGCCAGGAAGCCGTAGCCGGGGTGGATGGCGTCAACATTGTGCTCCTTGGCGATCTTGATGATGGCCTCAATGTCCAGGTAGGCGTCTACGGGGCCGGCCTCGGGCCGCAGGGGATAGGCCTCGTCCGCGATGGTGCGGAACATGGCGTACTTGTCCTCCTTGGAGTAGATGGCCACGGAGGTGATGCCCAGCTCGCTCAGGGCCCGGAAGACACGGATGGCGATCTCTCCGCGGTTGGCCACCAGAACCCGCTTGAAGGGCTTGATCTGTACTGCACTCATAAGCTCGCTCCTTTATCCATAGTTTTGTGGGGATGAATCCATAGTCCGGCTTGTGCCGCCGGGGGTTCGTGCGATCTCTCCGCCCGGTCCGTTCTGCAAGAAACGATGCCTTTTTCTTTCATGATACATTATACACGAAAGGAATATGTGTGGCAAGTGTGAGAAAAGGGCAAGTTTGCGGGGTTTTCTCCTGCATTTTTCTCCACCGTCTTGTGCAAACCCCTTTACAGCCGGGGCGGGATTGACTATAATAGCGTTGATTATGCCCAAAAGGGCGGTTTTTTGCCTTCGGACATGGCCAGAGGCCCTGTCCCGGCCCGGAAAGCGGGGGTGGACCGATGCTCACCTATTCCTTTGAAAATATAGACGGGAACAGCATGTACGAGTACCTCTACCGGTGCATCAAGCAGGACATCCTCCAGCGGAAGCTCAAGGCGGGGGAGAAGCTCCCCTCCAAGCGGGCCTTTGCCAAAAACCTGGGGGTGAGCACCATCACCGTGGAGAGCGCCTACGCCCAGTTGGTGGCCGAGGGCTACCTCTATTCCCTGCCCAAGCGGGGGTACTATGTCTGCGGCCTGGAGAGCCCGGCGGAGCCGCCCCCCGCCCGGCCGGCGGCCCCTGCCGCCTCCGCCCCGGCGGCCAGCGCTGAGCCACGGAAAAAGACCTACTGGGCAGATTTTGTGGGCAGCTCCGTGGCCAAGGATATGTTCCCCTTCTCCGTGTGGGTGAAGCTCCTCCGGGACGTCACCGCCGGGGAGGACGAGACCGCCCTGCTCACCGACACCTCCGCCGGGGGCATCCGGCAGCTCCGCCAGGCCATCGCCCGGCACCTCTACCAGTTCCGTGGGATGACCATCGACCCGGAGCAGATCGTGGTGGGGGCGGGGACGGAGTACCTCTACGCCGTCCTCATCCAGCTTCTGGGCCGGGACAAGGGCTACGCCGTGGAGGACCCGGGGTATCTCCGTCTGAGCAAGATCTATGAGAAGAACGACGTGGCCACCTTCCACATCCCCATGGACGGGGCGGGGATCATCCCCCAGAAGCTGGAGGAGAGCGAGGCGGAGATTTTGCACATCACCCCCTCCCACCACTTCCCCACGGGGGTGGTCATGCCTGTGAGCCGAAGGTATGAGTTTTTAAGCTGGGCCTCCAAAGGGGATAGCCGGTACATCATCGAGGACGACTACGACTGCGAGTTCCGCCTGGCGGGGCGGCCTATCCCTACCCTCCAGAGCATCGACGTGATGGAAAAGGTCATCTACATCAACACCTTCTCCAAGAGCCTGGCCCCTGCCTTCCGCATCAGCTACCTGGTCCTCCCCCGGCACCTGGTCACCCGGTTCTATGACACCCTGGGCTTTTACTCCGGCACGGTCTCCTGCCTGGAGCAGATGACCCTGGCCCGGTTCCTCTCCCAGGGGTACTTTGAAAAGCACATCAACCGGATGCGCAACCACTACCGGGCCCTCCGGGATAAGCTCCTGGCCCAGCTTGCCAGAAGCCCCCTGGCGGACAAGGTGACCATCACCGAGGAGAACGCCGGCCTCCACTTCCTCATGGCCCTGGACACCGACCGGTCCGACGAGGACATCCTCCGGTCCGCCGAGGAAGAGGACCTGCGGATCTCCTTCGTTTCCCAGTACTACTTCGCCCCGGAAGGCCGGCGGCCCCATGTGCTGGTGATGAACTACTCCGGTCTGGAGGAGGAGAAGGTCCCCGAGGCCGTGGCCCGGCTGTGCCGGGCGGTGCTGGGGCCGTGAGCCGCCCTCTGTTTCGATCCGCCGCGCCGGTCCCCGTCTTCGGGGGCCGGTTTTGTGTTTTTTAGAGAATGGGCGGCGATGGAATTGAAATTCCAGAAAAACCGTGATATAATATCGCAATTATAATGTGTTATTATGCCCAAAATAGCGTTTTCCGGCGGCCCTCCGCCGGAGCAAGGAGCCTGTTATGAAAGCAGCTTACGTCGGCATCGACTTCCTGTATCCCGCCCTCCCCGCCCTGGCGGAGATCTGCGAGATCCTGAAGATCTTCACCTGCCGGACCGACAACGTCACCGAGTTCAACACCCAGGTGACGGCATACGCCCGGGACCACGGCGTCCCCCTTCAGACCGAGCGGGTCCGGCTGTCCGACCTGGAGGACCTGGCGGCGGCCGGGTGTGAGCTCCTGCTGTGCGCGGGGTATTACTACAAGCTCCCCATTCTGCCGGGGCTCCCCATGGTGAACATCCACCCCTCCCTTCTCCCCGAGGGACGGGGGGCCTGGCCCATGGCGGTGACCATCCTCCGGGGGCTGACCCGGTCGGGGGTGACCCTCCACAAGGTGGCCGAGGGCTTCGACGAAGGGGATATCCTCCTCCAGCAGGCCATTGCTGTGGACCCGGAGGAGACCCACAAGAGCCTGACGGATAAGCAGCGGGCGCTGTTGCCCGGCCTGGTCCGGGACCTCTGCGCCGATCTGCCTGGTCTGTGGGCGGCGGCCCGGCCCCAGGGGGCGGGGGACTACTGGCCCTGCCCCACGGAGAGGGACTGGACCATCGGCCCGGACACCGACCTGGAGACCGCCGACAAGGTCCTCCGGGCCTTCTACACCTACGAGGTGATTTACGATGACGGGGCGGACCGATGGGAGCTCATCGACGGCCTGCTCTACGACGGACCCCAGCCGGGGATGCTGGCCTTTCCCTTCCGGGGGAAGACCATCTGCGCCCGGCGGGCAAGGAGACTTTCAACATGACCAAGGGCTTTTCCACCCGGCCCCTCACCCTGGGGGACCGGGACGCCATTGAAACCCTATATCAGACCTATGGCCGGGGGGACAGCGCCCACGCCTTCCCCTCCCTCTTCCTGTGGCAGGAGGACATGGGCCTCTCCCTCTATCTGACCGGGAATCTCTACGCCCTCTGGTCGGAGTGGAAGGGAATGTGGTTCTTCCCCTGCGGCAGCGACGGGGCCAAGGCGGACTTCCTCCGCCGGCTCCCCCCGGGGACGGGGGTTTGCTACCTCACCGAGGCGGACCGGGCCTTCCTGGACCGGACCCTGCCCGGGACCTTTACCCTGGCCGAGGCCCCGGGGGACAGCGAGTACCTCTATGACCGACAGGAGATGATCGACCTGCCCGGCCGGCGGTTCGCCAAGCTGCGGAACCTCTACCGGCGGCTGGAGCGGGAGCACGACCTGTCCATCGTCCCTCTCACCGGGGAGACCCTCCCCACCGTGGCGGCCATCGCCGCGGACTGGAAGGGGGAGAGCACCCGGGAGGGGGGAGTGTCCGGGGACCGGGCCACCGCCCTGCTGCTGGACCACTGGACCGGCCTGGGGGCCTCCGGTGTGCTCCTCACCCTGGACGGAGAGCCCTGGGCGGCGGCGGCGGGCTTCCCCCTGGGCGGGGGAGACTTCGACTGCTGCTTCCAGAAGGCGAAGGTCAACATCCCCGGGGTGACGGAATACCTCCGGGCGGGACTGGCCCGGCTGGCTCCGGAGGAGATCAGGCGATTCAACTATGAGGAGGATCTGGGCCTGGAGGGCCTGCGGCTGATGAAGACCCGGCTGCGGCCCTGCGCCATGATCACCATGTATACGGGGGTGAAGACCGGATGAGAGTACGCAGACCCATAGAGGGAGCAGCGGACGCCTATTTTACCCGCCGGATGTTCCTTCGGCAGTATTTCCCCGCCCTGGCCTCGGCTGCTGCCCTGACGGTGGCCGACATGGCCGACGCCATCGTGGTGGGCAACCGCATGGGAGCGGTGGGCCTGGCGGCCCTGTCCTTCGCCCTGCCCATCTTCATGATCTACAACGTCATCATGCACTCCCTGGGCATGGGGGGCTCCATCCTCTACGCCAGCCTCATGGCCAAGGGGGAGGAGGAGAGGGCACGTTCCCTCTTCCAGGGGGTCATGGCCGTCCTGGTGGCCCTGGGGCTGATCATTGCAGTGGGGGGCAACCTGGCCCTTCGGCCCATTCTGGTGGTGCTGGGCGCGGACCCGGCCAACCAGGTCCTCTTCTCCACCACGGCGGTGTATGTCCGGCTTCTGCTGGGAGCCGCTCCCTTCTTCTTCCTGGCCTACGGCCTGGGATACTTCCTCCGGAACGACGACCTGGAGCGCCAGGCCAGTCTGTCCGCCAGCGCCGGGAATATCCTGGACGTGGTTCTGAACGTGGTCCTGGTCCTCTTCCTCCACATGGGGGCGGCGGGGGCCGGCCTGGCCACCCTGATCGGGGTGGTCTTCACCACGGCCCTGGACCTCTTCTTCCTCCTGCGGAAGGGGACGTCTTTGAAGCTCTTCCCCGCCAAGCCAAAGCTGAGGGAGGTCCCCCGGTGCTTCCGGGACGGCTTCTCCTCCTGTGTGTCCTATGTGTACCTCATGCTCTTCCTTCTCATCGGCAACAACGCCATGATGCGGCTGGCCGGTGAGGAGGGGGTGGCGGTCTTTGACGTGATCCAGAACATCGGCTACCTCTTCAGTTACCTCTACGGCGCGGTGACCCAGGCGGCCCAGCCGGTGCTGAGCACCTACCAGGGGGAGCGGAACTTTGCCGGCTGCCGGTCCCTCCAGCGGTACGGCGCCATGATCGGCATATCAGTGGGGATCGCCGCCGCCGCCCTCATGGCTCTCCTGGCCCCCCAGGTCTGCGCCCTCTTCGGCCTGACCCCGGACAGCGGCGGGGAGCTGGGGGCCTGGGCGGTGCGGATCTTCTGCCTGGGCACCCTCTTCCTGGGGCCCAACCTCCTGGTGGGAGGCTTCTGCCTGGCCCGGGGGGCGGCCTTCCCATCCTTTCTGGTCTCCACCCTCCGGGGGGCGGCGGTGCTGCTGCCGGCGACCCTGGCCTGTATCGCCTTGGGGCCCCGGGGCTTCTGGGCCCTGTACCCCATCACGGAAGGGGTCACCGCTCTGCTGTTTTTCCTCTACCTTCGTTTCCTCTACCGGGAGAAGCGGGATCTGGAGGAGGCCCGGATCTACCGGGCTGTGATCCGGAACGACACCGCGGAGCTGGGCCGGGCCACCCAGGAGATCGAGGAGTTCTGCGACCGGTGGGAGGCCTCCATGAAGCAGCAGTACTTCGTGCAGATGACCGTGGAGGAGATCTGCGGGGCCATCATCGCCAAGGGCTTCCAGGGGGGAGAGGACGATATGATCCAGATCACCCTGGCGGCGGAGGACAACGGGCTCTTCACCCTGAACCTCCGGGACAGCGCCGTTCGCTTCAACCCCTTTGAAATGGCCCGGACCGCCGACGGCGACCCCGACCCCGATTTCAACGCCGTGGGCATGCAGGTCATCAAGACCAAGGCCATTAGCTTTTACTACAGACGATATCAGGGATTCAATACAATGGTGGTGAAGATATGAAAAACAACCTGCGCTTTTCCCTTCGCAAAAAGACCGTGCTGATCATCATTCTCATGGCCATCCTCCTCAGCGGCGCGGCCATCCTCACCTGCGGCCTGGTGTTCAGCCGGGCCAGCGACGAGAACTACCGGCTCCAGGCCTCAGAGCTGGCGGCCACCATCGCCTCGGTGGTGGATCCGGACCAGGTGGCCGATCTGCGGGAGCAGGTGTCCTCCGTCTACGACGCCACCGAGGAAAAGGTGGGCAGCGAGGAGATGGACAGCCCCCAGTACAATGACTACCTCCAGCGCTTTGCCAGCGTGACGGAGAGCGACAGCTACCGGGAGGTCTACCAGGTCCTCCGGGGCATCCAGGACGCCAACCATGTGGAATCGGTGTACATCCTCTATGTGGATGTGCCCACCCGGTCCACCGTCTATTTGGTGGACGCCTCCGACGACCCCTGCTACCCCGGCAACTTCGACCCGGTGTATGAGATGAACGATCTGGTCCTGGAGAACCCCGAGGTGGGCTTCCCCGCTTACATCACCAACACCGAGGCCTACGGCTGGCTGGTCTCCGCGGGGGTGGCCATCCACGACAGCGAGGGCAATGTCATCGCCCATGCCTTCACGGATATCTCCATGAACGACGTGAAGAACTCCCAGCGGACCTTCCTTCTCTCCCTCCTGCTGCTGCTGGCCCTGCTGACGGCGGCGCTGTGTGCGGTTTACGTCCTGGTGGTCAACCGGATGCTGGTCAAGCCGGTGAACCGCCTGGCCGAGGCCGCCCGGCAGTACTATGACGGCGGAGACGGCGAGGAAGAGAGCGGCGGACAGGGGGACCGGGAGACCTTCGCCGCCCTGGACATCAAGACCGGAGACGAGATCGAGGACCTGTCCCTCGCCATGCAGCAGATGGAGCGGGACATGAACACCTACATCCGCAACCTGACGGCGGTGACGGCGGAGAAGGAGCGCATCGGCGCCGAGCTCAACGTGGCCACCCAGATCCAGGCGGATATGCTCCCCCGGATCTTCCCGCCCTTCCCCGACCGGACGGAGTTCGATATCTACGCCACCATGGACCCCGCCAAGGAGGTGGGGGGCGACTTCTACGACTTCTTCCTCATCGACGACGACCACCTGGCCCTGGTCATGGCCGACGTGTCCGGCAAGGGAGTCCCGGCGGCCCTGTTTATGGTCATTGCCAAGACCCTCATCAAGAACCGGGCCCTCATGGGGGGCAGCCCCGGGGAGATCCTGGCCTATGTCAACGACCAGCTCTGCGAGGGCAACGACGCCGGCCTCTTTGTCACCGTCTGGCTGGCCATTCTGGAGATCTCCACCGGCAAAGGCATGGCCGCCAACGCGGGCCATGAGCACCCTGCCCTCCGCCGGGGGGACGGGACCTATGAACTGGTGAAGTACCGCCATTCCCCCGCTGTGGCCACCCTGGAGGGC
>Ga0256405_10008119_pt1 | contig 15261 bp, 13 predicted proteins | sample RumenRJG_02DNA_FD_189096 | JGI IMG/M metagenome (GOLD analysis project Ga0256405, IMG submission 189096) | Bovine rumen microbial communities from Lethbridge, Alberta, Canada - RJG_02 | ecosystem: Host-associated > Mammals > Digestive system > Stomach > Rumen | place: Canada: Alberta... | reverse complement strand
GGGAGGTGTAAAGGCAGCGATGCCAAAGCCGACCCGTACTAATAGCCCGAAATCTTTCCGGAAACAATGAATCGGTAAAGTCGACCGAGTGTTGTGATCTCTCAAGTAACATATTGCGGTGGTTAAAGCGATGAGGTCCCACCTCTTCCCATCCCGAACAGAGAAGTTAAGCTCATCCGCGCCGATGGTACTGACCCACCAGTTGGGAGAGTAGGTCGCCGCCGTTCTTCGAAGGCCCGGTCGTCACAGACGATCGGGCCTTTTTGTGTTGTTTTATCAAAAATATTGCTTAGAGACAGTTTTTTTGCTATATTTGTTTTTACAGTTTTGGGCAAGAAAGCCTTTTTTACTGTTTTTGATAATAACGATGGCTGTTAACCCTCAAAATGTGGCTTATTTCGCCTTCAAAAGTGCTTTTTACCCCTTTTTTTGTCATTTTTTTCATGAATTTTCTTGTTTCTGAAAAATTAAACTCATATATTTGTCGTTGTGTTAGTGTGTCCAGGCGATTGGACGCCTATACATATATATAATAAGGAAAATTACAGGTTTAACTTTTTTATTAACAAATTATCCTTTATGAAAAAATTTTTTAGATTGGTTTCAGTGTTCGCCATCGCTGGCGTAACATTTGCGTACACTAGCTGTACGGACTACTCTGAGGATATTGAGCAGACCAATGGTCGCGTCACTAACCTCGAGGGTTCGGTAGCTACTCTGCAGGGCCAGGTAACCTCTCTCCAGTCTGCCGTCAGCAGCCTTCAGTCTGCTTTGGCGACTGCACAGACCAACATTACCGATCTGCAGACTGCGCTTGGTAAACTGCAGGATAAGCACGACAAGGACATCGCTGCCCTTGAGACTGCTTACAAGAATGCAGACGCTGCTCTGAAGACTGAGCTGGAAGGTAAGATCACTGCTCTCCAGACTAAGCATCAGCAGGATGTAACTGCCATCAATCAGGAGATTTCTGCCCTCAAGACCCTGACCACCACCCTTGGCAACAGGATTACCGCTCTTGAGACTTGGAAGACGAATCTTGAGACGAATGTTCTCCCAACCTTCGCTACCAAGACAGAACTTCAGCAGGCTAAGGAGTGGGTTGAGGCAACCTTCGCTACCAAGGAGGCTCTTGGTAAGGCTCTCGAAGCAATCGGTGCTCTCGACGGACGTCTGACTATTGTCGAGACTAAGCTCGCTAAGCTTCTTGACGAGACCGTTCCTGACATCTACACCAAGATCGAGGCTGCCCATAACGCTGCTAATGCTGCTCAGGCAACAGCTACCGAGGCTCTTGGTAAGGTTGACACCCTCATCGAGGCTCTTGGTGTTTACGCTGAAAAGGGTAAACTCGAGGAGACCATCGCTGAGCTCGTCAAGACGGACTCCACTCTTAATGCTGAAATCCTGAAGCTCATCGAGCAGGACGAGAAGTTCAAGGTTGACATCCAGAATCTCCAGAACAAGGACGCTTATTTCGACCGCGTTGTTGACACTCTCAAGGCTCAGGACCTTATCTTTGACGCAGCTATCATCGCTCTCCAGGAGAAGGACAAGGCACTTGACAAGGTTGACGCAAAGCACGACTCTCTCATCGCTAGGCTCGACGCGATCAAGCTCAACATCTCTGACTTCCAGACCTACTTCGACAACGCTCTTACCGAGGCTGTCAAGGACAACGGTATCGTTGGAAAGGTTATCATCTCTAAGGTAGAGGCTGCCAAGACTTTCCTCCTTGGTAAGATCACTGAACTCCGTAACGAGGTCATGGGCGAGATCGCTAAGATCAACGGTATCTTCCCAGAGCGTCTTACCAGCATCGTTTTCGTTCCTCAGTACTATGTTGACGGAATCGACGCTATCCTCTTCGAGACCCTCGCATACAACGGCCTCGAGGCTAATGAGAACGCTGTTGCTAAGGAAGACCAGAGCGGTCTTGTAAGCAAGTATAAATTCAACGTTTCCGCAGAGACCACTGCTAAGTATCGTTTCAGCCCTAAGACTGTCGGTCTCGACTGCGCTGACTTTGACTTCGTCGGCAATGTCGCTGAGACCAGGGTTGTCGCTCCTGAGGCTCCTATCCAGATCGTAGGTACTCCTAAGTACGATGAGAAGACCGGTGAGGTTGTCTTCACCGTCGAGAAGAAGGAGAACGTCAAGTTCCAGGAAGGCAACAAGATTGACATCGTCGCTCTCAAGGCTACCCTCAAGAAGGGTCTGACCGATGCTGAGAAGGTTGCTGAAGAGAAGCCAGTCGTCTTCTCCGAGTACGAGAGGGTTGACGAGGACATCATCTATGCTAAGGATCTTGCTATCTCTGACTCTACTGCTCTTGTAACCAACGCAGCTAAGTATCCTACCGTTGCTTCTTCTGCATGGAAGGCTTCTAAGCTCCACGAGTACACCAAGACCTTCAACGCTGCTGTTGCTGGCCCTGTTGTTTACGAAATGGCTTACGATAAGGACTTCGACCTTGGCGAACTCGTTGCTACTTGTGTCAACAAGGGTAAGCACACCCAGCTTGACCTTGCTAAGTTCGGACTTTACTACAAGTTCTCCGTAGCTACAAGCAAGTATGAGATTACTTCTGCTGAGACTGTTACCAACCAGCAGACCAACATCAAGTGCGTTGATGAGGTCAATGGTATCTACAGGACTACAGGTAAGTATACTGACGGAACTGAGACTGAGTACAACAAGGAGTCCATCGGACGTACCCCTATCGTCAAGATCGAACTTATGCATGGTGACCAGGTTGTTACCCGCGCATTCGTCAAGCTTGAGATCGTAGTTGTCCACCAGCCGAATATCCTCGTTGTCGAAGATCAGGTGAACTATGTTTATGGTTCTGCAGGTTGCGGTATCGATCACACTCTGAAGGTCGATGTCGAGACTATGCGTGCTGCCGTCTACCGTGTCTGCAACATCAGCCACGAGGAATTCTGGAACACCTATGAGGTTGAATCCTCTGTTGTTTACAAGAATGGTACTAAGCCAGAGAATATAGTTTCTGTTACTCCTCCTAGGGTTGTTTCCGGTATTACCGCACAGGGTGTTGCTACCAAGGAAATCGAATGGACCTTCAATGATGACGAGGTTGGTGTAATTGGTAACGGTGCACTGTTGGTTGCTACCATCAAGCTCCATAATAAGCTTGCCAACTCTTCAACCTATCCTGAGTATGTTACCTTCACCTTCAAGTTCAACTATACTCTCCCTGATATCACTGCATTTGTTGATGTAGTTCCTAAGGATATCTTCTGGAAGGATGGTATTCTCCAGGCTAATGTCAACCGTCCTAACTCTGTTGTTGACATTGCTCCTAACTGCTGGTTCAATACTCCTATCGAGAAGCAGCCTTGGGATAAGTTCCAAATCGACAAGAAGGGTCTCTGCATCGATGATGCCGAATTCGTAATCGTCAATGTTTACGAGAATGGTAAGAAGATTGCTTACGACAAGTCATCTAAGGGTGTTTACATCTCTGAATACAATGATGAAGTTTCTATCGCTCTGAACAAGCAGGATGAGGCCGTTAAGGTTGCTCTCAACAGCGAGCAGGGTCTCCAGGCAGAGGTTGCTTATGTAGCTACTCTCGAGTCAGGTGATAAGGTTACCCTCTACAGCTTCATGGTCAACTTCATCCGTCCTCTCACTCTGAACATGCCTCAGGGCTTGTCAGTGATCGACGCCAAGACCGGTGGCGATGTCATCGACTTCGACTTCGACGGACTGCTTGTCGACTGGAGAGGCGAACTTGTCCTCCCTCCAACTTGGAGCTGGGTCGAGCAGACAAATGAATGGTTCTTCTGGAAGAAGGTTTGCTCACCTGCAGATCATGCTCTCGTAATCCCTGGTTATCAGAAGATTGTCGAGCCTGCTAAGTGGGATATCCAATTCGAGGATGTGACTGTTCCTGTTGCAGCTGGTGAAACGTTCACCCTTTACACAGCTAAGATTCGTTATGCCTACGGTTCTGAAATTGAAGCTTGGTATGCTCAGTGGGGCGACCGTGATCATGTTTGGATGTCAACGAACCCTCAGAGGCCAACAGTGTATGCTTTGACAGATCAAATGCCAGATTGGGGTTATGAAACTGGCCATGGACATATTGATTACAGGTGGACCCGTGTCAATCGTCCTACAGCTTTCAGTTATGATGAGGTCGTAGCCCAAGGTCGTTCCAAGGCTGAGGCAAGGCAGAATGCTCTTAATCTGATCAATCAGATTGGTGCATACTTCGATAACAATATTTCAGTAAGTGTCGATGGTTGTGGATTAACCTATCAGAATGGTGGTGATATTGCTGTTACCTACACTGAAGAAGAGTTCTATTCTACTGAACCTACTACAGTGACCTTCAAGAACATGGTCAGCGCTACCTACACTGCTGAAAAATACGAGACAGTCGAGGCTGAAATCGTTTACTCTAAGTGCAACCCAGAGCCTACCAACATTCCGTTCGAGCAACTCAATGAAGGCGACCGCGTCGGCTGCTGGCAGTGGACAAAGGCTTCTGCTACTTGGAATGTTCCTGTTTGGGAAGCTGGTCAGTACTGGTTCTTCTACGGACCTATCTCCACTAATGTAGTTCTCGATCTTGAAGATGTCACTACCGATCTTGCTGACGGCAAGCTCCCTGCTGGTGCTTCCCTCGTCCAGACTGGTAACACCCTCAAGTATGAGAATGTTCTTAGCCCGATCCAGTATCCATACCACATCTTCATCCCTGCAACGGTGACCTATGGTTGGGGAACTCTGAATTCAACTATGACTATTCTGGTTAAGCCAGTTGCTACCATCGGTGGTGGTGAGTAATAGGAATTAACCTAGATTAATACCCGAAGGGGCTGGTCATCTGACCAGCCCCTTTTTTTATTCCCCGTCATGCCCGACCTGCTTTTCGTCCTGCCCGACTCGTTCGGGCATCCCTAACCCTCTCGTCATGCCCGACCTGCTCGGACATCAGCGATTGCCGGTCAAGCCAGGATTGCCGGTCAAGCCAGGATTGCCGGTCAGGCCGGCAATGACGTAATGTTATGCCGAAATTGCGGGTCGAGCCAGCAATGACGAATATAAAACAACAGGCATATGTGATATACCTGTTGAAAACCAGTTGAAGAGTCTATTTCTCTTTTGTGTCTTCCAAAGCCTTTGCGATAATTCCCTCAGACACACACTGCTTTCTCAAGGGCACTCTGATAGAGCCTGATCGATTAACTCTTTCGGGACTCCTTTACTTTCAAGAGCTTCGATGAATCGCTTAGTCTTGACCCTTTCTTCTTCTCGACCTTTCTCGATGCCCTTATCCATGGCGAAGTCTATCTGGTTCTGTATGTCACGTTCCGTTGTCATGTCGTTGTGGTATTTGATTTTGTCCTCCGGAGCAAAATTATGTAAATCCGCCGAAGAAAACTAAGATTCAGAAAGCGCCTGCTCAATTAACTCTTTCGGGACCCCTTTACTTTTCAAGACCTCGATAAACCGTTGATTTCTTGTTCTTTCTTTTTCGATACCCTTCTCGATGCCTTTCTCAAATCCTTCTTCGCGACCTTTGTCCATCGCGAAGTCGATCTGGTTCTGTATGTCCCTTTCCGTAGTCATGTCGTTTTGGTATTTGATTTTGTCCTCTTCAGCAAAATTATGCAAATCCGCCGAAGAAAACAACAGATCGAATATTTCCTCATCGAATCCCTCTGGCCTGTCTTCCAGCTCCGGCAGGTGGTAGAGCGCATATCCAACCCTCTCTATCAGAGAGGATTCCGCATCAGGGCGACACTTCTCCACCTCCAGGAAGATGTAGTGCAGGTCGTCAGTCATCAGTTCCCCGCTCTCATCCTCCGTCACCGAATAACGGAACAGGAAACGCTCGGTTTCCGGATGAAGTGAGAACCTCATTATACCGATGAAATAGACCGGCGGGAAGCCGTACTTCCTCGAACCTTCCCTCCGTTGCCTCTAGATCGAGAATGTCGTATTAAATACAGCCCGGTCATAGAAGTTGTTCTGCTCGGAGCGCTGGACCTCGACCAGGAACCGCTCCCCGTTCTCATCGGTACATTCCACGTCAACCCTGATGTTCTTACCCCCGGGATTCTGGTTGGTACTCTCTTCCGGAGCGTAGGTCAGGCTGGCTATCTTCCGTTCCGGGATCAGGGCCTGCAAGAACAGGAGCATCAACCTGTTGGCGTTGCCGTATTCCTTGAAAGAGCGTTTGAACCAGTTGTCCAGGAGGATGTCGGCATAGCGTCCCGGACCTGGGCCATTGAGAATTCTGTTATCCATTGTTTGTTTAGGTTTACGGCTGTCGGGAGTGGCCGGGCACATCTCCCTACAGCCGAATTGACATAATCACAGCCCGGCTTGTTTCAAAAGTGGGAAACAATCTGGTTCCGGAGATTAAAAAACAGAAATATCGTCTTAAAAAACAGAAAAATGTTTTGAATTGTGTCTCCTGCCGTGAATTGGCGTTTGATTGGCATATTATCTGAAACCATCGTTTTGAGGCTGGTACGGAAAGTCCTTAAATTCAGAAAGATGGTTAATCAGATAGTGTCAAATTGGCTACCATCTTATAAAGAAAATCATTAATAATCAAATATTTCTGTACCAGGAACAGTTAAATCTGTAAACTCATTATAGGATTGGACAGCTGGAGTTTCGCCAAACTGCTGCACGGTCATACCCCCTGGAAGGCCATGGAAGGCCTATCGATGTGCGCCACCCGTCGATTTCAGCCCATGGCGCACAGTGACCCGCACTGGAGGGCCGTAGAAGGCCGGTCGTTGTGCAGCAGTTTGGCGAAATGGCACCGCCGCCGGAATATGCGGGCTCCGGCGGCTGGGCGCTGCGGGGAGCTCCGCCCCCAAGGGGCTCTCCTCGCGCCCTGCCAGGGAACTGACGTGGATTCCCGGTCGAGCCGGGGCTGGCGGGGATTCCCGAACAGGTCGGGAATGACGTTTACACCGGGCATGACGAGTGACCGGTAACTAACTCAATATCAACAATAATAACGTATAAGGGGCCTCGAAACCGAAGCCACCTATATAAGGTTATTGTTAATACTCAATATATTACGTGTCACCAAAAAAGCGCACCTATTTCTTCTTTCGGCTATTGCTTGCAGCGGCTTTGCCTCGGGCCGGGGCTTTCGTGACTTTGCCGCGGATGCGGAGGATCTCGTAGTCGGCGTTGCCTTCGTAATAGACCCTGAGTTGCTTATCGAAAGGCTTGGCGCCTTCTTCGTTCAGGTACGTCACCACGACTTTGCCGGTCTTGCCCGGCTTGATGGCCTTTTTAGGCCATTTAGCCTTGGCGCAGCTGCAGAAGCTGGACACCTTGCTGATCTTTACCGGGACCTCCCTCTCGTTCACGAATTCAAACGAGTAGGACTGTGGACCGTCCTTTTCTGAGAACTTACCGAAATCGTGTACGTTCTCCTTGAAAGTCAGTGCATCGTAGGGATATGGAAGTGCTTTCGATTTCTGGGCGTAAAGCCTGTTGCCGCACAGCAATGCGCAGAATGACAGCGTAAAGATCAGGAAGATGCGTGATATACTGATATTCAAGATAGTTCGCATAATTCTCAGTTTAATGTCCGAATGTACTCTGAAAGTCGGATAATCCAAGTCCAAAGTTACAAATAATGCGCCTGAAATCGTCTCCAAGGCCCTGCAAATTAGTGGATATATTTTGCAGATTGAAAAATTTATACTAATTTAGCATCGCTAATTGGACAATTTTATATTCATTACTATTATGAAACGTATATTAACTATTCTTGCAAGCCTTGTGCTTGCTGCATCGATCCCTGTAGCTAATGCTCAGAACAAGGACTTTGATGGTTACTGGTTCATGCAGCTGCAGGGCGGAGTCGCACACACGATCGGTGAGACCAAGTTCACCGACCTGCTTTCTCCATCGGCCGCTGTAAGTCTCGGTTATCAGTTCTCGCCAGTTTTTGGTGCCAGGCTGAATGTCAATGGCTGGCAGGCTAAGGGTGCTATCGCAGGCCCTCTCACCAACTACAAGTGGAATTATGTAGAAGGTGGTCTCGACCTCATGGCTGATATGGCAGCTCTTTTCGCTGGCTATAAGTATGACCGTCTCCTCAATCCTTACATCTTCGGTGGTGTTGGTGCGAACTATGCATTCAACAATGATGAGGCTAACGCAGTGAAGAACCAGTTCCCTGCAAACGGCTATCTCTGGGAAGAGAAGAGCCTTTCTCCAGCTCTCAGGGCTGGTGCAGGTTTGAACATCAGGCTCACCGACGTCCTTGCTCTCAACCTCGAGGGTAACTGCAGCTTCATCAACGACTACTTCAACTCAAAGCAGGGTTCCAAGGCTGACTTCCAGATCAAGGCTCTCGCAGGCCTGACCCTCAGCTTCGGTAAGGCTAAGCCAGTTCCTGTACCAGTGGTAGTTCCTACCCCTGCTCCAGCTCCTGCTCCAGTCGTTAAGCCAGAGCCAGAACCAGAACCAGTCGTTGTTGAGCCAGTTGTTGAGACCGAACCTGTATTCGAGTCACTCCAGCGTAACGTATTCTTCATCATCGACAAGTGGGATATCCGCGACAGCGAGCAGCTCAAGATCGATGAGATCGTCGAGGCCCTCAAGGCTCACCCGGACACCAAGGTTCGCGTAAGCGGTTATGCTGACAAGGACACTGGTACTGCAAAGAGGAACAAGTTCCTCTCTCAGAAGAGGTCTGAGGTTGTTGCTGCTGCTATCGAGGCTGCCGGCATCGCTAAGGATAGGATCATCACTGAATACTTCGGTGACACTATCAACCCATTCGACACTCCTGAGGAGAACCGTGTTGCTGTCTGCTTGGTTAAGTAAGCAAGTCTGACAATAAGCGATAAAAGAAGACGGATCGATGTTCAAATCGGTCCGTCTTCTTTCCTTTTTGGGAAATATTCATTAATTTGGCGTAAAATTTACAGCGGTTCTCGCATATGTCAGAAAGCATAGGTTATATTTCTCAAATCATCGGTCCGGTGGTGGATGTACACTTCGGTGCCGATACCGATGAAAAGGCTTTGCCGAGCATCCACGATGCGCTCCTGGTCGACAGGGGAGAGGGCAGGAGGCCATTGGTTATTGAAGTTCAGCAACATATAGGGGAGGACACCGTCAGGTGCGTGGCAATGGATTCCACGGACGGATTGCGTCGCGGGATGAAAGCCGAGAATACCAAGGCTCCTATCTCGATGCCTACCGGAGGCCAGATCAGGGGACGGGTAATGAACGTAGTTGGCGATACCATCGACGGACTTGGTGCCCTGAGAAATGCGAATTCGTTGCCTATTCACCGTGACCCGCCTAAATTTGAAGATCTCACGACGTCTCAGGAGGTCCTTTATACCGGTATAAAGGTCATAGACTTGCTTGAGCCTTATCTGAAGGGAGGAAAGATCGGTCTTTTCGGTGGCGCAGGAGTAGGCAAGACCGTACTCATCAAGGAGCTGATTAACAATATCGCAAAGAAGCACAACGGATTCTCCATTTTCGCCGGAGTCGGTGAGCGTACCAGGGAAGGTAACGACCTCCTTCGCGAGATGATTGAATCCGGAGTCATCAAATACGGAGAGGAATTCCAGAAGAGCATGGAAGAAGGCCACTGGGATCTGACCAAGGTCGATCGTGAGGAACTGGAGAAATCCCAGGTGTCGATGGTTTTCGGCCAGATGAACGAACCGCCTGGAGCGCGTCAGTCAGTTGCACTTTCGGGTCTTACGCTGGCCGAGTCGTTCCGCGATTCCGACACTGGAGACGGCCCGCGCGATATACTCTTCTTCATCGACAACATATTCAGGTTCACGCAGGCTGGCTCTGAAGTTTCCGCCCTTCTTGGGCGTATGCCTTCTGCCGTCGGCTATCAGCCTACCCTGGCCACGGAAATGGGTCAGATGCAGGAAAGGATTACTTCCACCAAGAACGGCTCCATCACTTCCGTCCAGGCTGTATATGTGCCGGCGGATGACTTGACGGACCCGGCTCCGGCTACGACTTTCTCCCATCTGGATGCAACGACCGTCCTCAGCAGGAAGATTACCGAATTGGGAATATACCCGGCCGTGGATCCGCTGGAGTCCACATCCAGGATCCTTGATCCTAACATAGTCGGCACCGACCATTACGAGACCGCACAGAGGGTGAAGCAGATCCTCCAGAGAAACAAGGAACTGCAGGACATCATAGCCATCCTCGGCATGGATGAACTTTCGGATGAGGATAAGCAGACCGTAAACCGTGCCAGGAGGGTGCAGAGGTTCCTCTCGCAGCCATTCTTCGTGGCTGAACAGTTTACCGGAGTACCTGGCGTGATGGTGGACATCAAGGACACCGTAGAAGGATTCAGGAAAATCCTGGATGGAGAGGTGGATTACCTTCCTGAACAGGCATTCCTCAATGTGGGAACCATAGAAGATGCCATCCGTAAGGGAGAAGATATCCTTGCAAAAGCCAGGCAATGATCCAGTTGAGCGTCAATAGTCCCGAGGGCGTCCTTGTGCAGACTGAAGCCTGCATGGTGGAATTGCCGGGAGCGAAAGGGAGGTTCGTGGTCCTTGAGGATCACGCCCCGCTGATTTCGTCCCTGGTGAAAGGGAATATCGTTTACCGCTCGGAGGAAGGCAAGGAAGAAAGCCTGTCCATCGATTCCGGATTTGTGGAAATATGCAATAATCACGTAAGTGCCTGTGTAGAACTCTGATGAAGAAGTGGATCGTCATATTGCTGTCGCTGTTGCTTCCGCTGGCTTTGCCAGCCCAGGAAGCACAGTCCGCCGACGATGGACTGTCTTTCGACATGGATGAATATCTCTACGGTCACGTCCGTGACTCGTATGAGTGGCACATCACCACAGTGAAGGGGAAACCGGTCAGCATTCCGCTTCCGGTCATCGTCATAAGCAAGGCCGGCGGCGGTTTCCACTGCTTCTCTTCCAGGCACCTGGAGGAAGGGGAATACAAAGGCTTCTATATCGCTCCTGCAGGCAGCAGATATGAGAACAAGATTGTCGAACGCGGGTCCGATGGATCCGAGGTCCGTCCGTGGGATTTCTCAGTAACCAAGAACGTGGCCGGTCTCCTTATCAACAGTGCACTCCTGCTGTTCATCGTACTAGGCACGGCATCCTGGTACCGTAAGCACGATGCTGCCGAGGAAGCTCCGACAGGCGGAGTCGGTATTATGGAGATGCTTGTGACCATGGTCGAAAACGACATCATAAAAGACTGTGTAGGAGAAGATTACAAGAAGTATTCCCCGTATCTCCTGACAGCGTTTTTCTTCATATTCATCAATAACCTGATGGGTATCGTGCCGTTCTTCCCGGGCGGGGCAAACGTTACCGGCAATATCGCCGTAACCCTTGTGCTTGCGCTGTTTACCTTCTTTACCGTCAATATATTCGATAACAAGCATTATTGGAAGGAAGATTCTGTGGCCGGAGGTGCCTACATGGCTCAAGGTGCCGCTCCCTCTGATGCCGGTGATCGAAATAATCGGTATGTTCACGAAGCCTTTCAGTCTGATGGTGCGACTCTTCGCAAATATCCTGGCAGGCCATTTCATGATCCTGGGTGTGGTAGCAGTCGTCTTCCTGACGGCCAAGATGGGAGTCGCCGTCAATTCAGGCCTCAGTGCCGTGGCGGTAATCCTCGGAGTGTTTATGGACTGTCTCGAGTTACTCGTGGCATTCATCCAGGCATATGTATTCACTATGCTTTCGGCAGTCTTCATCGGGCTGTCGAGGCAGAAAGCTGAAATTGAATAGTATTTACTTTTAAACCATATCATTATGTTTCCTTTAGCATTTTTACTTCAGGCAGGAATGTCCCTCGGGACCCTCGGAAAAGCCATCGGTGCGGCTCTGGCTGCTTTGGCTGCTGCAATAGGTATAGGAAAGATCGGACAGGCTTCCCTCGAGGCCGGTGCACGGCAGCCTGAGCAGGCCGGACATTACAGGATGACCGCCATCATCGTCAGCGCCCTCATCGAAGGTGCCTGCTTGTTCGCAATCGTAGTCTGCCTTATCGCCAAGTAACGATGTCTCTGATCACTCCTGATTTCGGATTGATTGTATGGATGACGCTGATATTCGGCATCGTCTTCTTCATCCTGGCCAAGTGGGGATTCCCTATGATCACCGACTCGGTCCAGAAGAGGGCGGACAGGATCAACGCTTCCATCAAGGCGGCCAAGGAGGCGGAGGAAAAGCTCCGCAACCTTGCGGCCGAGCAGTCGGAGATGATCGAGGAGGCCAGGAAAGAGCAGGCTCGCATCCTCAAGGAGGCCGCGGCATCAAGGGACATGATCGTCGAACAGGCAAAGGTCCAGGCTCAGGATGAGGCCGCCAAGATAATGGACCACGCTCGTACGCAGATTGCGGCCGATAAGGAGAGCGCATTGCGGGACATCCGCAAGGAAGTCGCCCTGCTGTCGGTCAGCGTGGCGGAAAAAGTCCTCAAGAAGGATTTGGAGGACAGCGGCAGCCAGACTGAGCTTGTGAACAGGCTTGTGGATGAAATAGGCAAGGAATGAATACGGGAATTATCGCTTCACGCTATGCAGAGGCACTCCTGAAGTTGGTCGACGAGACCGGCGGAGGGGAGGCTGTAATCGTACAGGTGCAGCATCTATGTGAGGTTCTGGACAACATTCCGGATCTCAGACGCGCGCTTGTCGATGTGGCTGCGGTGTCTGCGGACCGGAAGGTGTCCTTGCTTGAGGCTTCACTTCCGGAAGGCGAAAAGCTTTGTCCGGAATTGGAGAAGTTCATCAACCTTTTGGTCAAAAACGGCCGTATTGGCGATATCCGATTGATATTCAATTCCTTCGTGACTGCCTGGTACAAATCCCGCAACATCGTGCGCGGAAAGCTTTCCGTTCCTGTTTATTCAGACAGCACTCCCGCACTTGAGAAGAAGCTCAGGGAGATTATCGAGTCCAGGACCGGCAGCAAACTGCTGATGACCATGGTAGTCAACCCGGATCTGATCGGCGGCTTCGTCTTTGAAGTCGAAGACATGCTCCTCGATGCATCAGTTTCCCATCAGCTTGAACTTATCAAGCGACAATTTATCGAAAAGAACCGCAGAATCGTGTAATTCTATATGGCGCAGAACAATAACATAAAACCAAGTGAGATTTCGCAGGTGCTCCTCCAGCAGTTGAAGGACATCGATACCTCCCTCCGTTTCGAAGAAATCGGTAAGGTTCTCCAGGTCAGCGATGGTGTCGCCCGCATGTACGGGCTTGCCAATGCCGAAGCGGGAGAACTGCTTGAATTCGAGAGCGGTGTGAAGGGAGTCGTGATGAATCTCGAGCAGGACAATGTCGGAGCCGTTTTGCTCGGTCCTACCGACGAGGTCAAGGAGGGGATGATGGTCCGCAGGACCGGCAGGATCGCTTCAATCAAGGTGGGCGAACAGATGCTCGGCAGGGTTGTCGATCCTCTCGGAGTCCCTCTCGACGGCCTGGGCAGCATAGGCGGCGAGTTGACGGAGATGCCTCTGGAACGTAAAGCTCCCGGGGTGATTTACCGCCAGCCGGTCACGGAACCGCTCCAGACAGGCCTGAAGGCCATCGATGCCATGATTCCTATCGGACGCGGCCAGCGTGAGCTGATAATCGGAGACCGTCAGACAGGCAAGTCTTCCATCGCGATCGACACCATCATCAACCAGAGGTCCTGCTACCTGGAAGGAAAGCCGGTCTATTGCATCTATGTGGCAGTCGGCCAGAAAGGTTCTACGGTCGCCAACATCGTCGAGACCCTCCGCGCCAAGGGAGCGATGGATTACACGATCGTAGTGGCTGCAACCGCAGCCGATCCGGCGGCCCTTCAGTATTACGCTCCTTTCTCCGGAGCCGCCATCGGGGAATATTTCCGCGATACCGGCCGTCCTGCCCTCGTTGTCTATGACGACCTTTCGAAACAGGCCGTTGCCTACCGTGAGGTGTCCCTGATTCTCCGCCGTCCTTCCGGGCGTGAGGCTTATCCTGGCGATGTGTTCTATCTTCATTCAAGGCTCCTTGAAAGGGCTGCGAAAATCATTGACCAACAGGAAGTCGCAGAGCAGATGAACGATCTTCCGGAGAGTCTGAGGGGCAAGGTCAAGGCAGGCGGTTCGCTCACCGCCCTGCCTATCATCGAGACCCAGGCCGGTGACGTTTCGGCTTATATTCCTACAAACGTCATCTCCATCACCGACGGCCAGATCTATCTCGAATCCGGTCTGTTCAACCAGGGCCAGCGCCCTGCCATCAATGTCGGTATTTCGGTGTCCCGAGTCGGTGGAGCCGCCCAGGTGAAGTCGATGAAGAAGGTGGCCGGTACCCTTAAGATAGACCAGGCACAGTACAACGAACTGGAGTCTTTCTCGAAGTTCTCTTCGGATGTGGATAAGGTCACAGCAATGGCACTGGACAAGGGTCGCAAGAACAACAAACTCTTGATCCAGCCGACGTATTCTCCGATGCCGGTAGGGGAGCAGGTGGCTATCCTGTACTGCGGCACTCATGCGCTCATGAGCGATATCTCCATTGATGCCGTACCGGAGTTCCAGGCTTCGTTCCTGGACAGGATGAGGGCAGGTCATCAGGATATCCTGGAAGCCCTTGCTTCCGGCAAATTCGATGAGAATTCAGCCAAGGTTATCGAAGAGGTCGCTGCAGCTGTGTCTGAATCGTTGAGGTAATGGCATCTCTCAAGGAAATAAAAGGCAGGATCGCTTCCGTTGCGAACACGCTGAAGATCACTTCGGCGATGAAGTTGGTTGCATCCGCCAAACTCCACAAGGCCCAGCAGGCGATCGGGAATATGCTTCCGTACCAGAAGCAACTCTATCGTATCCTGATGGACCTCATGGCTACCGCCGGTTCCGAAGGAGTAGGTCTGCAGCCGGATAGCGGAGGGCTTATGGCCTCCCGCCCTGTCGGCAAGGTAGCCATAGTGGCATTTTCCTCCAATTCCTCCCTCTGCGGAGCGTTCAATTCGAATGTCGTCAAGCAGGTCCTTGCAGTTGTGGCAGAGTATCGCTCCCAAGGCCTTTCGGATTCTGACATTACGGTATATTCCGTCGGCCGCAAGATGGCTGATGCCATGCGGAAGGCCGGATTCAGGAGTCCGGCCGACTATTCCAGGATGGCGGAAAACCCTTCTTACGAAGCTGCAGCCGCCTTGGCGCAGGAACTGCTGGACGGTTTCCGTGACGGGCGTTTCGACAGGGTGGAACTTGTTTACAACCA
>Ga0256405_10008118_pt1 | contig 15261 bp, 18 predicted proteins | sample RumenRJG_02DNA_FD_189096 | JGI IMG/M metagenome (GOLD analysis project Ga0256405, IMG submission 189096) | Bovine rumen microbial communities from Lethbridge, Alberta, Canada - RJG_02 | ecosystem: Host-associated > Mammals > Digestive system > Stomach > Rumen | place: Canada: Alberta... | reverse complement strand
AGGCATCGGACAGCCAACAGTTAAACTTGACAATGTAATCGTTGGCGGAACTGAGCATTAAATCATTTTTCCAAAATAACTAAAGGATGGTATTGCCATCCTTTAGTTTTATGAAGTAGATTATTTTAAAAGTTCCTGAGGAATTTCAACCTTGGCTCGGTTGATCTCTGTCTTTAAGAACTTGAATAAAGCTCTGCAGTTTGGCTTGGCCTCTTCATTATCTAAAGAAGCTTCTTCCTTGGCCTTCTTTACCAGGTTTCTAAGCTTGTTTCTGTCAGTATCTGCAACTAATGAGCAGAATGCATTAACAACTTCAATTCCACCTTTGATAAAGCTCTCTCTTAACTTTTCAAGACGCATAGTATTAGGATCTTCCTTTGAAGAAGCTCCCAACATATTAACCTGCTGCTCTAAATCAATATCATCATAGCGGCGGGCAAGTTTTGCTACATACTGCAGCTGACGGCGTCTTTCATCACTTTTTGCTTTAAGCTTTCTGGCGATGATAAAGGCATCGGTTACTTCCTGAGGCATCACAAGAGCCTTGAAGCTCTGATCACCAAGATCTGCTATCTTATCAACGAGTTTTCTTAAAGCCTGAGCCTCTCTCTTATGCGCTGAGCGGCTCTCCTCATCAGGAGCCTCGTCAAAGCCTTCAAAATGCTGTTGTTCTGCCATTTATCCTACTCTTCAATATTGAATAATTCACCAACCTTAAAAGTTCTGATAAGAGCCAGAGCTTTATCAGGAACATTCTTTAAGGTAAGACGTCTTTGCGGTAGATTTTTAGCCCACATTACCAGGAATGCAACGCCTGCAGAATCTACTGTAGATGCCCCGCTCAAATCAGCTTCACTATCTGAATAATAAGAAGCTCTGTCTTTATAGAGAGCAGGAACAGTCTCAAAGTTTAAATCATTTAGATATAACATTACAAATCCAGTTAAGATTATCCTTATGATTATTTCTTTACGCCGTTTAAAACTTCGATAGCGGCATTAACACCCTTTGAAGAAAGAACAGGGAAAATCTCTGATGTCTTGGCGTCAAGAATTGAAATGTTCTCACCAACCAAATCAAAAGCTTTCCATTCGCCAGTCTTGCTGTTCTTGCGCATCTTTAAAACCATCTCAAGATCTTTTTTACCTTCTTCATGGATCATCAGCTTTACAGCAACCAGACCCTCATCAGCCTTTACTTCCTTTACAGGAGATGGGATGATTTCCTGATTGGTGTACTTGCCTAATACGTCTACAAATGACTTTTTCATGTAAACAGTAAAGGCATCAGTAAAGCGTTCTCTGTCTTCTTTTGAAAGAGTCTTGGCACAGGTACCCATAACCTTGTATGCAGCATACTTAACATCGATAAATGGAAGTAAGTCTTCTTCGATGATTTTTTCTAAAGCAGATTTGTCACCTTTGGCAGCCTTAATCTTAGCTAAAGAGGTTGATGCAACTGAGTTTGCAATCTCATATGGATTCTGATCCTGAGCATTTGCTGCAGAAAATAAGCTGAAAAATGCAGTAACTGCAAGGATTAATAATTTCTTCATTTTAATTACCCTAAATTTTACTCAGCCTGAGCTGAAGTTTCGTTATTACCTTTATTGCCTTCTTCTGAAGAACCTGAATTGTATACAAACTTGCTGATGAGATCTTCTAAAGCAAGTGCTGAACCGGTATCAGCAATATAATCGCCATCCTTTAAATAAGTTGTGCCTAAATCTTCATCATAAAAGCCTGGGGTTAAGCTGATGTACTGCTCACCGATGAGACCTGCAGTCTGAATAGCTACTCTTGACTCACTTGAAAGGTTGGAAAAACGCTTTTCAATAGCCATTGATACTACAGGGGTTAAACTCTCAGCATCAATATCAATCTTTGATACGCGACCAATGAGAACACCTCCGATTCTTACTGGAGCACGTAATCTTAAAGAACCGATGTTAGTAAACTTTGCGTTAACAGTATAAGTGTCAGACTTGCTTGAGAAAACCAGACCTGCAACTTGCAAAGCTAAGATAACTGCTGCAATGATGCCAAGCAGCATAAAAATACCTACAAGAATTTCTGATTTTAAATATTTCATTGTTTGATCCTTGAGTTTTAAAACATAAGTGCTGTCAGCACAAAATCCATTCCCAGAACGCCAAGTGAAGACTGAACTACAGTAGCAGTTGTAGCTCTTGAAATACCTTCAGAGGTTGGCTTACAGTCATAGCCGTTGAATAAGGCAATCCAAGTGCAGATAAAAGCAAAAGAAACAGCCTTAATCATCATTGGAATTATATCTTCCATAACGTCTACGCTTGCCTGCATGCCTGACCAGTAAATACCGTCATCAAGGCCTAACCAGTCCACACCTACGAACTTGCCTCCGTAAATACCTACTACACAGAAGAGCAGTGACAGAATCGGAAGAGAAATTAAACCTGCAAAAAAGCGTGGTGCAATAATACGGTGAAGAGGATCTACAGCCATCATTTCCATCGCAGATAACTGTTCAGATGCCTTTAACTGACCAATTTCAGCTGTCAGAGCTGAACCTGCTCGACCAGCATATAATAAGGCTGCCACCACAGGGCCTAACTCTCGGATAATAGCAAGTGCAACTAAGGTTCCAAGTGAACCTGTAGCCATAAAATCCTTGAGGATGTTATAGCCCTGAAGACCCAACACCATTCCGATAAACAAACCTGAAACCAGAATAATGATTATTGACTGAACGCCAATAAAATAAACCTGATTTATAAACAGCGGAAAGGTCTTTGCTCTTGGCAGAGTAAATACAGAGTGACAGAACATTAAGGTTGATCTGCCAAGGGAAGCAAGCTTATGAAGAGCGTATCTTCCCAGTGATCCTAAAAAGAACATTGTTATAACTCCTCTATATACTTGTCAGAACCATTTAAGTGGAAAGCATATGGACCATCAAAATCACCGTTGATAAACTGGATGATACGAGGGTCGGAGCTGTTCTTGATCTCTTCAGGGGTTCCCTTACCTAAAACAGTACCTTCAGCAAGAATGTAAACATAATGGGCGATCTCAAAGATTTCCTTAACGTCGTGAGTTACAACTACTGAAGTTAAACCTAAAGACTGATTCAATGATTCAATGAGCTTAACCAGAACACCCTTGGTAATCGGATCCTGACCTACAAATGGTTCATCATACATGATAAGCTCAGGATCTAGTGCAATAGAACGTGCAAGAGCCGCTCTTCTTGACATACCTCCAGAGAGTTCTGACGGGAACAGATGAACTGCACCTCTCATACCAACTGCCTCAAGCTTCATCATTACAATATCACGAATGATCTCCTCTGGCAGTTCTGTGTGCTCTCTTAAAGGGAATGCTACATTGTCATATACATCCATATCAGCAAACAGCGCACCACTCTGAAAGAGCATGCTCATCTTCTTTCTTACTTTATAAAGATTTGCTCGTGAGAGGGTATGCATGTTGGTGTTGTCAAAAAAGATTTGACCCATATCAGGCTTAAGCTGTGCGCCAATAAGACGTAGCACAGTAGTCTTACCGGTACCTGATGGTCCCAAGATAGCTGTAATTTTGCCCTTAGGGATCTCAAGGCTCAGGTCGTTATAAATCTTTTTGCCACCATAAGAGAAATGAACGTTTTCTACTCTTATAAGTGCTTCTTCTTTCATATCATTACCTGTCCTGCATAACTTGCAGGATCATATTCTTAAAAAAATCAACAGTTATTTTATCAAAATATTACGGATAATAAATATACAGATACTTTCAGTTTTTGAAAAATTGACTTTATAAAAGACTACTTTTATTTCTATAAACAATATTTATCATTATCGTTTTGATTTATATAGTTAATATATTATCATTTCTGATTAAATTCAGCATTCTCTGCCTATATTGATTAATACAATTGCCATTAATATTTCAAATAAATACAAATTAATGGAATTTGGTTATGCACAATCGGCATAATAATTGCTTATAATTAGAGATAAGTTTTTTTATTTATGGTACGCAATATGCTGGATGTAAAAACCTGTTACGGAAAAATTGATTCTGAGCTTCTGACCAGGCTTTCAAATATCAAGGCAATGGCTTTTGATGTTGACGGAACCATCACTGATGGTGGCATATATTACGACAACCATGAAATCGAACTAAAAAGATTTAATGTAAAAGATGGTTTTGGTATTGCAACCTTAGTAAAAGAAGGTATCCACTGTGCTGTTATTACAGGCAGAAACGCACCTTTGGTTGAAAGACGCATGAAAGATCTTAAGGTTACCCATATTATGCAGGGCCAGACCAACAAAGCTGAATCCTTAAAAAAACTGTGCCAGGAACTTTCAATTGCAGAAGAAGAAGTGGTCTGCATTGGTGATGATTTAAACGATATGCCAATGTTCAGACTGGCAGGTCTTGTTGTATGTCCTCAGGATGCACACCCTTATATCAAGAAAATTGCAGACTATGTAACAACCCTTGAAGGTGGCAGAGGCGCAGTAAGAGAACTTTGCGATCTGATATTGATGGCAAAGGGTGTTTTAAATCCTGATGGTGGTTTTGCCGATGAACGTTACTAAAAAGTCGATTCTTCTGGCCTGTATCTTCGGCCTTCTTAGCATCATTACCTGGTATTATGCTTATATTTACACTCCACAAAAGGTTGTAGATATGAGCGCATACCCTACCTTTATTGCCACTGATACAGAGCTTACCGTATACGGCGAAGACGGTAGAAAAGAAAAGAGTATGACTTCTGATACCACCACTTATTATGATGAAAAACAGTTTTTTACTTTTATAAAACCTCTGATAACAACATATAAATACGAAAACAATACTGTAAATCTCTGGCATCTTAAGGGTAATACCGGTGATATGGTTACAGATAAAATTGCAAATGTGTACGGAGATGCAAAGGTATATCCAGGATTTGATGATCCTGTAATAGATCATGCTGATTCAACAAAATTCCATTATGACTTTGCCACAAATGAAATAACCAATGATGAAAGGGTTACAGTCTACGGCAAGAGTTTTACCACTGATGGAACTGACTTTAAATTTGAAATGAATACAAATAAAGCAACATATAAGGGCGCACCTCATGCAACATACTACCCACAGACTAAGTAAATTAAAATACTGCCTTCTGCTTCTATCTCTTTTTTCTTTTGACAGCTCTGCTCTCAAAGACGATACGGATCAGCCTCTGCACATTACTTCAAAAGAGCAGATTGCTGACTTTGAAAGCAACAAAGCTATCTTTCTTCACAATGTCGTAGCTATTCAGGGTACCATCGAGGTTCACGGTGATAAAGCTGAACTGTACAGAGATGAAAACGGCAAAGTACGCGAAATCATCACTTACGGCAAGCCAGCTACCTACAAACAGCTTCAGGAAAACGGCAAGATCATTCACTCTCTTTCTTCAATTATCCATTATCTCCCAGAGAGATCTGAAGTTATTCTGATTGGAAGAGCTACCATCTGGCAGGAAAACTCTCACGTTGACGGTGAAAGAATTGTTTACAACACTGTTACCAAACAGGTTAAGGCAACTAATGAAAGCACCAAGAATGGTCGCGTGCAGAGTACCTTTATTCCACAGGAATTAAAGGATGACGACAAGAAGTCAGCTAACAGCACAGCTGAAGCTCAGAACAATCAGAACAATAAGAGTGCTGAGACAAATTCAACCACTTCTGATAAAGCTGATTCAAAAGATAATAATGAAAAGACTTTAGATACAGATAAGCAGGATAAGACCCAGAGCAAATCTACTTCTGATAAAAAAGAGACCAAGTAATGAGTGAATTAAAAGCTTTACATCTTAAGAAAACCTATAAAAAGCGTACTGTGGTTTCAGACGTTAGTATCAGCGTTGAAAGCGGTTCCATTGTTGGTCTGTTAGGTCCTAACGGTGCCGGCAAAACAACCTCCTTCTACATGATTGTTGGTATCGTCAGCTCTGAAGACGGCCAGGTTCTTCTTGATAATGAGGATATAACAGAAAAGCCAATGCACGAACGTGCCCGTGCTGGATTAGGCTATCTTCCACAGGAAAATTCAATTTTCAGAAAACTCACAGTTTATCAGAACCTGATGGGCGTTGTAGAACTCATCCCTGGTCTTAACAAACAGGAAAAGGAAAACCGCGTTAATGAGCTTTTAGACGAGTTTTCTGTAGGTCACTTAAGAAACAACACCGGTATGTCCTTATCAGGTGGTGAAAGAAGAAGAGTTGAGATTGCAAGAGCTTTGGCTGCAAGTCCAAAGTTTATTCTCCTAGATGAGCCATTTGCTGGTGTTGATCCAATTTCTGTTGGTGAAATTAAAGAGATTATTGTTCACCTGAAAAACCGTGGTATCGGTATTCTGATTACTGACCACAACGTTCGTGAAACTCTTGATGTATGCGAAAGATCTTATATTGTGAATGCAGGAAAGATCATTGCTCAAGGCAGCGCTGAAGAAGTGCTTGCAAACGACAAGGTTAAACAGGTTTATTTAGGAAAAGACTTCTCAATGTAAGAGGATTATAGAAGATGGCTGCTCCTGGAATGCGTGCAAATGTACAAATAACACAGAAGCTTTCTACTGGTCTTAGAATGAATCAGCAGATGCAGCAGGCAATTGGACTGTTGCAGCTATCCACTATTGAACTAAATCAGGCTATCTTAGAGGAGGTGGAAAAGAACCCTCTTCTAGAGATTGAAGAAAGAGAAAACTCTAATGAAATTTCTTTAGAAAGCATGGCTGAAAAAGAAAATTCACGCGAGAACAACGACGACATCTACAATAATGATGGTGCCTACAACGATGTAGACGGTTCAGACAGCCGATCCATGATTTCAGAAACAGGCGATATAACCAGTCAGTCTGACAGCCAGATAATGGGTGAGTCAAAAACCAAAGACTCCCAAAGCGATGATTCAGCTTCTACAGAATATAACATAGACAGTTATTCAGCAGGAGAAGGATCTAGAAGTAGAGGTCTTGGAGATATAGATGATTCTGTATATGAAGGTGAAACAACTGAAACCTTATACGATCATCTGATGTTCCAGCTTGATATGTCCCCTCTTTCAGGTTCAGACAGAATGATTGCCGAAATGATTATCGATTCTGTCAACGAGTCAGGATACCTTACAGAAACTGTTGAAGATATTGTAGACTCCTTAAAGGACAAAATTGAAGATCTTACAGAAGAAGATGTAATTGCGGTTTTAAAGCTGGTTCAGCACTACGATCCTTTAGGAATTGCATCGCGCTCTGTAGGTGAATGTCTTACCATTCAGCTAAATGAGCTGGAAAAATCAAAAGCCCGTGATGTTGCTGTAGAGATGATAGAAAAGCATATGGATCTGCTATCAAAACGCGATTTCAGAAGCTTAAAACAGAAACTCTCCATCAAGGATGAGGATTTAAAAGAGGCAATGATTTTAATCCAGTCCTTAAATCCGCGTCCTGGCAATATCAAACTGTCCAAAAAATCAGAGTACGTTGTCCCTGATGTTGTTACCTACAAAGACAAGGATAATGAGTATGTAGTAAAGCTCAATAACTCTCTGCTTCCTGCCTTGAAGATCAGCGAAACCTATCGCATGATGGCAAATTCGGCCAGAACCAAGGAAGAGAAAACCTACTTTAAGGACAACGAAAGAGACGCCAACTGGTTTATCAATTCAATCAGACAGAGAAATGAAACCCTTCTTGCTGTATCCCAGATTATTGTAAAAGAGCAGTCAGAGTTCCTTGATAAGGGTAATGCCTTTATGAAGCCAATGATCTTAAAGGATGTGGCTGAACAGGTTGATAGAGATGAGTCCACCATCTCAAGAATCACTACTCAGAAGTTTATCCATACTCCAAGGGGAACCTTTGAGCTTAAGTACTTCTTTTCATCTAAAGTTTCAACAGCCGATGGTGATTCAGCATCATCTACAGCGATGAAAGCCCTGATTAAAGAACTTGTGGATAATGAGGACAAATTAAAGCCTTTATCAGATGAAGCAATGTCTGACGTCCTTGCTCAGAAGGGATTTAATGTAGCAAGACGTACGGTTGCAAAATATCGTGATGAGCTTGGTATCCCACCAAAGTCAAAACGCAAATCTCTTATCTAAATCTGTTGTAAATCCTCGTAAATCGAGGATTTACAGTTTAATTACCTGTCATGTAAAGCACAGTACAGACTATGGTACTGGTAAAGCCTATAGCCATTTCATATGGAATGATCCTCATACGGGCTGAGAACTTCATGAAAACGGCACCGGCTGATGCATGGAAGAAGGTTCCGTGAGGGAAGGAATCAGCAACTGTTGCTCCTGCGTGCATCATTGCAGCTGCAGGCACATGATCAATGGATGCTGATATTAAAGTTGAACTGAAAGTCTGAGCCGCAATTGTTGCACCAGCAGTTGTAGATGAGGTAACTGCTGCCATTAAAATACCTGAGAAAGGTGCTAAAAGATACATTGGAACATTCATGTACTCAATGAAAGCCACCATATCAGACTGAAGCGATGATACCCTTATAATACCAGCAATAGCACCAGTTGCTACTAAAAGAATCGATACGCCTGCAACCTTTGAAAGACCAAACTCCATATACTCGCAGGATTTTTTAAGTCCGCCACATAAACAGATACAAACAAAGCCACCTGCAGGCAGAGAAATCAGAGGATCAATACTGATACCTGCAATAGGACGGAGCATCATCAACCCTACAACAGTTAATGGACCTGCAGCTGCAAGATAAAACTTTGGAAGCTCATTTGCATTGTCCTGCTCAATGTCATCATCTATGTCTGTTACTTTGCCTCTCTGCAACAACATACATATGAGCACTGTAACCAAAAAGGCGCAGAGAGCAGGAATCGCATTGGCAATAATAAGATCTGATAAAGGAATGTTAAATGCTTCAGCACAGGCAATGGTATTAGGGTTAGGAGAAATAATGTTTCCTGCCTTACCGCCACCGATTAAAGCTATCAGAACAATGCATCTTGTAAGATTTGATTTTCTGCCAACAGCCAGAGCAATAGGAGCTACTGTAATTACTGCGATATCCACAAATACACCTACAGCCGTAATCAGCATGGTTGCAAGTGCTATTGCAAGCACAGACAGTCTTGGTCCAAATACTTTTACAATGGTATAGGCAATGGATTGAGCAGATCCTGTTTTTATAAGAGCACCGGCAAGAATACCTGAGGCTAAAATTCTCAGTACAGCTGGTATCATACTCTGAGCTCCTGAAATCATAGAGGATACAGAGTCAGTTAAGCTACCATTACCAATAATACCTCCGAATAAGGCACCTATAATCAGTGCGTAGGCTGGTGGCATCTTCCTTACAATAAGAAAAATGGCTATAAGTATTCCTATAATGGCACCAGTAGTCGAAATCATTATTTATCCTTATTTCAAGAGATTAAAAACCTGTTCTGCTGTATCGGTAAGGTTAACCTTGGCAACATCCTTATCCATCAGCCTTTCAAGGGTCTCAGGCCTTCTTATAATCGGAAAGATGCCATCAATACCATGCTGATTGCAAAGATTAGAATCAACAGTGGCGCAGCCACAGAAAGCTATAACTTTATGGCCATACTTTTTTGCCATCCTGGCAACACCTGATGGAGCCTTACCCATAGCTGTCTGACTATCAATACGACCTTCACCTGTCACCACGTAATCTGAATCCTTTACATTATCCTCAAGCTTTACAGCTTCAAGCACAAGTTCAATTCCAGGTTTTAATTCTGCATTTAGGAAGGTTAAAAAGGCAAAGCCAAGTCCACCTGCCGCACCAGCACCAGGATAGTCAGGATTTGATTTTTTATTGAAAGTTAAACTCACTCTTGCATAGTTCTTATGGTACTCATCCATAAGCTTTACCATAGCTCTGTCAGCACCTTTTTGAGGACCATAGATGTATGAGCATCCATTAGTACCAGTTAGAGGGTTGTTAACATCACAGGCAACAGTGAAAGTACATTCTTTAAGCTCTGTCATGGCCTGAGAGGCATCAATTGATGCAAGATCTTTAAGTCCCTGTGCACCAAAGGAAACATTATTTCCTTGAGCATCAAGAAATCTAAATCCCAGAGCCTGCAGCATACCCACGCCACCATCATTGGTTGCTGAACCTCCTATACCTATGATAAAGTTTCTGCAACCATTTTTAATGGCATCTGAAATTAACTGACCTACACCATAGGTTGTTGTAACAAGAGGATTTCTCTTATTTTCAGGAACCAGGGTAATACCTGAAGCTGAAGCCATCTCGATGACAGCAGTATGCAAAAGATGTCCATTGTTTTCTATCAGACCATATCCTGCTGTAATTTCGTTTCCTAAAGGATCTTTTACTGGTACAGTCACATATCTTCCGCCAAGTCCCTGTATTAATGCTTCTACAGTACCTTCACCACCATCAGCAACAGGCAGGACAGCAACCTTAGCATCAGGATTTATACGTAAAATTCCTTCCTTAACCGCATTGCCTGCTTCAATAGAGCTTAAGCTTCCTTTAAAAGAGTCGATAGCTACAGTTACTTTCACTAAAAACCTCAACAAAAATATTAATATGCATACACATACTTCTAATATAGATAAAAAACGATGCTTTGGTCTTGTCTATTAATAGCTAAAGGTTGAATTACTTCACGATTTATTGTCAAGTTTGCCATTAATAAAAAAAATTAATCTTTCTTACTTTAAATTCAGAGTTTTACTACCTACTATTAAAGTGTGGGGAATTTAATACACACTAATTGCTACCTGAGATAAATTCAGGTTAAGGATGTAAATATGCAAATTAATGTTCATGGTGTAGGTGTTAAGTTAACTGAGGCTTTAGAGGAGTACGTTAACGACAAATTCAAGCGTTTAGAGAAAAAAGGTGACATCATTACCTCCATTACCGTTACTCTGACTGTTGAGAAGCTTGATCATATCGCTAAAGCAGATCTTGCTGTTGCCGGAGGTCATCTCCATGCAGAGCATGTAGAAGAGAGTATGTATCCTGCTATCGACGGCTTAATCGACAAAGTTGATGCGCAGCTTGTTAAATATAAAGAGAAATTAAAGTCATAATTTTTAATTTGTTCTCCAAAAATAAAGCCCTGTTGTATAATGAACAGGGCTTTAATTTTCTTAGGTACTCATAATCTTGATTATTCTTCCAGATACCAAAATTCTCTCTCCACTTTTCTGTTATTCAAAGAAAAGTGTATTTGAAGAGATTGCTGATTGTGGTGCTTTTATTACAGGTAAAAGTGCTCAGGATATCATACGCAGTCTGAATAAACGCGAAGAGTGGGGTACAACTGTATTCTTTCAGGGCGTAGCTATTCCTCATGCTGTAATTGAAGGTATTGAGAAGAATTTTGCTGTTCTCTCAATTCTTGATAAACCAGTACCATTTAATTCAGTTGATGCTGACGAACAGCTTGTAGATATAGCTTTTACTTTGTTTATCTCTGAAAAAAGCGATTATGATGAAACAGAAAAGCTTTTAAAAGATCTGACTACTATTCTTTCAGATCAGGATCTGCTTAATGCTCTTAGAATGGTTAGGAACGAAAAGCACAAAATTGAAGTTATTTTGAACCAGATTGACCTTATGCTTGATAAAATTGAGCATGGAATGCTGGGTGATCCTATAGAAACAGCTGAAAATCAGGTCCAATAAAAAAAATCGGAATAATTTATGAAACAGGGTCATAACAAAGTCGTTGAACTGGTAATCATATCAGGCAGATCAGGTGCTGGTAAAACTGTAGCCCTGCATTCACTTGAAGATCTTGGTTATTACTGCGTAGATAATCTTCCGGTTGTTATGCTCGAAGATATTGTTAAGCTTGCAAAGACCACATATCCGAAGCTTGCTGTATCTATTGACGTAAGAAACATGCCTCTTAGCGAAGAAGATCTGCAGAAACTTAATGACTCTTACGTAAAAACTTTCCGTGACCCTGATATTAATTCAACAGTTATCTTCATTGATGCTGATGATCAGGTTCTTATTAAGCGCTACTCAGAGACCAGAAGACTTCATCCCCTGTCTCTAAAGAACCTTTCTTTAAAAGAAGCCATTGAGCGCGAAAGTGATATTTTAAAAAAGATTGCCGCTATTGCAGATCTGCGTATTGATACAACCAACCTTTCAATTCACGATTTATGCAAGCAGGTAATTACCTCCATTCAGGGTAAACCATATAAGCAGATTGTAGTGATCTTTGAGTCGTTCGGCTTTAAAGACGGTGTTTCAAAGGATGCTGACTTCGTATTCGATGCCCGTTTCCTTCCAAATCCATACTGGGAGAAAACCTTAAGATCTCACAATGGTCTTGAAGAGCCAATTATTAAATTCTTTGAAAAGTACCCTGAAGTTGAAGAATACATCGACAAGATTGACGATCTGCTCTCAAGCATTATCAATCCTATTGAAGCAAGTGACAGAAGCTACCTTACTGTAGCAATTGGATGCACTGGTGGTTACCACCGCTCTGTTTATATTGCTCAGACCCTTGCTGACAGATTCAATGAAAGAGGAACCTGTGTAAAGGTAAGACACAGATCTCTTTTAAGAGATAATAAGATTTAAACCTTCTTATTTTGATTCAATAAGATGCACATCTGAAGGTGAATCAGCTTCACTTGTATCGTGGATAATAATTTCCTTCACTTTCTTTAAGGAAGCTGTTTCAATCTGTCTTACACGCTCTACTGATACATGCAGTTCGTCGGATAATTCCTGCAGTGTAGCCTTTTCATCATCAAGCCAGCGGCGCTTGATAATATACTGAGAACGATCATCCAGAGACTTTAATGCCTTGGCAAGACACTCAAGTTCAAAACTCTTGTAGTCTCTGTTCTCAAAGGTGGTAGCAAAATTTGAGTTCTCATCCTCCAAATAGGATGCTGGAGCCAGAGCTAGCATATTTGATGAGCTGTCAGAACTGTCTTCAGAACTTAAATCGTAACCTATATCCTGACCTGCCAGTCGTGTTTCCATCTCAGCAACGTCCGCAGATGATACACCAAGCTCACTTGCCACAAGATTGCGCTCAGAATCAGTAAACCATCCTAAATGCTTCTTGTTCTGTCTTAACTTGAAGAAGAGCTTTCTTTGTGCCTTGGTAGTCGCAATCTTTACAACACGCCAGTTTTTAATTACATAATCATGGATTTCAGACTTAATCCAGTGAACTGCAAAAGCAGCAAGGCGGGCACCAGCATCAGGATCAAAGTGCTTAACAGCCTTCATAAGTCCGATATTACCTTCCTGAATAAGATCAGCTAGAGGTAGACCATACCCCAGATAGCCACGAGCAATACTTACAACCAGACGCAGATGAGACAGAATAAGCTTTCTTGCAGCTCCAAGATCGCCGTAATCTCTCAATCTGATAGCAAGAGCTCTTTCATCGTCTTCTTCAAGCATAGGAACCTTGTTGATAACTCTTACATAGCCATCAATATTTCCTACGGGTGCTAAAAGACTTAAAGCTTTGCTTTCGTCGTTGTTAACTGTTTCTTCCATCTTATTCAATAATAATAAAGATACGGTAAATTTATTATACTCCGTAACTTATATATGGGGACAAATATTAGTCAATTAAAGCATCAACAAAGTTGTCTACGTTAAAGTCCCTTAAATCCTCAGTTTTTTCACCAATACCGATATAACGAACAGGGATCTTGAACTTGTCGGCCAGGCAGAAAACTACACCGCCCTTTGCTGTGCCATCAAGCTTAGTCAGGCACAGGCCGCTTACATTTACAGCTTCTTTGAAAATCTTCATCTGAGATACAGCGTTCTGACCGGTTGTAGCGTCAAGAACCAGCATAACCTCATTTGGAACATTCTCGTCAATCTTTTTCATGACACGAACGATCTTCTTTAATTCTTCCATCAGATTGTCTTTATTCTGAAGTCTGCCTGCAGTATCACAGATAAGTACATCAGCCTTTCTTGCCTTTGCTGCATTCAAAGCATCAAAGATAACTGAAGCACTGTCTGATCCAGTTGGCTGAGAAATAACAGGAGTATCAGTTCTCTTACCCCACTCTTTTAACTGCTCTACAGCTGCAGCTCGGAAAGTATCGCCTGCAGCAAGCATTACCTTCATACCCTGTGACTTGTATTTAAGTGCAAGCTTACCAATGGTGGTAGTCTTACCGGCACCATTTACGCCTACCATTAAAATCACATATGGTGAATCGCCTTCCTTTTTAACATTAAGAGGCTGTGCGCAGGGCTCTAATATTTCCTTTAAGATGTTCTTTAAGTTAACCTTTAGAGCACCTGCATCATGCAGATCTCTTAACTTTGATTCATCCTTCAGACGCTCAATAATTGTATCTGTGGTTTCAACACCAAGATCAGCTGTTAATAATGCAGTTTCGAGATCTTCGTAAAGATCATCATCAATCTTCTTGCCCTTAACTAAAGCTGAAATACCGTATGCAAGATTCTCTCTTGTTCTCTTTAATCTTTCAAAGAAACTTAATTTAACCTTCTCTGGAGTTTCTTTTACAGCAGTCTCCTCCTGGGCATTCTCAACGGTAGCTTCCTGTATATCAGTCTCTTCTAAAGCTACTGTATCTTCAACAGTATTTTCCTCTGTTGAAGGCTTAGCCTGAGCATTTTCAACGGTAGCATCCTGTACATCAGTCTCTTCTAAAGCTACTGTATCATCAACAGTATTTTCTTCTGTTGAAGGCTTAGCCTGAGCATTTTCAACGGTAGCTTCCTGTACATCGGTCTCTTCTAAAGCTGGTGTATCATCTACAGCCTTTTCATCTGGCAAAACAGTATCTTCTGAAATCTCAGCCTTAATTTCCTGTTCAGCTGTATCTTCTACGACAGGAGCTTCTTCTACTATGTTCTCTTCAACTGATGACTGAACATTTTCTTGTAAATTTTCTTTCTCGTTCAGGACTTCATCATTATCTGTATTTTTTTTCTTAAAAAAGGAAAATAAACCCATCTTATCCTCTAATAGTTATAAATTTAGGGCCATTATAAGCTATATGTGAATTAATTTCATTAATAGAGACAATTCCGCCAATACAAATCAAGCCATTGCTTTAGGAAATGAACCTGACAAATTCATAGAATTTATATATACAGATTTGAATGGTGACAGACATGGACCTTTTATTTATAACTGGTTTAACAAGGATGCTAATGGAAAAATCATAGATCCAAAAATTGAAGCCTTTATAAAATTAATAACTC
>Ga0256405_10008116_pt1 | contig 15262 bp, 16 predicted proteins | sample RumenRJG_02DNA_FD_189096 | JGI IMG/M metagenome (GOLD analysis project Ga0256405, IMG submission 189096) | Bovine rumen microbial communities from Lethbridge, Alberta, Canada - RJG_02 | ecosystem: Host-associated > Mammals > Digestive system > Stomach > Rumen | place: Canada: Alberta... | reverse complement strand
CTTTGTAACCTTTTGATTGAGATATATACATTGCTTGTTCAGCAGAAACCAATAATTTTTCTTGTTCTTTTCCGCATTGAGGGTATGTTGCTATACCAACAGAAACTTTAACAGGTCCAACGTCATCAATGAAGCAGCATGACAAGCTGTATGTTAAATATTCAGCTAAATATTTAGCTTCATTTGTATCTGTATCAGGAAGAATTATAGCAATTTCATCTCCGCCGTATCTGCCTGCTGTATCATTTGAACGAATATTTTGCTTAACTTTTTCGGCAACAAGCTTAATAACTTCATCACCTTTAGCATGTCCAAGTTCTCTGTTAATTTTAGTGATGTTGTTAACGTCCATCATAATAACAGAAACTGTAGAGTTATTCTTTTCAGCTTTTTCTAATTCAGTTGAAAGAACTTCTTGGAAACCTCTGTGGTTGCTTAATGAAGTTAATGTATCAGTATTAGCATGGGCATTAGCTTGTTCCATTAATGCTGCATTATGCATAAATAAAGCATAGTGATTAGCAATCAATGTATATAAATCAGCGTTTTCTTGAACTTTATTATCGCCTATAATCATAACACCTAAGCATTCGCCAACAGACATTAGCGGAATTACCGCAACTGCAGGTGTTTGTAAATAAGCTAGTTTTAAGAATTTAGAATCTCTTTTTACTATTGTTTCTTGTGAATTGAAACATTCAACAATAGGGTTTGTATCGTCGGACAAGAACACTCTTGAAGAATATGTTCCGCCTACTTTATCAGTTAATTTAATATTAATACATTTTGATTTTTCTTGTAATAAACCAATAGCTGTAAATTGAGCACCCATTTTATTTGTAAGCATTGAGTGCAAAGAATTATAAAAATCAGTGGTATTAACTTTACCTTTTAGTGCATCTTTAAGCGCAGTAATAACTTCTTTATAATCAACAGTTGCAAATACTCTGTCGTTATTATTTAAGTTATATCCGCCATATAATCTGTTAGATGTTGTTCTTGCAGGAGAAACATTCATGCGAGGCATGAATCCTATACCTGAAATAGGATTAGAAGTTACACTTCTATTGTATAAGATGTCCTTTTCCTGCTTTATTAGAGTTTCTTTGTTAATCAAACTAAAATCCTAACTTACACACTTATGTAATTATAAAAAAATAAACACTAAAAAATTTGCTACTTGTTGTTAAAAAATTTAACAAATCTGTAAGTCAATTATATAACTTTTTTCAGCCGAGTGCAAAAAACTGTAACAAAAGTTTACGTTTAAATTGTACGGTTAAACAATTTGTATGTGCATACTATATGAAAAAGGTTGAACAATAAACTGTTCAACCTTTCAACTATTAAACTATTAAACTATTAAACTATTTACATCTTGGATTAGCTTCGGTAACTGTCGTTCCGTTAGAACATAAACCACTAGTATTAAATTTTAAATAATCCGCATTATCATATTTGATTATCCATGCAGCAGCCCCATCACCTTTTGGCGCAAGTTGACCTAATAAAGCACTAAAATTCAAGTTATTACCCGTGGGTAATATACCAGAATTTGCATCTATGTCAAAAAAGAAAATATCTTTGCCTAGAGTATAGCTACCCTTATTAGGTCCATCTATATCAACAACAATATTTGGACTACCATCAATATTACCCAAAAAAGAAATTGATGTACCATCAGCTGTTATAACTTTATAATCATCTGTTGGAGTATCATACGGATTATAATTTTCTGTTCCTGGAAGTATTTTGGTATTTCCACTTGTAAAACAACCTTGACTTGCATTCATTGCACAGTTTTTTGATAATTTCATAAATTCTGTAATACGTTCACCTGCACGCTTTGCCTTTGCCGTATCATTGGCATCATTTATAAACCAAGTGCCATAAGGGCCATATTTTGCAACGGCTCTGCCATAAGCATCATTAAGATTTGTATATATTTTCTTAACCTGAGCAACTTTTTCTTTGTCGCCTGTTGAACTGTTTAAGTTAGGTAGAGTAAGTGCTGATACGACACCAATAATACCTATTACAACAAGTGTTTCTGCCAATGTAAAAGCTATATGTTTTTTCATAAATCATCCTTTCAAGGTTTTACTATATACTATATATAATACCACTATTATATGCTGTATAATCTTATATAATTAGTTATTAAGATTAAATTTACAAACTATACGGTTTCTTTTATTACTGACAATGCTTTAATTTTTTTATTTGAATGTGATTGGATGTACTCGTTCAAAAGATTAAAACAAACTTCACAAACTTTATCGGTTGCTTTTCTGTCATAATCGCTTTCATAATTAAAATCGAATTGCATCATTGCTTGTAAGAAATCTCTCATTTTGTGATGAAGTTTAAGTTTTACTCCCAATGTTTCATTACATTCTTCACAGATTACGCCGCCCATTTGAATAGAAAAATACATATCTTCATCCAAAATTTGTTCACGACAGCAAAGGCAACTATCAAATTCTAAGCCAAATCCTGCAATAAGCATCATTTTTAGCTGAAATTTTATAACAGCGATTAAAGCATCTTTTTTGGTTTGGGCGTTAGAAATTCTGTCTAGAGCTTTGTACAATAATTCGTAAATTTCTTTGCTTGACGGGTCATCTTCAACTCCGAAAATAGAAACAATTTCGGATATGTATGAAGAATATACCAGCTTATCTAAATTTTGACGTGTTTCTTTGAAAGTATTTAATGATTCTGCCTGACAAATTGTATCCAAATTTTTCCCCTTATATAACATAATTTTATTTGCAACAAGTGAATCCATCCTCGCTCCGAGTTTGCTTTTTGGCTTTTTAACTCCTTTGGCAACTCCTTTTATTATTCCGTGTTCTTTTGAATACATTACGATAATTTTGTCGGATTCACTTAAATTATAGGATTTTAAATTAATAGCATCGGTTATAACGTTATTCATATCCTATTCCAAGTTAATTTTTATTATCCACATCAATTTTTGTTCCTCTGTATACTCCACGGAAGAATTGTTCCAGTTCGTTTTTGTTATCAGAAGCTTCTAATGCGGTTTCTTTTGTAATTTCACCCATTTCTGCTAATTTATATAAAGATTCATTCATTGTCATCATATCATTGAAAGAACCTTTGCTTACTAAATCATAAATAGCATCAATTTGATCTTTTATAATGAAATCTTTTACAGTAGGTGTAACTACAAGAAGTTCACAAGCAGGAACACGACCGTTTCCGATAGCTTTTTTAACAAGTTTTTGAGCGATAGTTCCTCTTAATGTTTGAGCCAATTGACGTCTTATGGTACCTCTGTCCTCCGGATTATACATATTTATAATTCTGTAAATCGTTTGAACGGCATCATTTGTGTGCATAGTAGAGAATACTAAGTGTCCTGTTTCTGCCGCTTTTAAAGCACTATCTAATGTTTCAACATCACGAATTTCACCTACCAAAATTACATCAGGGTCTTGACGTAATGCGTATTTTACACCATCAGCAAAACTTTTTGTATCAATACCTACTTGTCTTTGAATTACCTTACATTTCTTATCTTTGAATACAAATTCTACCGGATCTTCAATAGTAATGATGTGTTTTTGGTAGTTCGCATTAATGTAATCCAAGAATGACGACAAAGTTGACGATTTACCGCTGCCTGTAGGGCCTGTAACAAGAACTATTCCGTTGTTGTATTCGGCAAATTGCTGGATTGCGGCAGGTAAGTGTAATTTTTCAAAATTGCTTATGTATATTGGAATTACACGAAATACTAAACTGAATTCTGCCATACATCTTGCTAAATTAACACGAAATCTGGAAATCCCTTCAAGATTATAAGAGAAGTCTAAATCTGTGGCTTTGGATATTTGGTCTTTTATAAAATCTGGCACAACCTTATTTACTATGTAGTCCATATCGCTTTTTGTTATTGCGGGCATGTCAACTTTTAAGATTGCACCGTCCTTACGTAACATTGGTCGTTCGCCTACCTTTAAATGTATATCTGATGCATCTGATTTAACTGCTTTTTCTAAAAAATTGTCTAAATTGAAACTATTTGTCATTGTATCCCCTTAAATTAATTAAATCCCCACATTAATTATAATATCATTCTTTGTTGTCATGTCCAAAAATATTACAAAAATTTAGATTATATTGACATGTTTGTTCTTTAAATGCAAAATTTAAAAGGATAGAGGTTATATATGAAACAAACTTTATTACACGACAAACAACTTCAACTTGGTGCAAAAATGGTAGATTTTGCAGGCTGGCACATGCCTGTTCAGTTTAAATCTATTATTGAAGAACATAAAAATGTGCGTGAAAATGCGGGTTTATTTGATGTTTCTCATATGGGCGAAGTTTTTGTATCAGGAAAGGATGCTTTAAAGTTTTTAAACAAAATTGTTCCTCAAGATATTTCAAAATTGTATGAGTCAAAAGCTGTATATTGTCAGTTAACCAATGAAAATGGCGGACTTGTTGATGATTTAATTATTTATAAACTTGAGGACAATAAATATTTATTGATAGTAAATGCTGCACGAATTGATGAAGACGTTAATTGGTTTATACGAAACAGTATAGATTTTGATGTGTATATTGATAACCAATCTCATAACTATTCTTTACTTGCCGTTCAAGGTCCTAAAGCGGATGCGATTTTAAGAAAAATTGGTTATAATTTGGAACAAGATTTCTTTACTATTAAAAAAACAATTCTTAATTCAATGGAAGTAATGGTTTCAAGAACCGGTTATACAGGAGAAGATGGTTATGAAATCATGCTTAAAAATAAAGACGCAGTTAAAATGTGGGATTTATTGCTTGATGCAGGAAAAGAATTTTCTCTAATGCCTATAGGTTTAGGAGCAAGAGATACTTTAAGGCTTGAAGCAGCACTGCATCTGTACGGCAATGACCTTAACGAAACTACAACTCCTATAGAAGCAGGTCTTTCTTGGTCTGTTCCTAAAGATAAAGCCGAAAATTATAACGGCAAAGATGTTATTATGGCGCAAATTCAAAATGGTACGGATAGAAAATTAATTGGCTTGAAAATGTTATCACGTGCTGTTCCAAGGCATGAATATGATGTTTATTATAACAACGAAAAAATAGGAGTCGTTACAAGCGGAGGTTTTGCACCATCATTGAATGAAAATATAGCGCTCGCTTATGTTAAAAATTTAAAAGAACTTACTGTCGGTGCAACAATTCAAGTTATGATTAGAGAAAAATTGTATGATGCTCAAATTGTTAAAAAACCTTTTGTAAAAAAACACAATAGTAATAAGGAGAAATAAATGACAACAACAGAAACAATTTTATGTTCAAAAACTCACGAGTATATTTCAGAAAATGAAGATAAAAATTACACAATTGGTCTAACTGATTACGCAGTAGAGCAGTTGGGTGATATTGTATTTTTAGAATTACCTGAAGTTGGTGCAAGCTTTAATAAAGGTGATGTATTTGCGACAGTTGAATCCGTAAAAGCCGCTTCTGAAATTTATATGCCTATATCTTGTACTATAACAGAAGTTAATGATAATGTAGTTAATTCACCTGAAATCCTTAACGAAAGTCCTTATGAAAACGGATGGCTTGTAAAAGCAGATTTTACGGGTAACGACATAGAATTAGATGATTTAATGGACTATAAAGATTATACAGAAGAAGTTAAATAATGAGAAATTTTGAAGCTTTAAACGAAAAAGACAGAACAGAAATGCTGGAAAGTATTTCTAAGAGTTCTGTTGACGAACTTTTTACACAAATTCCACAACAAGCAAGGATGAAATCTCTTGATTTGCCTGAGGCTTTAAATGAAATGCAGGTTCAAAGGCAAATAAAAGTTCTTGCTGATAAAAATAATTCAAACTATACCTATTTTATAGGTGCGGGAACGTATAATAAATTCATTCCTGCAGCAGTTAATCAAATAGCTGAGAGATATGAATTTTTAACTGCGTATACCCCATATCAGCCTGAAATTGCTCAAGGTACATTGCAAGTTATGTATGAATTCCAGACTATGATTTGCAGACTTACAGGCATGGATGTTTCTAACGCTTCTGTTTATGATGGTGCAACAGCCGCTGCGGAAGCTGTTATTATGGCTAAAAGAATTTCTAAAAAAAATAAGATTCTTGTATCAGATAAAATTAATCCTGAATATATTAAGGTTATTCAAACTTATGCTTGGGCTAATGAAATTGAGTTAGAAATGTTTGACGAAATTCCACAAAACACTCAAGATTATGCAGGTATTTTAATTCAAAATCCTAATTTTTATGGCGAAATTAAAGACATTTCAAAACCAGTAGATACTCTTTTGATTGTTATAACGGATTTATCGTCATTAGCAATTCTGAAACCGCCTGTTGAAGCTGATATTGTTGTCGGTGATATACAAACATTAGGTATCCCGATGTCATTTGGCGGCCCTCACGCAGGTTTTATGGCTTGCAAGGAAAAGTATATGCGCCAACTACCGGGAAGATTAGCAGGAAGAACTCTTGATGCCGATGGTGAACAGGCGTTTACTCTTACAATTCAAACTCGTGAACAGCATATTAAGCGTGAAAAAGCGACAAGTAACATTTGTTCTAATCAAGCATTGATTGCACTTTGCGCAACAGTATATTTAAGTTTGCTTGGTGAAGAAGGATTTAAACAAGCAAGTTATCTTTCAGCAAAAAATGCTCACGATTTAGCAAATAAATTGAAAAATAAAGGTGTTAAAGTCCTTTCAAAAGATTTCTATAATGAATTTGTTATTGAAGTTGAGTATGCAGATAAATTTTTAACTAAATTAAAAGAGCATAATGTCATTGGCGGGTACAAAATTGATGAAAAAACGATTTTGGTTTGTGCTACGGAGATGAATACCACGGAAGAAATAGATTTCTATGCAAATTTGGTGTAAATGTCTGTCTATATTTAAATTATTGTGTTATGGATTTTACAAAGAAGGAATAATGGTACTTCTTAAATCTATATTAGAACACTGGTTGAGTGTATGTATTATTCTTGGTTTACTGGTTTATCTATGTTCTAATTCCAAAACATATCTTATTGCATGGCTTTTAATAGGTATAGTTGCACTGTTTGCGGTTATTAAGGCTATTTATGAGATTATTTTGCTTTTAATAAAATATAAAAAGACAACAGAGAAAGAAGAAAAAAATAATATTATTATGCTGATTGGCGGCAGAATTTTTGATATAGCATTATCAGCCGTAGGAATACTTCAGGCAGGAAAAATTCTTAAGCATTCCGTAAGAATTGCACACGCAGCAAATTCTGCGTTTAGTCTAGTTGATGATGTTGTTGCAGCTATTTCAAAGTTTGCTAAAGATATTTTCAGATAAAAAGGCATTTATTATAAAATAATAAATGCCTTTTACAATTTATTCTGTTTGACAAATTAGAATTGAAGTCCAGCTTCTCTTGCTGCGTCTGCAAGTGCTTGAATTCTTCCGTGATATAAAAATCCGCCTCTGTCAAATACAACACATTCAACGCCAGCTTTTAAAGCTTTCTTAGCAATAGCTTCGCCGACAATTTTAGCAGCTTCAATGTTACCGCCGTGTTTTAGCTTTTCTTTTAAGTCTTTGTCAAGTGATGATGCTGAACATACTGTAACGTGTTTTTCATCATCAATCAATTGAGCATAGATGTGTTTTGTACTTCTATATACAGCTAATCTTGGAAATTCAGTTGTACCTTCAAGATTAACTCTAATAGATTGGTGTCTTTTTTGAACTTTTGGTTTTCTAGTTTCTTGTTTAATCATTTCTTTCTCCTTTGCCCAAACCTTCTTGACGTTTCAAGGGTTTATGCGGGCTACTATTTGTTGTTATAACTCTCTATATTGTAGTCGTGTGGATTGCTTCACATCGGCTTACGCACTTTCCGCCTGTGGTATCCAAGTTCACGTCCGTTCACTTGTCTTGCCTACGGCGGTGATATTATGTTCCGCAATTCCTCCGCCGACTCAACGTCGTCGTGTGGATTGCTTCACATCGGCTTACGCATTACTTCTTACCAGCTTTACCAGCTTTACGTCTGATGTATTCGCCTTCGTACTTAATACCTTTACCTTTGTAAACTTCAGGTCCACGTTTGCTTCTGATTAAAGCTGCAATATCGCCTACCATTTGTTTATTAGTACCAGATACTGTAATTTTTGTGTTAGCTTCAACTGCAATTGTAATACCTGCTGGTGGTTCAATGATTACAGGGTGAGAATAACCTAGAGCCATGTTTAATTTAGTACCTTCCATAGCTGCACGGTAACCAACACCGTTGATTTCTAATTTCTTTTCGAAACCGTCTTTAACACCTTTAACTGCATTTGCAACTAAAGTTCTCATCAAACCGTGTAAAGCGTTTGTCTTTCTTTCGTCATCGTTAGGGATAACTAAAACTTTGTTATCTTCTATTTTTACTGTTAATTCAGGACGAACTTCTACTGTTTCAGTACCTTTAGGTCCTTTTGCAGTAACAGTTTGACCTTCTATTTTTACTTCCACACCTTGTGGAATTTCGATAGGTAATTTACCGATTCTTGACATTTTGTTTTTCTCCTTATGGTATAACTAATAACTTGAAGAGCTTTTCTACCAATTATGCTCTTAATCTGCTACCAAACGTAGCAAAGGATTTCGCCGCCAAGGTTTTCTTTACGAGCTTTTCTGTCTGACATTAAACCTTTGCTTGTTGAAATAACTGCAACACCCATACCACCTAAAACTTTTGGTAAGTTTTTAGATTTGCTGTATGTTTTTAAACCTGGTGTTGAAACTCTTTGTAAGTTTGTGATAACAGGTTTGTGTTTTTCGTCGTATTTTAAAGTTACGACGATTTTTTTGAATTTTGCAGAGTCATCAACTGTGTAATCTGCGATGAAACCTTCTGCTTTCAATAATTTTGCAAGTTCAACTTTTAATTTTGAAGCAGGGATTTCAACTGTTTCGTGTGAAACCATGTTTGCATTTCTGATGCGAGTTAGCATATCTGCTATCGGATCTGTGTTCATTCTTTTTCCTTTTCTCTTGCGGACTTACACGACACCTGTCATGCAGTATCCATTCTACTCGTCTCTTGCCGAACTAATTGTTGCTCATATTAAAGCGTCTTTCGGTAGTTAGACATTTTTACAAGTCAATTCTATAATGAACACATATTAAAATCAAGTAATGATTTTTATTCAGTTAATAATTCTTTATTTTCAATCTCAGGCATAGGCTTATTCATTACAGCGCCAAGTTCTGTCATTTTTTGAGCGTTGGCGATTAGGCTATCACGACCGTCAAGCTGTCTTAAACCATCGTCAATTTTTCCTCTTGCTGAACGAATATTTTTAACCATATCTGAAAATTTATCAAGCATTTTTGTTGCAATTCTTGATATTTCTTGAGCATTTTTATTTTGACGGTTTACTATTAAGAATGAATTTATTATTTTCAAACTTGCAAGAAGTGTTGATGGTGATACAGGCATAATTTTATTTTTCCAAGCTAAATCCCATAATGCACAATCTTCACAGAACATCAACGAATAACAACTTTCTATTGGTATAAACATCAATATGTACTCAGGTGAAAGATGTTCATCATTAGGTGTGTAATTTCTTCCAGCAAGTCCTGAAATGTGAGCTTTTGTAGAATCCTTAAACGCTTTTAGAGCATTAGCTTTTTCTTCTTCGGTTTCGGCTTCTAAGTATGCTGAAAATGAGGCTAGAGATGTTTTTGCATCAATCATTACGCATTTATTTTCAGGCAGCATAACAATGGCATCCGGTCTGCCCTCTGCTGCACTTGCTTTTTGCTGAATAAGGTATTCTTCATCTTTTCTTAAACCTGAAGCTTCTAAAACTCTTTCTAAAACAATTTCGCCCCATTGTCCTTGTGTTCTGTTATCGGACTTCATTATTTTTGTAAGTGAATTTGTATCTTGAGCAATTTTTGAACCTGCTTCTATAAATTGCTTTATATTTTCGTCAAATTTTATAAAATTTGCATTTTCTATTTTAAAATTTTCATTTGTATGCTTTTCAAAATCTTCTATTTTTTCTTTAAATTTTGAAAAGAAATCTTCTAATTTTTCTTTATTTGTATTGGTTAATTTTTCTGAGCTTTGGTCTAAAATTTTATTAGCCATATTTTCAAAACTCAATTCCATTTGTTTTGTAAGTTCTTCTGTTGTTTTTTTGTTTTTATTACCTGTAAAGATAAATATTACCGCAACAATAATAGCTCCAGTTAAAAATCCACCCAAAAATAATAGTATATCCATGACATAACTCCTATAATGTAATAACAATTATATCATAAAATATCACTATGACAGATTAGGTCATAGTTATTCGATAATCGTAAGTAGTGCGTAGTGAGTGGTGTTGCGGTATCTATAAGTTGTGAGTTGATTTCTTATTCACAACTCACGATTTACTACTCACTATTTACAGCTTGTATTAGACCAGCTTAAAATAGTTCCATTTGGACATTTACCTTGACTATCCAGTTTTAAGTAATCCATATTATCATTTTGTAGCACCCAGGCCATGCAACCACAACCGTCAGCATTCCAACATTTGTCTTTAAAATTTGTTTCATTACCTATATCACGTTCACCACCGGGATAAATTTCATAATGTCCGTTTGGGGCAAGTATACTAAATCCAAACACATCTTTTCCCAATGTATTTTTGCCCTTAGTTGTACCATCAATATCAAAATAAACTGTAACTACTCCATCATTACCACTCCAAGAGGTTGATTGAGGGACTATAATAGCGACAGGAGTACCATCTGCTAATATAAACTTGTAAAATGTACCCAGACCCATGCCTAAACTGCCCCAATTGGAACCATTAATGTATTTTGTCGGTCCAGGAGTCCAACAAGCACCGTCTGTTTGCACGTATCCGCAAATTTTTTGGTTTTTGGTGAATTCTGTTAACCTTTCACCAAAACGAGTTATTTGTGAGGCTTGTGTATTATCATTGACAAACCAATCTGGTAGTGGACCATATATAGCTTCTGCTCTGCCATAAGCATCACTTAAGTTTTGATATATCTTTTTAACCTTAGCAACTTTTTCTTTATCGCCAGTTGAACTGTTTAAGTTAGGTAGTGTTAATGCTGATACAATGCCGATTACACCCATTACAATCAAGGTTTCTGCAAGTGTAAATGCCAACAATTTCTTCATAAAATACTCCATTTAGACAAACTTGTACTATTCAAAGTAAATTATAGGGTATCTATGTCCAATTGTCAATAAAAATTAAACATAGGTATTGTTTATAAACAGGTAAAAATGTCTTATTATTACCTTTATTGTAAGGGTAAACAAATGCTGTTAGAAACTAATAAACAAGTTATAGGACAAAAAATTAGAGAATTTAGGAAACTGAAAAATCTAACCCAGTTTGAGCTTGCGGAAAAAGTCGGTCTAAATGAAAAACAAATTTCCCGTATTGAAATGGGTTTAAATTATCCGACTTATACTACTTTTGTAAAATTAATTGATATTTTAGACATTAATATTGAAAATTTAATAAAAAATACTTCCAGCAATATTTCTCCAATTGAAAATAAAATTTCTTATTTAATAAAAAATTCTAACGAGCAAGAATTAGAATTGTATTATCAAGTTTTAAAAACTTTAAAATTGGGACTTAAGAACTTTAAATAAATATATTAACTTCCTATTGACAACAAATAATTTTTTGATTAAAATGTTTCTATGAATAGAAACACAAATGGCAAAAATTCAGAAATAGAAATGATTTCAAATGCTATTTATAATTTAAAAAGTGAGAGTGGTATTTGTAATTTTTTGCTTGAGATATTGACGAAGTCGGAAGTAGAAACGCTTTCAAAACGATGGCGTATTCTGACAATGCTTTCTGAGGGTAAAACTCAACGCGAAATTGCGCAAGATTTAAAAGTAAGCTTATGTAAGGTTACAAGAGGCGCAAAAATTTTAAAAAATAATAAATCAGTAGTTACAAAATATTTAATTAAGGAGAAAAGATGATAGATATGATGTCAAAATTTAATATTCAACCAGACCAAAAAGGTTATTTCGGAAAATTTGGAGGTAATTATTTACCTGATGATTTAAAAGCAGAATTTGAAAAAATTACGCAAGAATTTTTAAAAGCGAAAGATGATGTAGAATTTAACAAGGAATTAAATCATTTATTAAAACATTATGCAGGTCGTCCCAGCCCTGTATATTACGCTAAAAATTTATCTGAAAAATATGGTGCAGATATATATTTAAAACGTGAAGATTTAAACCATACAGGCGCACATAAAATTAATCACTCTCTAGGTGAAGCTTTACTTGCAAAAAGAATGGGTAAAACAAAACTTATTGCAGAAACAGGCGCAGGACAACACGGTGTTGCAACAGCTACCGCAGCTGCAATTATGGGGCTTGATTGCGATATTTATATGGGTGCTGTTGATATTATCAAAGAAAAGCCAAATGTTGACAGAATGAAAATTTTAGGTGCAAATATCGTTTCTGTTGAAAGCGGTACTAAAACTTTAAAAGAAGCAGTTGATGAAGCATTTATTGCTTATTCAAAAGAATATGATACGGCAATGTATGCAATAGGTTCTGCCGTTGGACCTCATCCGTTCCCTATGATTATTGAGTATTTCCAATCAGTAATTGGTCGAGAAGCAAGAGAACAAATGCTGGAACTTGCAGGAACATTACCTGACCACGTTGTTGCGTGTGTTGGTGGCGGTTCAAACGCTATCGGTATGTTTAGCGGATTTTTAGACGATGAAACAGTAAATTTATATGGCGCAGAGCCTTTGGGTAAAGGTGTTAAAGTTGGTGAAAACGCTGCAAGTATTACTTACGGCAAAGAGGGAATTATACACGCTTTTAAGTGTTTGATGTTACAAGATGAAAATGGTAATCCGGCAAATGCTTACTCTGTTGCAAGCGGCTTGGATTATCCGGGTGTAGGCCCTAAACATTGCTATTTACACGAAATAGGGCGAGTAAATTATGTTACTATAACAGATAAAGAAGCAATTGAAGCATTCTATGAATTATCACGTTTAGAGGGGATAATTCCTGCATTAGAAAGTTCGCACGCAGTTGCTTATGCTTTAAAACTTGCAAAAGAGAAACAAGGTGAAAAAATTCTTGTAAATCTTTCAGGTCGTGGCGATAAAGATATTGAATTTGTATTGTCATCATTAAACGTTTAAATTATTTGTATTACAAGGCGGCTTCGGTTTAAACCGAAGCCGCCTTAGTGTTGCAAAAATCCCATACAAACGGTTTACATTTTATGTAGTAGTAAAAAATCCTCCTCAATTTTTTGGTGTATTTTTTAAAACGCATGTCTGACATGGATTCTGGCGATTTATTAATCTTTTGGTCTACATCATTTTATAGACCGTTTCACCTCGTTTTTTTAATCTTTTTATTGATGTAACCTCCTCTAAAAAGATGTAGTATGAACAGTGTAGAAAACGAAAAAATCATAGGGACATAAAAAAGATTTGGGGGAACAAATGAGACAATTTAAAAAACAAGCAAGAGTAATGTTAATCGATGACAATTACAACCATCTTGCAGGTGTGAAAGAACTTTTAAGCTTAGAAAGCTCTTTTGATGTAGTAGCATCTACAACAAGCGCTAATCAAGGTATTAATTTAGTTAAGAAACACAAACCGGATGTTGTTTTGATGGACATGAATATGCCTGAAATGAATGGTTTACAAGCTATTCAAGAAATTGAAGAATTAGGCTTAGATACAAAAGTTCTTGCATTAAGTGCTTATGATGATGCTGATTTAATTTTTAGAGCAATGAAATTGGGTGCAAAGGGCTATGTCTTAAAAACTATGGCAGCTCCTCAATTAATTAGTGCAATTGATGAAGTTGCAAACGGCAAAGTTTATATGCCGCCAATTTTGACAGCTCGTTTCTTCGATTATTTCCAAAAATCATTCAAAGAAGAAAAAATTGCTCAACAAAAAGCTCAAGATTCAAATTACTTATCAGATTTGACTCAAAGAGAAGAAGAAGTTTTAGATTTGTTAACTCAAGGTGTTACATATAAAGGTGTAGCTCAGCAGTTATTCATTTCTGAAACAACAGTTAAAACTCACGTTAACAATATTTTCCAAAAATTGCAAGTTAATGATAGAACACAAGCTGTATTGTACGCTATAAATCACGGATTTACAAGCAAACGTCAAGCAAGAATGGGTAATTCTGCCGTAACAGCTACTGTATAACAAGATTATAACTCCTTTCAAATTATATTAAGGTATGTCGTGTTATGCAAAAAGTGTATAACACGACAACCATTACTTTAAAAATTGTGTGTGAAAATGGCTAAATTTATAAAAGGAAAAAACAGATTAAAAGATTTAATATATATTCAGGAAAACAAACCTTGTTCGGATAAGGCTATTGACGGTATGATTCGTTCTATGCTAGAACCTTTATTTGACGCACCAGAGCAAAAAGGTATTATTTTATACCGTTTTAATGATGAAAGTAAGTATTTTGGTCTTTTAAGACGTTTGAAATATACATCTGTTGATATTTATAATTTCTCAAAAGGTTCAGATGATTTGAAAGAAGATATTTGGGAAAATACTGAATTTTTATATGTTTTAACAGGTCGTTACGGAGCAAGTTTTATTTTTGATTTTGATACAGAGGAAGTTGAAAATTTTGCAGGATATTATTTATTGTACAACTCCGTAAATTTAAGAGAGTCTTTTGAAATTATCGAAGAAAACTGCACAAAAGATATTTCTGATTACAAAGAACAATATAAGCCTGACAGACGTGATAACTTGTTAATGAACGCATCTATCAGAAAAATTGTTGATTTGATGAGTGATACAACCCAAGATGCAATGCTTGCGGATATTGAAAAAGATGCTCTTACCAAAAGTGATGATTTGGCAAAACGTCTTGAATTTTTAAATTCAAAATCAAGATATGTAGTTCACGAAATCAGAAATCAGCTTTCAATTTGCGAATTGTATGCAAATATTATCGAAAAGCATTGTGAATTAAAAGATAACGCAGATTGCTCAAATGCTGTTGATTGTATCAAAACTGCCGTAAAAATTGCGAGCAGCGCATTAATGGACTTAAAATCTCTTGATAATAAAGATTTGCAAGTATACAGCATAAAAGAAATGGTTGAAAAAGCTGTCTTATTATCAAAAGTTTATGCAAGCAATAAAAA
>Ga0256405_10008115_pt1 | contig 15265 bp, 9 predicted proteins | sample RumenRJG_02DNA_FD_189096 | JGI IMG/M metagenome (GOLD analysis project Ga0256405, IMG submission 189096) | Bovine rumen microbial communities from Lethbridge, Alberta, Canada - RJG_02 | ecosystem: Host-associated > Mammals > Digestive system > Stomach > Rumen | place: Canada: Alberta | collected... | reverse complement strand
TGATGATAAACGTGCAGGAAGGAAGTACAAAAGTCCGCGAGGACGCTGACAGCCGTATCGCACAAGCAGAAGCCGAGGTGGTACAGGTCAGGGAAGAAACCGAGGAAAAGCTGGAAGACATGAGAGAACAGGCTGACAGCGAGATAAAGAAAGCACAGGAGCGTGCCGAAAACCTCAATAGAGATGCTGCTGTAAATCAGCGGGCGCTTGAGAATTTCGGCAAAGGGCTGATGCTGACGATAAATCTCAGGTATTCCCCCGGGGGCGAGCTTATCGTCACCAACGGCGATACCGAGCTCTCCAGAACAGCTGTTACATCGGAGAGCGATGTTTATTCGGCGATAAGTCAGGCTATGACAAAAGCAGGTATCGTCGGTGAAGATGTGGTGCTGTGCGCCTTTGTATACGACGGAAGCCGCGCACTTTTCCGCGATGTTTCGGAGATAAGTGATGCAGTGAACAGGCTTGGCAAAAGCTACAAGAATTTCTACTGCACCTTTATAAATACTGCAAGATAACAGGAGGATAAAACTATGAGCATAGAGAAAGAGGTTGAGAAGATGTACAGAGAAGACGCTGAAAAGCAAAAGAAGAACCAGAAAAAGAAGAAGAGCGGTCGTGCTGCAACTATCATCGTGCTGATACTTATCGTGATACTGGCACTGCTGCTGGCGAAACTGCTGGGTCTGTTTGACGGAAGCGGATTTGGTTTCGGCGGAAAGGGCAAGGAGACCGAAGACGGCAGCGGTACTCCCGACAGAGCTGTTGTGGTATCTGCAGAGGAAGATGAAAGCTCAGAGGCTGAGGTGAAAAAGGTATATGACAACATCAAGGTATCAGGCAGCACATACCTCTACAAGGGCAGTGAAGTAAGTCTTGAAGACATTAAAGACACATTCTCCATGGAAAAGATGAACAAGGAAGTTGTTGCTCTCATCGAGGATGACAATGCTACCCAGAATACTATGGAAGATCTTACCAATGCACTTACTGAAATGGGCAGAGAGTATACCATAGAGAATGCGACCGGTACGGAATCCGAGACAGAATCCGCGGCTCAGTAATATATGCTGGGACTTACTCTTGAAGGCGGTGCAAGCAGGACGATATACTCCTGCGGCATACTGGATGCACTGCTGGAAAATGATATAATGGCTGATAAGATATTCGGCGTATCGGCAGGCTCGGCTTTCGGCGTGAGCTATGCTTCGCGTCAGCATGGCAGAAATTACAGGCTGGCGACAGAATATATGCCCACCCCCGAATATATGGGTATAAAGCACCTCATCGACCCACGCAACAAAAGCTATTATAATCTCGATTATGACTATGATACTATCCCAAACAAGCTTCTGCCTTATGATTATGAAGCCCTCGGCAGATACAAGGGGGAATTCTACGCCGTGGCGACCAATGTTGAAACGGGTAAGGCAGAATATCTGCGGGTGGACGAAAAGGACAGAAAATGGTATAAACTTCGCGCAAGCTGTGCCATGCCCATGCTTTTCCCCGAGATAGAGATAGACGGCAAAAGGTATCTTGACGGAGGAGTTGCCGACTCCATACCCTATAAGAAGGCAATGGAGATGGGCTGTGATAAGAACATAGTGATACTCACCCGCCCGAGAGATTACCGTAAACATTCCGACAGTATGACAAAACTCTGCGCATTGAGATTTGCAAAATATCCCGCATTTGCCAAAGCTTTGACCACAAGGGCAGAGCGTTATAACAAATGCGTCGATGAGATAATGGAACTCTCAAAACAGGGCAAGATATTCGTATTCACGCCAAAGACCACCTTCGGCGTTGAACGTATCGAGGGCAATGCCGATAAGCTGAAAAAGCTTTACGAACACGGCTATAAGCACGCTCTGTGGGCGATGGACAAGCTGAAAGCTTATCTTGAGAAGTGACAATAATGGAGCAATACAATGTTTGAAAACTTTGATTTTTCCGATTTCTGGCGCGACAGCGAATATGCCCTGAAGAAATATGTGGGCGAGACCCCGACGGAGGAGTATATAAAGTCTGTGGAAGATGAACTGGGCTATAAACTGCCCGAGTCCTATAAATACCTTATTAAACAGCATAACGGCGGTATGCCCAAAAATACCGCTTCCCGCACGGATATCCCCACTTCATGGTCGAAAGACCACATCTCCATAGAGGGTATATACGGCGTTGACAGAAAAAGGGATAACTCAGTATGCGGTGAAACGGGTACGGAATTCTGGATAGATGATTGGGAATATCCCGCAATAGGCGTAGCCATATGCGATACGCCCTCCGCAGGGCATGAGATGGTCTTTCTCGATTACCGCGAATGCGGAAAAGACGGAGAACCAAAGGTGGTCTATGTCGAACAGGAAAACGACATGAGGATAGTCCCCCTTGCCGATACCTTTGAGGAGTTTATTCGCGGGCTTATCAGCGAAGACGAATTTTACTACGAATAGAGATGCTGTCCCAAAAACAGGACATCATAGAAGGGGTTAAAAAATGAAATGGAAAACTGCTCTGCTCGCGGCAGGATCATTGTTTGCGGGCTTTAATGCTTTTCTTGGCAACAGACAGTTAGTCGTTGCAAAGGAAGTAGTGTACAGCCGAAAGCTTCCCGATTCTTTTGAGGGCTTGAAAGTCATGCTTTTAGCCGATCTTCATCATAAGAAGTTCGGTAAGGATCAGTGTTTTCTGCTTGATTCGGTAAAGGCGGCCTCGCCTGATATCATTATATTTGCAGGCGATCTTTACAGCAAGGACGAATTTGAACTGGACGGGAAAGTAAAGTTCATCAAGGCGCTGAACGAGATAGCGCCCGTATACTACGCCCCGGGCAATCACGAGATGCACCATCCCGACTTATGCGTGGCAATGTTCCATAAGCTGAAAAGCATGGGTATCAACGCCCTGCGCAACGAGATGGCTGTCATATGCCGCGGCAGTGACCGGATAAATATCTACGGTCTTCAGATGCCCCTGAGATACTTCATAAACAAGGACGGTTCATATAAAGACCTGCCAGTGCCCGACCACAATACCATTGCCAGATATCTGGGGCAGTGCGACCCCGATCACTGCGATCTGCTTATAGGGCATAATCCTTTGTTTTTTGAAGCCTACGAAAGGTGGGGCGCTGATATAGTATTCTCTGGACACGTTCACGGCGGTGTTATACGTCTGCCGATAATAGGCGGTCTGCTTTCACCCGAACGAAGGTTTTTCCCGAAGTACACAAAGGGTCTGTACAGGCTTGGAAAAACTGTCATGGCAGTGACGGCGGGTCTTGGAAAATTCAGGATAAACGACCCCTCCGAGATAATGCTGCTGACGCTGACAAACAAAAAGCAGCCCTCCAAGCATATGAAGGGTCATGCGTGGGATATATGAACTTACAAATAATATAGGGAAAGGCGAATGATATGGATAAGACACAGCTTGCCGCTGCTTTTGCGGAATATTTTGACAAGCACACAGATGAGATACTTGCCGACCTCTCGGAGATAATCGGAATAGAGAGTATCGCTGACGAAAACGCCGGGATCAAGCCATTTGGTGAGGGCTCGGCAAAGGCGCTTGCCTGGGGCGAAAACAAAATGAAGTCCCTTGGTATGGCAACGAAGAATTTCGATAACTACGCAATAAGGGGCGATTATAATAACGAGGGCGAACCCGTTCTCGGAATACTCGCGCACCTTGATACAGTACCTGTAAGCAGCAACTGGAGTTATCCTCCCTTTGAACTCACACAGAAGGACGGCGTGCTTTACGGCAGGGGAACCATAGATGATAAAGGTCCTGCAACTGCGGTTTTATGGGCAGTAAAGGCTATACGAGAGATGGATCTGCCCATGAAGAATTTCCGCGTGATATTCGGCGGAAACGAGGAAAACGGCTGCACCGATATGGAGTACTACGAAAGCTGTGAGAAATTTCCGCCAATGGTATTCACTCCCGATGGATCATTCCCTGTGCTGAACTGTGAAAAAGGCATGGTCCACATGACTTTCTCCGCACCCTTTGAAGACAGCGAGATAGTGTCCATAGATGCTGGCATGGCGATAAACGCTATCCCCGACAGATGCACTGTAGAGTATGCTGACGGAAGAGATTCTCTTACCGTGGGACTTTCAGCACACGGTTCACGCCCCGAAAATGGCGATAATGCTATCACCAAGTTCCTTGCTGACTACGAGGGTACAAATTCTCTCCTGATGGGTCTGAAAAAGCTGTTCCCCCACGGTGAATTCGACGGAAAGACCTGTGGACTTGGCTTTGAAGACAGTGTGTCGGGCAAGATGACCTGTGCTTTGACAGTTCTTAAAACAAAGGACGGCAGACTTAACGGCGGTATCGATATCCGATTCCCCATAGACCGCACCTATGCCGAGATAAGCGGCATAATCAAGGACGCAGTAACAGGTATCGGCTTTGTTATCGATACCTGCGAGGGCATGGAACCCCATTACGTTGATGAAAACAGCGATTTCGTTCAGGCACTGCTGAGGGTCTACGAAAGGGTGAAGGGCGAAAAAGGCGAATGCATCGCCGAGGGCGGCATAACCTACGTCCACAACACCCCCGGGGCTGTTGCTTTCGGCGCTGAATTCCCCTGGGAGAACAACAATATGCACGGCGATGACGAGCATATCTCCATGGAAACATTCAAGCTGAACCTTAATATGTACGCAAATGCTATCGCCGAGATATGCATGAAAGACTAAAATAACGAGCCGCAGAGGTCATATCCTCTGCGGCATTTTTGTGTGTATTTCATACAAAGCCACACCTCTGTCATAAGGCAAATAAATGATTTTATTTTTAACTCAGACATATTTCTGCAAAAGTTGTACAAAAACGTACAACTTTTTTGCATTTTTACCTGATAGTGAAAGATGTTTTTTCTGAGACATCTTAAAGAATAAATATGACAAAGATAAATGAGGTAATACCATGAAAGAACTATATTAGTTAATGAAAGCAAAGATGTCGGACAGAGAATATACCGCGTCAGATGCCGATACCTGTGACTCCACTAAAGAAAACAGCCCGAAGTCGCAAGCAACGGGCTGTGGGTATCATTCCGTTAAAGCGATGTTCCTGCCTATCTCCAGAGCAATGAACTCGCCGTTTTCAAATATATCATCAGTCAGCTCACACATCAGCAGTCCGTACAGTCTGCTGCCGCATACCACAGGGAAAGATACAAATCCGTTGCATCTCATCGTCAGCTTGTTGAACCCGAAGATGTCCTCGACCCTGAGCCTCTGCCTTTCCTCGGGCATAAGGTACAGTTCTCCCATGTGCATCATGCATTTGAGCATTATATTTTTGGGGAATACCGCTTTTTCCCCCTGCTTATGTATCACGGGTCTTTCAAATATGAAAAGCAGTGCATTGTCAAGCCCAAGCTTGTCAAAATTGCGGTACAGACTTCGTGAGTCCGTGCTTTCCATACCCGATATTATGTATTCCTTAATATGCTGGTGCGTAAGGCTGGTCTTGCGTTCATTGCTTATCAGCTTTTTAGACTGGTTCACCAGTGCCTGGTCTTTCATACGTGAGAACAGCCTGTTTATGGATACTGTTGCCGCCAGTGAATGTGCAGTCCTGTTAAGGTTTACCTGTAACTTCTCGATACTAGAGGTGAGCTTTATGGGGTCGGTATACTGCATCGCACCCTTTTCAAAGAACTTGTCTATCATCATATTCAGCCTGCCGAAAGTCTCGACACTCATATATGAATGTTTGCAGGCTGAAAGCATCTGTGACATGAACTCATAGAACAGCCTTCTGAGATCGATCTTCTCCCTGTCGATGGATTCAAGGCGATATCTGTAAAATCCGTCGTTGAACATTTTGTATATGAAGGATTCATCTCCGTTTGAAAGCTCTATCGGGTTGTAATCATACATCTCATATGGCAGTGAAGCTCTTCCGTAAAGCCTTGTATCAACGGTATCAGAACTTACCTCATCCCCGTTTATCATAGCGAGCAGCAGTTCCAGCGCCCTGTGTCCCAGCGATGAATCGTCAGCACCGATAGATGAAAGGGGAGGGTCTAATTCACCTGACATACGTGTGTTGTCAAAGCCGAATACCATCACATCGGTGCCTATGACCTTTCCGCGGGATTTCAGCGCAGTGTACAGACCCGTTGCCACTGCATCGTTTATGCAGAATATCGCTTCTGCACCGGGGTTGCGGTCAAGCAGCCTTTCGGCAGCCGCAACGGAATCATCTGTCATATCCGTATTTTCAAACTGTTCCTCTGTGTAACTCAGTTTGTAATCATTCAGGCATTTTATGAATATCTCTTTTCTGGCGCGGGCATCCTTGTTGTCATCTCTGCCGCCAAGCATACATATTTTGGTAAGACCTTCGATATTTGCAATGAATTCGATAGCTTCACGTATGCCGCTCTCGTTGTTGTAATTCACCGTGATCTCGTCTTTAAGGTCGGAAGCTACCAGCACTTTCGGAATACCTTTAAGTCTTTCAAGAAGTCCGTCAGCTTCGCCGGCATCCCTCTTGTCCTGTTCGTTGAAACTGCCGAGGTGTATAATGAAACCGTCGATAGTGCATATCTCGCTGAATCTGAATATTTCGTTATATACTTTTCTGTATCTGTGTATATAGTCGTCTTCAATGCCGTAATCGTACTTTACGGGCAGTACCACCAGCCTTATATGCTTGTTTTCTGAAATAGCATTGGAAACGTTTTTTACCAGTTCTTTTGAAAAATCACTGTTGATCTCTTCAAGTATCATACAGATGACTTTTTCGGTTTTTCTGACATTTTCCATCAGTTCACCCCTGTCATATCTCGGGACAAGGCTTCGAGAACAGATATCCCTGAGAATAATCTATGCCATAGCTCATCAGAAGGTCTTGTATCTCCTGATTTTCCACAAATTCCGCAATTATCCGCATCTTATGTGTACTGAGCTTCTTCCAGCCCGCTATCAGCGCTATCAGATTTGCACACTGTTCGTCCTGTATGCAGTTGCGTACGATAGAACCGTCTATCTTCAGATAATCCGAATGTATGCTTGCAATATGTTTCAGGCTTGAGAAACCGCTGCCGAAATCATCAATTGATATCTGCCCGCCAAGGTCATGTATCTTGTCAACAAAAGCCACAAGCATATCGTAATCGTCGATATCCTCGTTTTCAAGTATCTCGAAAACGAAATTCTCGGGGTGTTTCACCGTGGCAAGAAAATCATAGATATATTCAACTATCTCGCGGTTCTTTATATCTCTCATTCCTATGTTTATGCTGACGCTTTTATCGGTGATATCCTTGAATCTCTCAAATACCTTGGATATCATGCGCATTGAGAGGGAATCATAAAGCAATCCGTAAGACCTTGCGACCCCGAGGAAACTTGCGGGGTAATATATCTTCCCGTTCTCGTCCTCCAGCCTCATCAGTGATTCATAGTGGTGTATAGTATTGGTGGTGTTATCATGTATCCCCTGAAAATAAGGTATCACCTTGTCGTGATTTATGGCGTAGTTTATCACATTCACCATATGATACCGCTCACGAATGCTCTCCTCATCGGGTATATCGGAATTTGCATTCCTTACGCAGAACTGTATGTTCTTGCTAGACATCGTGATCCTTGCAGAATGTACAGCCTGCTCAATATTCTCTACAGTACAGCCGTCAAGTACGCTGAAAAGCGGAACTATGGCGATATAGTCCTCAGATGTTTCAAAAAGATCTCGCTGAAGTATCTCCATATCGCTGACAAATTCCGAAAGTGCGTACATATATGACGGCGCACCGATGGCGATGTTCCAGTCCTTGATATGGTAGACCTTATAGCCCTTCTGCTTGGCAAAACTCATGCACTTGGTGATATAGTTCTTATAGGTCAGGTCTATTATCGCCTTCGGGAACACAGTACTCATAGCGTATGTCTCAAATACATTAATAATGCATATGCGGTCGAAACCGTTGAGTTTTATATCCATGCTCAGAGCAGCAGCATTCGGCAGTTCTTCTGTATCAGAATACAGCAGCTTCAGCTCGCAGTCCTGTACAAAAGCTTTCAGGCTGTCCGCCGCGGAGAAAGCTTCATTTGCGTTCAGTTTGTTTTCTATATCGTAAAGATAGTTCAGCAGCTTTCTGTTATCAGCCACTAATGAATCCGTATGTGAGAAAGCGTAGGAATTATACTCCTGTGTGGCTGGAGCTTCGCCTATTACCGAAACCACAAAGGAGCAGTTTGCAAAAGTGTTTCTGCCGCTCACATTGGCTATCTCACCCTCGGTTATACACCCGCATATATTTGAGTTCTCATATGCCGAAAGTTCCCACTTTACGCAGTTTGAGTATATCATCGATCGTGCTATGCAGGAGTATCCGAACAGTGTCTCCGCCTTTTCAAAATTCTCTATCCTTCTGAAAAGCGAACGGTTATCCGCAATGACCTTGCGGTCGTATATAAACGCACGCCTCAGCTTTTTGCCCACAGTGACATTGTGGTTGGCGCATATCCGTTCCCGCTTTTCGTCATAATCCCTTTCGGGGCGCAAAGACTGAAATTCCTTTATAACAGGTTCGTTCTTGTCAAAAAGATCGTTCAGTGACTGATTTTCCGAAAAACGAACGAATATGGGTATATCGCTTACATCTGAATATACGTAAGGGAAAAGATTTGTCAGCTCGGGTCTGTCAGTCAGTTCGTCACCTATGCCAAGACGGTACTCCTTTGCCGCATCTTTGCCGTCCAATGAAAGTATGCAGGAACAGAAAGTATCGGTTATCTCCCGTTCCTCACCCAGTGCCTGAACACCTGTTGCATAGGAACTGAAACTTTCTACCTCCTTGCCGCTTATAGCCGCAACGATGATAGCCCTGTTTGACCAGCCCTTCTCATTGAAAACAAAGCCCGAATCAAGGAACTTTTTCAGGCTCACCTCGGAAGTATTGGCAAGCCCGCCTATCATCTGCACCCCGGGGAAGAAGGTATTGCTCTTTTCAACAAAGTTATATACGCCCAGATACTTTCTTGTCAGGAAAGTCAGCATCAGCTTCGTATCATCAGTTATAACAGCGTCCTTTACAGACTTGCAGAGCTTGTCGCTGGTCACAGGCAGTCCATTCTCCTCAAAGGTTGGAAGCATGGCTGTCCTTACGGTGCCTTTCGACATCTGTGTGACAGAGATTATGCACTGGTTCTGTATAAGTTTGCCCCAGCATATCGTGGCAGATGTACTAGTGCCGAATATATGTGCTTCGGGTATCAGCTGTGATATGTAACGAGCAAGCTCCACCGCTTCATCCTCAAGATGTATAGCAGTGTGTATCCTTATAAGTATATCTCCGTTTTTAGGATCCAGCTTCAGCTGCTGGAACGTATCTGCAAGACGCGCCTTTGAAGCATACCTGAAATTCCATGTAAACATAAAAATTTCCCCTTGTTATCTATCCTTCTGCGGATGATCATCCGCTATGATCTATGATCATATCATAGAGTTTTTGCCTTGTCATCATGTTGTCTCTTCAGGATGATCACGATATCATCGGTTCAGTCGATGCTGTTTTTACGAATGATCTCTTTGCCGTTCACGATGAACCTGCCGCTGCCGTTTATTATCCTGAAATTCTCTTCATCTGCAAAACAGTCTGTATCAAGATTGTTCCTTATATCCCATTTTGCATCGCATCTGTTCATTCTTATAAAAGTGTCATCGGAATACCCTCCGACAGCCAGCGAATCCACACCTGACAGCGTGAACTTTACTATAGTCGAAAAGATCTCACACCTTGTGGTTCCACGAAGTGCACCTATTCCTGTCAGTGATATACCGCCGATATCCATATTCAGGCTGGAGATATCCACCGATACCTGCGCGGTCTCGCCTCTGAGCGAACCCAGTCCGACCATCTCCGAACCGTCGCCGCGAAGTTTGAAAGCGCATTTGGATATGGATATCTTTGAACTTCCGGTAACAGAACCGATAGCTGCACCCTCCTGAGAGTTGAAGTCGATGATGATGTTGCTGCTGTCGATAAGCACATTTGCATCGCCTGAAAGCGAGCCTATCCCCACCGTTCTGCTGCCGTTGGTGCTGAGTATGTACTGCCCGCTGAACATACGAACCTTTCCGCCGTCCCCGCTTCCGATACATACCCCTGTACTGCCGTGACCCTTGATCTCGATAGTACCGCTCTGGGCGAATATCAGTTCACCCGTAGCCTTATCCGGAAGATTTCCTATGCCGAAAAATTCAGGAGAATTCAGCACTATGACCATATTGCCGTCACCCTCTATGGTGAGCTTTGAGGTCTTAGGCACGATGATGCCTGAATTCATCAGTATGTTATCACCTGAAAGCACCAGCGTTACATCAGAATTCTCCCCCACTTCTACTGCGGGACATTTGCCGCTGTTGGTCAGGGTGATGTTTTCCAGCGTTATCCTGCCCTTGTAGCCGTTTTCGATACTGATATGCAGGTTCGATTTTGCCCCTGGAGTTCCGTAGAAGGTGATATCCTTGTATATCATAGCACCCTTGCCCACAACTATCTCCGATATGCTCTCCTTTGTGAGTGCCGACAGCGAAACACGGTTTGTCTTGCCCGCGATATACCGCTGAACATTGTCACCTGCAACGAATTCGCTGTGATATGCAGCTATCTCTTTGCGGACATTTTCATTTATCTCCCCGATAAATTCACTTGAAGGTTTGCCCGTGTAAAATCCCTGTATCAGGTCTGCACCAAGAATTATAGCGACCCTCAGCTCATCAGAGGTCTCAACGCCCTCAGCAAGTGCAAGTATATCGTTATCATGGCAGAAGTTTATTATCTCCTTGACAAAGTGCTGTTTCTGGGGTTTTATCTGTATATCGCTGATGAGTGCCCTGTCTATCTTTACGAAGTTAGGCATATACCTCAGCAGATTGTTAACGTTTGAATAGCCTGAACCGTAGTCATCAACAGCGATCTTTATATTGCGGCGCTGAAGTATATCTTTCAGTCTCTCCAGATCTTCATCGCCAAGCTCGGCTTCTTCGGTCAGTTCCACTACCACTGAATCCGAAAGCTTTTCAAGGTAGCCCTTAACGATCTCAAGGTCGTCATCTTCAAGCATTATGCCGGGGATGCTGTTTATGAATATCTTGGCTTTGCCAAGCTTGTCCAGATTGTTTTCCACGATCTTCAGCACGTTCATGAATGTCGATCTTTCGATATCCACCAGTCTGTGCTGCATATCCGCGTACCGAACGATCGTCAGCGGCGGCAGGTTTCTCTCGGTGTCAGAGCGCATCAATGCCTCATATGAGAATACCGAGCCGTCCTTTGTGCTTACTATCGGCTGAAATTTGTATGTAAAAAGATTGTTGTCCAGTATCTGTGTTACAAGCTGATAGTCGGCTTTTTCTTCGCTGTCAAGATTTTCATAAGCCGCATTTATCGCCGCAAACTTGGAGCTTTTAAGATTATTCAGCTGTTCCTGTATGCGGTTCGCTTCAAGATATCTTCTCAGTGCTTCAAGTCCCTTTGCTACCAGCATTATCCACTTGCGGTATACATCATCATAGCTTCTTGCTTTGTTGCCGTATTCCACTGCCGCATACCCGAAGCAGGCATTCTCGGAAAATACAGGCGTGAAGAAAACAGCCCTTGGCTTTTCACGCTCTTCAAAAAGGTCGGGGAGAAGCTTGCAGCTGTCAAAGGTAACATCAAGTCCTGCAATACCGTCTTTAAAGCTTTTATTGAACCTGACAGCGTATATCATCTTGTCGGGATAGCCGTCGTTGCCATAATGAACATCATTGCTTTTGCCCATGTATCTCCACAGATCCCCAAGGCAGAGGTGGAAATTCTCTGCACCCAGCTGAAAAGCATAGGAATATACTGTCCCTGCAAATCCCGAGAGGTCGGTCTGAGATATGAGGTCGTCAGCCATCGTATTGTTTACCGAATCAAAACCCTCCTGAGATATGACGGTGCCCCACTCACTGCGTCGAACGCTTATTTTGGGTATATCTTCATGTATGCATCCGCAGCTTTCGCCCATGAAAAGCTTCGGCGGCGCATAAAACAGGGGAGTTTCCCTTCCTGCAAATCTGTCAGCCATATACCCCGCTGAATATTCGCCCAGGTCTTCCGCGGGAATAAATGCAGATGTCACAGGCTTTGGCGAGGTATGACCTTCGATAGTGGAATCGTAGCTTACCACCGCGATATCTTTGGGTACTGATATGCCCCTTTCCTCAAATGCCTGACAAAGACCTATCGCCATACAGTCGTTTGCACATAACACAGCATCGGGAAGCTTTCTGCCCCCCGCGAGCAGACGGTCAGCACAAAGTTCGCCGCTGAGATACCAGAAATCTCCATAAATTATCCTGTCTTCGGGCAGAGAAAGACCATGTTTTTTTAGCGCAGATTCCACCGCACGCAGACGCTGCTGAGAGTGTTCGTGCCACTGCTTGCCGCAGAGAAAAGCGATATCTCTTGCACCGTGTACCTTAACAAGATGGTTTATAAGGGATTCAATGGATTCCCGACAGTCGGAGTAAACACTTGGGAAGTATTTGCTTTTGGATTCTATCATCAGAACGGGTTTATGGAAGTTCTTGTGCAGCCATTCGTCCAGTTCTTCAGCCGCACCCGCGGTCTGTATAGTATCCGCAAGAACTACTGCCCCGTCGAAAAGTTCAGGACGCATAAGTGTGAATATGTTTGATTCGCCCTTTTCACGGATAGCTGTATTCTGATATTTATGGTACATCGAAAACACGCACACGTCCATATCGAGAGCAAAAGCGTTTTTCAGGAAGCCTGTTATGAATCTGCTCTGATAGCTTTCGTCTGCCTGTCCGACAAATAAAGCGATGTGTTTTCTATTGTTCGTCATTATCAAAACCTCTGTTCGGGTTTGTTGTATGTATTTAATATAAATTATAGCACAAAACTAAAAATTTTTCAATATTATTTAAGAAAAAATCTCGAAAAAGAGTTTTGCTAACTGAAATAACAAATTGGAAATAATTTATAGCGCAATTTAAGCATAAAAAACTTTTTGCGCGGCAGAAAAACCAAGCTCAAAAACAAACTAAGCCGCGAATAGAGCTTTGGCATTCTTTTCTCAGACCCGCTGCGTCATCACTCTTATGGTTGAATATGCAAGTTGCAGTCGCTAAACTTTCATTTTCTGCATTTTGCATAAAATTATCAGCCTATTCCGGCACATAGAGGGGCGTATGATACTAATATTCCCTGTAATACGCCGTTTTACTTATGTAAGATGTGCTTTAGAACTCGGAAAATGTCTGAAAAATCAGGCATAAAATCAATTTAAAAAGGTATACATTTGCATTTTTGCTATTGACGTTTGCGCAAAATTGTGATAAAATATGTAGCGTAAGATTTTTATCTGAAAGGAATTGATATTCATGAGCAATATTCGTATAGGTATAGTCGGTTACGGCAATCTCGGCAGGGGCGTTGAACTCGCTATAAGACAGAACCCCGATACCGAGCTCGCAGCAGTGTTCACCAGAAGAGATCCCTCTTCTCTGAAGATACTCACCGAGGGTGTTGGCGTTTATTCTGTTAATGATGTAGCTGATTTTAAGGACAAGATAGATGTACTTATCCTCTGCGGCGGCAGCGCTACCGATCTGCCTGTGCAGACTCCCAAGTTTGCTGAGCTGTTCAATGTTATCGACAGCTTCGATACTCACGCTCGTATACCCGAGCACTTCGCAAATGTTGACGCTGCTGCAAAGAAGGGCGGCAACGTTAGTGTTATCTCCGTGGGCTGGGATCCCGGTATGTTCTCTGTACAGAGACTTTACGGCAGCTGCATCCTCCCCGAGGGCAAGGATTACACATTCTGGGGCAAGGGCGTTTCTCAGGGCCATTCCGACGCTATCAGACGTGTTGAGGGCGTAGCTGACGGCAAGCAGTACACAGTACCCGTACAGGCTGCTATGGACGCTGTAAGAAACGGCGAAGATCCCGATCTGACCACAAGACAGAAGCATACAAGAGAGTGCTTCGTAGTTGCTGAAGATGGCGCTGACAAGGCAAAGATCGAAGAGACTATCAAGACTATGCCCAACTACTTCTCTGACTATGATACCACAGTAAACTTCATCTCTCAGGATGAGCTGAATAAGAACCACAGCGGTATTCCCCACGGTGGTTTCGTATTCCGCAGCGGTAAGACAGGCGTTAACGGCGAGACCCGTCACATCATCGAGTACAGCCTGAAGCTTGGTTCCAACCCCGAATTTACTTCCAGCATACTGGTTGCATACGCCAGAGCAGCTGTTAGAATGAAGAACGAAGGCATGACAGGCTGCAAGACCGTATTTGATATTGCTCCCGCATACCTCTCGCCCAAGAGCGGCGATGAGCTGAGAGCTTCGATGCTTTAATATCATATCGCATTTTCAAAGAGATCGCTTCGGCGGTCTCTTTTTGTTATCCTATAGTTTATGGGTATCTTTACTTTTGACGGAAAATATGTTATAATAATTAATGTATTTTTGTCCGCCTTGTTCGGGCTTCGGAAAGGGAGTGAGTATGTGCCGATAAATCGCAAACACCGCATAGAGCTCATATTCGGGATGTCAGCTGTAATGGTGGCGGGTATGGCAAGGGCAGTTCTGGATAAGACAGCCTTATCATACGACTACCTTATCTCGCTGCTGTTGATGACGGTCTATCTGATGTGGCTTTTTGCTTCACGCAGAAGATTTCCCCATAAGGGTATGCGGCGTATACTCACTGTGTCTGCCTTACTCATGATGCTATGGAACACGGTCGATACTTTGAATAACGAATTTATAACCAAGGACTCTGATCTGAGCAGGCAAATATGGTACTGGTACTATCTGCCAATGGTGATGCTGCCGATTCTGCTTCTTATGGCGGCGTTCTACATAGGCAGAACAGACAGCTATGAGCTTCCGCGAAAATGGTTTATAGCTTTTATCCCCGTACTGGGTCTGGCTGTGGCTATTGGCACCAACGATCTGCATCAGCTGGCTTTTGAATTTGAAAACGGTTCTATGAAAAGATATCGCTGTGGACCGCTTTACTACTGCGCAATAGGAATACTCATATTCTCTGTGGTGGGTATACTTTTCAAAACGCTGAGAAGCTGTTCAAAAAGGCAGTTTTCACGGAGCTTCATGCTGCCTGCCGCAATAACTGCACTTGGCGGCATTTATTTTATCAGTTACAGGATCTCCGATGAGCCTATGCTTTTTCAGCGTATGTATG
>Ga0256405_10008114_pt1 | contig 15265 bp, 16 predicted proteins | sample RumenRJG_02DNA_FD_189096 | JGI IMG/M metagenome (GOLD analysis project Ga0256405, IMG submission 189096) | Bovine rumen microbial communities from Lethbridge, Alberta, Canada - RJG_02 | ecosystem: Host-associated > Mammals > Digestive system > Stomach > Rumen | place: Canada: Alberta... | reverse complement strand
GGAGATCAGTCCTCTGGTCGATCGGATCGAAATCTGCTCCCCGGGAGAACTGACCATTGCAGGGAAACTGGATATTCCCTTAAAGCAGTACGTCGTTTCCGGTGTAAACAAGGACCCGGAGCGGATACAGTCAATGGTCAGCGCCGGGACAGGCGAGGAAATCTATACTGTGGAATCCATGCGTCAGCTTTCGATCCTGCTTCAATCGGCCCAAAGGGAACAGAAGCGGTGTTCGGTCCTCCTGCGTCTGACCAGCGGCAATCAGTTCGGTATGCGTGAGGATGAGGTGGAATCTATCCTTTGCTGCCATAAAAAGGATCCCTGGCTCTGCATTCGCGGCATTCAGTATTTTTCAGGGACCCAAAAGCGTTCGCTCAGCCGGTTGCGGCGTGAGATTGAGTATCTCGACGGATTTCTGGCTCGGCTGGATAAGCTTTACGGCCCGTTGGAGGAGTTGGAATATGGTCCAGGCTTATCGGTGGCCTATTTTCAGGGTGAGGAATATGATGAGCCCGAATATTTGGCTTCATTCTCAGAGATACTCCAGGGGATGCGTTTTTCGGGTAAAACCACCTTGGAGCTTGGCCGAAGCCTTGCGGCCGACTGCGGATACTATCTTACCCGCATCTGCGATCTGAAAGAAAACTGCGGACAGAACTATGCGATCATAGACGGTGGCATCCATCAGATCGTGTATTACGGACAGTCTATGGCAATGCGGCATCCGCCCGTTCGGTTCTTGTCGCCCCATCTGCCGGGCCAGGTCAAAGAGTGGAACATCTTCGGCTCGCTGTGTACGACCAACGACGTATTGGTCAAGCGTCTTCCGCTGGAAGGGCTTCGCCTCGGCGATGTTCTGGTGTTTGAAAAAGCCGGCGCCTACAGTGTAACGGAAGGGATCGCCCTCTTCCTCAGCCGGGAGCTGCCCGCTGTGGTTTTGATACGGGAGGATGGCGTTCCTGTATGTATCAGGGGGATTACGCCCACAGATCCCTTTAATACGCCTGCATATCAAATGGAAGTGAGGTAACAAAAATGGAAAGAATCGTTGAGATCCTGGAAGAGATCCAGCCCGGCGTTGACTATGAAACCTGCGAAAACCTGATCGACGGAGGATTTCTGGACTCTCTGTCCATCATCAATATTGTTGCGGAGCTGGAGGATACCTTTGATATCATGATTCCCGCTGTTGAAATCATTCCTGAGAATTTCAACTCCGCGAAACTGCTTTGGGAGATGGTGCGTCGACTGCAAGAGGACGGGTAATATGCTCCCCGTTACATCGTATTTCTCCGTCGTGTACCTGGCCGCCTTTCTGCCGGCTGTCGTTATTTTGTACGGAATTCTTCCGCAAAAGCCGCGCCGGGTGCTCCTGCTGCTTTCCGGCTATCTGATGTTCTGGCTTATCAGCGGAAAGCTGTTGGTGTATCTGCTGCTGGAAACGCTGCTGATCCACTATGTGGGCCTGTGGCTGGCCTCGGCCCGGGAGGAGGGGGAACGGCAGCGGCTCGAAGCGCCGAAGGAATGTGGGAAGGCCGTCCGCAGAAAGGCGCTGGGCAGGCAGCGGCTGATCCTTGCCTTCGGGGTCCTGACCCTCATCGGGATCCTGCTTGTACTGAAGTACGGCGCGTTTTTTATCACAAACTTCAATCGCTTCTTCTCCCTGATCGAAGCGCCCGTCAAGCTGGATGTGCCTGCCTTTGTCCTGCCCATCGGCATTTCGTTCTATACCATGCAGGCCGTCTCATACCTGTTTGACGTCCACCGAAAAAAGATCCACGCGGACACGAACCTTTTTCGGCTGGCCCTTTATCTGAGCTTCTTCCCGCAGCTCATGGAGGGCCCCATCTGCCGGTATTCCGAGACCGCCTCTCAGCTTTGGGAGGCGCCTGCCCTGCAATGGAACAGTTTTTTGCTGGGGATGCAGCGGATCCTGTGGGGCCTCCTGAAAAAGGTGGTGGTAGCAGACCGGCTGAACCTGCTGATACGGACCGTGTTCAACGGATATGAGAGCTACGACGGATTTGCTGTGACCGCAGCGGCTGTGTGTTATACGATCCAGCTCTATATGGACTTTTCCGGGATGATGGATCTCGCGCTGGGAACCGGGCAGATCTTTGGGATCACGCTGCCGGAGAATTTCAGGCAGCCATTCTTTTCAAAAACGATCTCAGAGTTCTGGAAGCGGTGGCATATCACACTGGGCACATGGTTCCGCGACTATATTTTTTATCCCCTGTCCTTTTCCGGGCCGCTGAAAAAGGTGGCGCTTCGGGGCAGGAAACGGTTTGGCAGCCATTACGGCGTGATTCCGGCCACCGCTGTCGCCCTGTTCAGCGTATGGCTGTGCAACGGACTGTGGCACGGCGCAGGATGGAACTATATCTTTTTCGGGATGTACCATTTCGCACTGATCCTGATGGGAAATCTGATAAAGCCGCCGGTGCTCTGGCTGACCGGGCGATTTCATATTGATCGAACAAGCGCGCCCTATCGAGGGATGCAGATCGTACGCACCGCAGTCCTGATTTGTATCGGCGAGTTGTTTTTCCGAGCCAACGGACTGCGGGCGGGGCTTGCCATGGTCCGGAGCGTGATCCATAGTTTTTCCTTTGCGACGCTCCGGGATCAAAGCTTTTTCTCCTTCGGTGCGGATCAGAAGGACTACTTGATCGTGTTGATCACGCTGCTCATGATTCTGAGCGTCAGCATCCTGCACGAACGCGGCGTATCGATTCGGAAATGGGCGGCCGGGAAAAGCTGGATGGTCCGCTTTGGCCTGCTCTACTTCCTGATCCTGTATATCGTTGTTTTTGGCGCCTATGGCGACGGATATGTGCCTGTCGATCCGATCTACGCCGGGTTCTGAGAGAGGAGGGGGTGTTTTGACGTATCTGAAACGGGTTGGCGTAAGCATTCTGTTTTTGATGGGATTGTTGGCATTGCTGTTTATGGTTTCCGTCCTGGTCGTGCCAAAGGACAACACGGAGGAAGCCGGGATGGAACAGATCGGGGCCAACGGTATCCTGGGCGAGCCGGAAAACACCATCGATGTGCTGGTGCTGGGGGACAGCGAAGCGCGGTCCTCCATCATCCCGCCGGAGCTCTGGAAACAGAAGGGCTATACGGCCTATGTCTGCGGAACCAGCAATCAAACGCTGCCCTACAGCTTCACCATGCTGGATCGGGCTCTTCAAAAGCAAAAGCCCAAAATTGTGATCCTGGAAACGCTGGCGATCTACCGCACCATTCCGTCCGCCGACGCTATGATCGATGTGCTGGGCCGACGATTTCCGGTTTTCCGTTATCACGACAGATGGAAGAAGCTTCGCTCCAGCGACCTCTCCCCGGAGCGGCAGGCAACCTACCGATACTACAGCAAAGGCCATTGGACCAGCCAAATCGTCCAGCCCTCCTCCAACGAGCCGTACATGATCCCCAGTCAGGACACGGCGACAATCGATCCGTTGAACAAGCTGTATGTTCGTGCCATCAAGGCGCGGTGCGACCGGAACGGCGCGAAGCTGGTGTTGCTGAGCAGCCCCAGTTCGTTCAACTGGAACTACCAAAAGCATAACGGAATCCAGAAGCTGGCCAAGGAGCTTGGCTGTGAGTACATTGACACAAATCTGATGAACGACCGGCTGAACATCGACTGGGCCCAGGACACCAGAGACAAGGGAGACCACCTGAACCACGCCGGCGCGATGAAAACGTCTGCGTTCCTGGCAGGCTATCTGGAGGATACCCACTTACTGACAGATCATCGGGACGACGCGGCATATGCGAGTTGGGATGAAGATGCTAAAAAATACGAGGAAGAACTCGGGTAAGGGGGAGACCCGCGCAGAGAGAAACGCGCAGGAAAACGGCCAATATGTGCCGTTTTCCTGCGCGTTTCTACGCATGAGTGCAAGCCATTAAGCATCTTGCTGCATTTACGATGAAGGACCCTCCAATCGTCATCGGAGGGTCCTTCTGGCATTCCATGGGTTACGCAAAGGAATCGCTCTACGAAACGGAAGTCAGGATGTCATACCACTTCTCTGCCATCAACGGTTCAGAGAGAGATAAGGAGTATGAATATGTTCCGTCGGTCCAAAGAGCCAGAACATAGCCGTTCTCTCGCCCCTTCAGAGTAACTGCCTGACCGGAAATGATGAGAGAAGTCTCCGTGCTGTAATCATTGGATTCTTCTGAATTGTTCTCAGCGCCCAGGGATTGCCGCCAACAGGCAGTCTGCCCACTGCCTTGATAGACCACTTGAATCATCCCGGCACCCAAATACTTGTAGCTGGTTTCCGTTGATTTAAACGGCAGGGCTTTCGGCGTTTTTATTGGAAACCCCGCCGCAGATTCTAAAACATTCAAGGCATCCATGTCCGCGTGGGGGGCGCTTAACTGGGTTGAGGCACCCAGGGTGTACGCTTTCAGTTCGGGGATTTTCAGAATGCCGATCAGCAGGATCGTCAGACAGATCACCAGCGTTGCGTACCACCAAAATGGGATGACCTTCCGTTCGGCTCTGTCCGACACATGCCGGATTTCATTCTCCGGATTCCTAGACGACAGCCCTGGCGTGACATGAACTGGCTCAAGGGCCTGTTGATCCCTGTTCATCAAGATCTAACGCCTCCTTCAGCAATGGAACAACACGATCTCAAACATGACGATTCCTTCTTCCTTGTGAAGATGCAAACATCTCCTGTGTCCTTGAACAGGAGATGTCTGCCAAAAGGAGGCGAAATGAAAAAGAAAGTTGGCTTATGATTAAACTTTGCGGGATGTAATCTGTTTGGCCTGTCAAGAGTCCTCTGCCCTATGACAGCTCATATCCTAGCAGAAAATTCTTTCGATTTATGACCTGTAGTTCTTAAATATTCTTAACAAGATGATACCGTCCCTTCCGTCAAAGCCTCAACAACATTCTTAAGAATCCTTAAGATTCCATCTCAGACGTTGCATCTGTCAACGGTTTTCGCTAAAATAGCCGGGAATCGCACCCCTCAACGAATCGGACAAATCGCACGCTGGACGCGTTCGGTTTCCCTGCCGAGAATCCATGTGTGTTTGGAGAGAAGCTATGAATTCAGACCTGTTTATCAAACTGCCTCCAACGAAGCTGTTTTTCCGCTGCGCGGTTCCAGCGGTCATCACTTCTGTGTTCGGTGCGCTCTACTCCGTGGTAGACGGAGTGTTTGTCGGACGCTTTCTGGGGGAAAACGCCCTTGCCGCCGTGAACCTGATCATGCCGATCATTATGATTGTGGAGGCGTTATCCAACATGATCGCAACCGGCGCGTCGGTCAACATATCCATTCTTCTCGGCCAGCAGAAGCGGGAAGATGCGGCGCGAGTTTTTTCTTTCTCCGTAAAAATCATCCTGTTGTTTTCCTGTGTGATCGGAGTGGTCGGCTTTTTCTGCGCAAGCTCCTTTGTCACGTTGATTGCGCCGGGCGCAAATCAGGAAGCGATTCGGCTCAGCACGGATTATCTGCAAATCTACGCGCTCTTCGCCCCACTTGTAACGATATATTTTGCGACAGATAATTTCCTCCGGGTCTGCGGAAAGCAAAAGATCAGTATGGCGATCAGCGTCGCAACGCAGGCCGCCAATGTGATCCTGGACTTTATCCTGATCGTGATCCTTCATCAGGGCGTCAAGGCGGCGGCCATCGCAAGCTGCGTTTCTATTGCCGCCGGGTCTGTGGTGACTCTAATCCTCTTTCTTGGAAAAAGGATGGATGTGTATTACACAAAGGAAAACATCTCCGCTAGGCAGTTCCTGCGGATTACGGCCAACGGGTCCAGCGAGTTTTTCAGCAACATCGCCGCTTCGGTCATGAGCGTCGTCATGAATCTGTTCCTGCTGAAATATGGCGGGATCACCGCAGTTGCGGCCTTCTCCATCGTCATGTACGTGGACAGCATCATAGGAATGCTGAACTTCGGGATGTGCGACTCTCTCCAGCCTGCCATCAGCTATTGCTACGGAGCCGGACAGCTGAATCGGATGAAGGCGATCTTTCGACGGGTGCTGATTGCAGTGAGCCTGACCTCGGTCGTTACTTTTTTCTTCATGTTGCTGGCAGGTCCCCATGTGGCAAAGCTCTTCATAAAGCCGGGAAATACGGAGCTGCTGAGGATCAGCGCCACCGCTATCAGGATTTTTTCTTTTTCTTATCTGGTAGGATGGGTCGATTTGTGTTTTTCCTCCTACTTCACTGCCTTGGACCGACCGGTACGCTCCCTTCTCCTATCCTTCTTTGGGACGATGGTGTTTCCAATTGTGTTCCTGTTCCTTCTCACCGCAGTGTGGGGATTGAACGGAGTTTGGCTGATGACTTCCGTGGCTGCGGTCGCCAGCGGCCTGCTGGCCCTGCTGCTGGACAGGACCTTGAAACTGGAACATCACAGCGGCTCCCTGCCTGCGGAAGCCGCTGAAAAGAACGGGCACGGAGGTTGAACGAATGAACAGAAAAACCGCTGCGATCATTGCGGAAATCATTCCAATCCTTTCCGCCGTTATGTCTTTCGCATTGATTGCGTCAGAGTATACTTCAGAATGGGTTAAGACGGTAATCTTTATCACTATGCTGATGGCTTTTTTCGGCTTCATTTTCTTCTTTGTCGGACGTAAGCTTTGCAAAGGGGACAGAGCCGTGCGCATCCTGGGCATATTCGACTTGTTGGCGACGGTGAGTGTTGTCGGCTTTTACATCCTTGTCATCTTTCTGATCGGATTATGAATCATCGAAAAACAACGAAGAGAGATATGAAACAGACCGCAGAGCGCAGCCGGAATGGTTACGCTCTGCGGTTTTTCTTTTCCAGTTTGCTTTAAGAAATTTTTAGAATTGAGATAAAGGTTTCTTAAGGATTTGCTGATAGGATAAAAGACACTTCGACCGAAAAAAACGGAAGGGTCAACCTGTCCGCGAGTTGATGTGAGGATGGTGAACTGAAATGAAGCATCGAATGGGTATTACCTTTGGGGATATCCTTGACCTGCTTGAACGGGACAGCACGGAGGTTACGCTCAATGGACCTGACGGGGACAGTTTGACCGGCAACGCAGGCTGTTCCCTCTGGAAGCCGATGGAGGAACGGGCTGTGCTTCGCATTTCCCCGACGGAGGACGGGCTTGACATATGGTTGGACGCAGAAGACGGACTTCCAAAAAAAAATGATGATGGAAACAGGTGACGGAACATGACTGCACAGACGATTTTACTGGCTGAGTGGGACGCACCGCTCAGGGAGCGAGTCCGGCATCTGCTGACGAATGAGAGCTACTGCGTCATCGAAGCGGAGACCGGTCCCAAGGTGCTGGATGCTATGAACGCCGACGTAGATCTGGTGATCCTGGACCTCCGGCTGCCGGAGTTGTCCGGCCTGGAGGTCAGCCAACGAATCCGAATGAAATCCACTGTCCCCATTTTGCTTCTGGCCGACAGGGAGACAGACCGTGTGGAGGGGCTGGCAGTCGGCGTGGACGAATGCCTGCCTCGATCCTGTTCCGAGGAAGAGCTGATCGCCCGGGTCAAGGCCCTCCTGCGCCGGTACTGCGTCTACCGGGGCAAGGAGCAGAGCGGCTCCGGGCAGGACAGCATCCTCTCCCTGGGCCGGATCAGGCTGAATCGAATGGAAAACCAGGTCTGGGTCCGCGGCAGGGAGGTGGACCTGACCGGCACCGAGTATCGCATCCTCCGGCTGCTGATGGAGCATCCCCATCGGGTCTTTTCTCCCGGTCAGGTCTATGAGAGGGTCTGGGGAAAGCCTGATCCCGGCCCCACCCGGCCGGTGATGGTCCATATCCGCAATCTGCGGACCAAGATCGAGGAGGACCCGTCCCAGCCGCAATATCTGAAGACTGCGTGGGGGAAGGGATACTGGTTCGAGGTGAGCAGACATAGAACGAAAGCATAACCGAAAAGGGCTGTGGGCCCTGCTCACCCTCCTGATCGCCGTGCTGACCCTCCGGGCGGTGTTCTCCGCCGCCGGAGACCTGACGCCGGCAGAGATATTCGGCGCACTGGAGCAGGCGTCCCCCCTCTGGCTGGGCGCGTCCCTTCTCTGTATGACCGGATTCATCGTGCTGGAGGGACTGGCCCTTCTGTACCTCCTGCGGCACTTGCACTGCCCAAGAGGTTTTTTCCGGGGACTGCGCTACAGCGCCGCCGATCAGTTCTTCTCCGCCATCACGCCGTCGGCCACCGGCGGTCAACCGGCCGCAGCACTGGTGATGAGAAACCATCAGGTCCCCGGCGGCGTTATCACCGCCGCGCTGCTGCTGAACCTGGTCCTGTACACGGCGGCAACCCTGACCATCGGTGTGGTTTGTCTGATCTGGAAGCCCGGTGTGTTCCTGGCCTTTGACGGATTCTCCAAGGCACTGATCGTTTTTGGCATGGCCGCCCTGACCGTGCTGACCCTGCTGTTTTTGGGCCTGCTGAAACGGGGAGAGCTTCTGTACCGCCTGGGCTGGCGGCTGTTCCGCTTTCTCCACCAGCTTCATCTGATGCGGGACCCGGACCGCTGGAGCCGACGGCTGGGGCACATGGCGGAGGAGTACGGAACGTGCGCCCGGGCCATGGCGGGAAAGCCTGCCGTCCTGGTCACGGTCTTCCTCTTGAACCTGGCCCAGCGGATCGCACAGATCACCGTGCCTCTGACCCTCCACTGCGCCATGGGCGGGAGCCTGGGTGCAGAGGGGGCGGAGCTGTGGGTGGTTCAGGCCCTTGCCCAGATCGGCTCAAACTGCGTCCCTATCCCCGGTGGCATGGGTGCGGCGGATTACCTGATGCTGGATGGCTTCGGACATTTGTTCTCGGATGGCTACGCCTATCAGCTCCAGATCCTCAGCCGGGGCGTTTCGTTTTACGTCTGCACCCTGGTGTCTGGGCTGATCGTTCTGATCGGGTTCCTCTCAGGCAGGTTTCAGGCATTGAGAGAGAAAGAGAGGTAACGCCTGTGTTTTTGTGGGAATTTTTGAAGCATCCCCTCCGTGTTGGGGCGGTGGCCCCCAGCGGCAGGGGATTGGCACGGAAAATGATGGAGCCGGTGGATTTCCATCGGGCCGAAGTCATTGTAGAGTATGGGCCGGGCACCGGGGCTTTTACCAGAGAGATTCTGTCCAGAAAGCGGCCGGAGACCAGGCTGATCCTCATTGAGCAAAACGAGACCTTTTTCCGGGAGCTGTTTGCCCGCTGCCAGGATAAGGACAACACCACAGTCCTCTTTGGCAGCGCAGAGGAGGCAGACCGCCTGGTCCGGGAGCTGGGCTTCACCCGCGCCAACGCAGTGATTTCCGGGCTCCCCTTCACCTCTCTGCCTCAAGGGGTCTCTCTCCGGGTGTTTGCGGCCACCCGGCAGCTCATCCGGGATGACGGCGTTTTCGTCACCTTCCAATATTCAAAGGTGAAGGAAGGTCTGTTTGCCCAATACTTTCAAATCGCGAAGGTTCTGCGGGAGCGGCGCAATCTGCCGCCCGCCTATGTCTATGTTCTGAAAAAGAAGGGGGAGGTCCTATGATTGGCGTCTACGACTACACCGTGATCCTGACTTACCTCTCCCTGGTCAGCGCCATGTGCGGCTGCATCGTGTCCACAGCAGGCAATGGGCACCCATACATTGGGGGCTTCTTCCTTCTGTTCTGCGGGCTGTGCGATACCTTTGACGGGAAAGTCGCCCGCGCAAAGAAAAACCGGACAGACCGGGAGAAGGCCTTCGGGGTACAGATCGACTCCCTTTCCGACCTGGTGGCCTTCGGGGTTCTTCCTGCCTCTATCGCCGTGGGGCTCCTTACCAGCGATGGAATCCAGATCATTCCCTTCCCGGAGGACCGGCTGGTTGACCTCTACACGATTGGATTTCTTGTGATCGTGATCCTCTACGTTCTCGCTGCCCTGATCCGCCTGGCCTTTTTCAATGTTCTGGATGAGGAAAAACGATATTCGGAGGATGTCGTCCCCAAGGGATATGTGGGGCTGCCGGTCACTTCCGCAGCCTTGATCTTCCCTGTGACGCTCCTGATGAACTACTTTATCCCCAAGGACCTTTCCAATCTGTATATCGCCCTGCTGTTGGTAACCGGATTCCTGTTTCTGGGGAAGTTCCGTGTGCAAAAGCCGGGGAAACGGATGCTGACCGTCCTTCTGATTATGGGCGCGGCGGAATTCGTCCTGCTGCTTCTGATGCTATTGTTCCCATCCTGACGGAGGTGCTCCGATGCAAATGAACACGCCGATCATTCGATTTCTGTATGGCACTGTGGCCGGACGGTTTCTGACAAAGCTGATTCTCCATACCCACGCCGACCGGCTGGCTGCCGCTTTTCTGCGGAGCCGTCTGTCCCATCCCTGTATCGGATGGTTTGCGAAAAAGCATGGAATCCTGCTGGAACGGAAACAAACGAAAACCTTCCGTTCTTTTCAGGATTTCTTCTCCCGCCGACGGGAGGGTATTATCGTGGACATCACGCCCAACCACCTCATCAGCCCCTGCGACGGCTGGCTCAGCGCTTATCCCATCCGGGAGGACAGCAGCTTCGCCATCAAGGGCTCCCGATACCGGCTTGAGGATCTGCTTCAGAATCAGGAGCTGGCCCGGAATTATCTCGGCGGCGATTGCCTGATCTTCCGTCTCTGCCCCACGGACTACCACCGCTACTGCTACATCGACGACGGATTTCAGGGGGAAACCCACCATATCCCAGGCGTTCTCCACAGTGTGCAGCCCATCGCCTGTGAGACGGTTCCGGTCTATACCCTCAACACCCGCTGCTGGTGTCTGATGGAGACCGACCATTTCGGCCCCGTGGTCCAGACGGAGGTCGGGGCGCTGCTGGTGGGCGGTATCGTGAATCCGTCGGAGAACCATAGCTTTTTCAAAGGAATGGAGAAAGGCCATTTCGAGCTGGCCGGTTCCACCATCGTCCTGCTGTTTCAGAAGGAGCGGATTCACCTGCTGCCGGAGCTGATTGAAATGCTCGCAGAGGGAAAAGAAGTCCGGGTAGAACAGGGGATGCAGATCGGGACGAGCCGGGATACAGAGGCATGAGGACCCTGCAGCCAGAAAAGAAAAAGCGGTTGGCGGTCTCACTTGGGTTCTCGTTGCTGACCAACCAGCTTGCCTATTGGCTCGGCCGTCTGCTGGGGCAGGGGCGCAGTCATGTGAACATGGCCTGCACGCTGGATGCACATATTCCGTTCCTCACCTGGACAGTGATTGTCTATCTAAGCTTCTTCCTCTTCTGGTTTCTCATGTCCTGCTATTTTGCCCTAAGAGGAGGATCAGAAGGGGAACGCTTTTTCTGCGCCCTTCTTCTGGTGAATATCGGATGCTTCCTGTTCTATGTACTCCTCCCTACAAGCACGCCTCGTCCGGAAATCACCGGCGGGTCCGTATGGGATGCGGTCTTGGGCTCCCTGTATCGAGTGGATGCCCCGGATAATCTGTTCCCTTCGATGCACTGCGCTATCAGTTGGCTCTGCTGGGTGGCTGGTCGTAGAAAGAAGGATGTACCACCTGTATTACGGGGATTCTCCCTTTTCGCTGCGGCAGCAATTTGTATTTCTACCCTGACTACCAAGCAACATGTTTTGGCTGATTTAGTTGCTGGTATCATTTTTGCTGAGGTTGGTTATTGGTTGTCTGGCGCCGAACAGTTTTCCAGGTTGTATAGTTTTTCCACTCGTTGAGATTAACTGCTTGCAATACACGATTCATCTGCTCGGTATCACTTTTATTCCCAGCAATAGATTTTATGTTTTACACCTGCTTACCTTTGCCGGCTGGTCGCATTGATCCAGTCGGCAAATTCTTTATACGGCAGTTCTCCTGCCACGCACCGGTCCCGCTTCTCCGCCGCTGCCTTGACCCAGGCATCGTACTCCTCCCGCTCCAGATAGCCCTGCTCCATGCGCTTGTTCATGCGCTGATAAGCCTGGCGATAGATCTTGAGCGCGGGATTCGAGTTGACCTTCTTCTTCGCCGCCAGGTTGGCCCCGATTTTGTTGCAGGGCTTTTCCTGTCCCGTCATAACTCGATCGCAGTACAAGGCGTCCGACCTGCCAGATGGAATGAACGGCATCCCACAGTTTTTGCAGAATTTGTATCCAACACCCTCAATCAATAACTGGACCATCTCATAACGCAGCATATCGTCGATCGTTTCTAGGACCGTAAAACGGACACTCTTGCCCATTTCAGCATCCCAGACACCCAGCGTTGTCATAAATGTCGAGTGCCAATGCTTTCGGAAGAAACTGTCCTCCTGCTCCAACTTGCAGTATCGTTCGACTGGTGTGCGCGTGTCGCCCTGGCTGGCTTCCCATACGATTTTCAACGCCTTTTCCGACCGTCTGCGTTTGCTCTCATAGGAGCGGATCAGAACGCTGATCATCCCGGACTTCAGCGCATCCGGTATACCATCCGGTTTTTCCCTCAGGATCAGATTGAGCAAGGATTTGTCATCGCCTGTGATCCCGCTGAAAATACGCGGATCGATTTCTTCGTCCATCAAAAACTGAACGTAGCCTAAAAGATAGATCGAAAGATAAGAATTGCGAACAAAAAGTCTCCTGCTCCGTTCGACCAATTCTTCCTCAATACTGTCCGGGTGGACGCCACGATCTCGCCGCTGTACATAGACCGCAAAGAATTCGAGCATACAGCGTTCCAACAGGTCCTGATCAAGGAATGCGAAATTGACCAAATTCCTGCCGATTACACTGTTATACGAAACATCCTCCATCAATGCAGTCTGTAATCTGAAATAGATTTGATTGTCTTTCGTGAAGGCTTTTGCCAGCGGCTCCGGCCGATTACTCTTGGTACGCCTCATTTTTTCACCTCATTATCGACAATAGCTATTTTGAATAAAAATTATATCGATTCTCCATACAAACGGACGATGCAATCTGCTATACTATGATAGCGACAACAGGATTTCGTTATTTTCTCTGTCGATATCCTATCACAGAGAAACGCGCCTGTAAAGAGGCACCTTGACAACTGAACACACATTCGCTAAGTACGTCAGTCCTGGCGATGCGCGGAAGCGCGAGCTACGGAGTTTGGTACGCCACGACCCTCCCCCGGGAGGCGAGCGAGATAACCTGCTCGAGCACAGGGTTGCTCCCTGTGTGGCCATGACAGTCAGGATGATAATGGTACTCCCGTCCAGCCACAGCCCTGGAAACAGGATCAAGCAATGGGGGCGGCTCTGTCAGAACGACAGTTGGGGTTCGATTCCCGTGAGGCAGCAACGCAAACTGCCGCTTAGCGATTTCCCGGTGGAGAACCACCAACACACGGGACGCCAGGGGCAAATAGTGTGATATACATACGCCGGCCAAGCGTAAGACCTTCTCCTGATGAAGGACCTGTCGGGATACATGGCCGCCGTGACGATACTGACGAGAATGACGACATAGTGAGGGATACTCTCTGTCCCGGTTATCGTCACGGGGGCCATTTGTCTCGAAACCAGGACTGCTTTAAGACTCTTTTTTTCTTCAAGTTTCGTTTCGGCTCTTTCGTGAGGCAATGAGAATAGTAGATGGATTTTTTTCAGTACCTCGACAACTGAACAGCCGTCCGATTGGGGTACGACCTTGCGATGACAGGAGCGAGGCGACGCTGCGGTGAGAGTCCGGGGCAGGAGCGACATCGGGAACAACGGCAAACCCTCTCGGTCTTTGGTTTTTCCAGTGTATATATAAATAACTATATAACCAAATACCTGCTGAAAAGAAAGACTGTTACATACGTACTACGTTATGTCGCCCGAATCCAGCCGCTCTGAGCAGGAGGCAGAGTACGGCGGCAGGGTGAGATCACAACAAAGGAGTGAATGCTGTCATGCACACGACAAATATTGAACCCCACGTTTCTTTTTCAGTTGGTCGATCAAAGAACATGGCCCCGGGGATCATCCCGCTGGTGATGGAGGACAAAATCTATTCCCGCACGGAGATGCGGGAACTGGAAATCGACACCAGTGACTACCGCTTCCTCACAGAGGTCGGAGATTTCTGTGCCCAGCTTGTCCTCAAAGCGGAGGCCAGAGAGGGTATGCTTCGGGCTTTCTTCCGCTTTGAGGACGGAAGGAAGATCATCACGCCCATCTTCTGGTGGCAGAAAGCGAAGGGGCTATGGAATTTCCCTGTGGGAGAATGGCTGCTCCTCCACTATGGCTGCAACGCAAAGGGAGGGATCTACCTGATGGATGCGGAGGTGCAGAGATGATGATGGACTTGTACAGATATTTCAAGTGGACATTTTCCTCCACCACGCCTGCACCTAAAACGAGGTGTTCATTTTGAACACTTCGTTTTGCAGAACAGGATTACAGGCTTTTGGGGCAGCTCCCACAGCCTGAAAAACGAACGGGACAAAAAGTCCCCTTCGTTTTGGACAAACGTATTGCGCACGGAATGGAGGTAATATGCTTATGAAAGATATAAATGGAATCAAAATTATCGGCGTGGACAACGGTTATGGCAACACCAAAACCGCCAACCACTGCTTCAGGACCGGTATCTTGGGCTTCGATACAGAGCCGCTTTTCACCAAGGATATGCTGGTCTACAACGGAAGGTATTATCTAATTGGAGAGGGCCACAAGGAGTTCGTGGGAGAGAAGACCAAGGACGACGAGTTCTATCTCCTGACCCTGGCGGCCATCGCCATGGAACTCCACGACGCCGGATTGACGGGAGCGGATGTTATTCTCGCCGTCGGCCTGCCTCTGACCTGGACCGCGGGCCAAAAGGAGAAATTCGCTGCCTATCTCGGCCAGAACGAAGAAGTCTCCTTCACCTATCAAAAAACGGACTATCACATCCGGATCAAGGGCGTCCGGGTATATCCTCAAGGTTTTGCCGCCGTGGCCGAGCAGGTAGCCGCGATGGACGGTGTGAATATGGTTGCGGACATCGGCAACGGCACCATGAACGTCCTTTATATCGTTGACGGCAAACCGCTCTCGGGGAAGATGTTCACGGAGAAGTTCGGAACCTATCAATGTACCCTCGCCGTGAGGGAGGCGTTTCTCCGTCAGACCCAGCGGGAGCTCAACGACGCAACCATCGACGCAGTTCTCTGTACCGGGACCGCAAAGCTCCCTGCAGCTGACTTGAAGATTATCCGCGCTGTCGCCTCGGAATATGTGAAAGACATTTTCCGCAGGCTGCGGGAGCACGGGTACGACGAAAGCTCCATGGCCCTGTATATTGCCGGAGGCGGTGGCTGTCTTGCA
>Ga0256405_10008113_pt1 | contig 15266 bp, 11 predicted proteins | sample RumenRJG_02DNA_FD_189096 | JGI IMG/M metagenome (GOLD analysis project Ga0256405, IMG submission 189096) | Bovine rumen microbial communities from Lethbridge, Alberta, Canada - RJG_02 | ecosystem: Host-associated > Mammals > Digestive system > Stomach > Rumen | place: Canada: Alberta... | reverse complement strand
AGTTCCCAAAGCAAGATGGATACCGTTTGCTATCTGCGGGAACGCCGCAGGGAAAATAACTTTCCACGTAAGCGCAGGCTGTCTGATACCGAAGTTCTTTGAAACTTTCAGGTACACAGGGTCGATATTTCCCACCGCCGACACCGTTGAAAGCAGCACAGGGAAAAATGCCGCAATAAATATTATAACGATAGCAGGAACATCACCTATACCGAACAGCAGAACGATAAAAGGCATCCACGCTGTAGGTGAGATAGGTCTTAAAAGCTGTACCGCAGGATTTATGTACTGAAACAACTTAGGTACTCTTCCAAGTATCAGTCCCAGTACCACAGCAACGATCACCGAGCTGAAATATCCTGTAACAAAGCGGTACATACTCGTTCTTATATTCTCAAACAGTTTTCCGTTCTCTATCAACTCTACCAAGGCATCAAATGCCATTTTAGGTGATGGGAACAAAGCCTTATCATAACTGCTGACAGAGAACAGCAGCTGCCATATCAATATCAGTATCGAGACCGATATGATAACGTTTTTCAGTGAGAGCAGTTTTTTCATCATTATCACGCCTTATCAAAAATCATTTTTTACAAAGTCTGCATATGCGGGAGGGTTATCGGAAAGCCCGTATGCTTTGACTTTCTCGGCAAGTGCATTGTAAGCTTCCTCTGTTATGTCGAGATCGTTATAGGATATCCACTGAAGTGAGGTGTCCAGTACTTCATCGGTCTGATTCAGGTACTTTTTCGCTACCTCTTTAGCCTTTTCCTTATCGAGGGCATTTCCTGCCGCCTTATAGCTTTCAACGAATGACTTAGCATCATCATGACGCTCATCAATGAATTTGTCAGTGAGTACAAGTCCGCAGCAGAGGGATTCTTCCCAGAGTTCCTCCGAACTGAACAGCACCTTTCCTACTCCGAGGTTAACACCCATTGCACCAAAAGGTTCAGCCACGCAGTAGCCGTCTATCTGACCGCTTGCAAGTGCAGAAGGCATTTCGGTAGGTGCAAGCTCGGTAACATTTACATCGCCGATATTAAGACCCGCTGTTGCCAGTGCATCATTCAGCAGAATGTTGTGAGATGACTGTCTGTGAGGTATCGCAAAGGTCTTGCCTTTAAGGTCGGCGGCAGAACCGATATCATTTGAAACAACGATAACATTTCCGTCGCGGTGTCCCAGTGCAACCGCTTTAAGTCCTATGCCTTCCTCTTTTGATTTCATAGCAAGTTCTATAAGTACCGAAGCACCGTCAACCCTGTTTGAATTGAGGGCGTCCAGCAATTCTGCCCATGAACCGTATTTAACAAGTTCAACTTTCAGTCCCGATTCTTTTTCAAGTTCTTCAGCTTCTTCAAGAACAGCCAGTGAATGGGTTATGGGGAGATAAGCTATCTTAACAGTGTTTGCATCGTCTTTATTCTTGCTGTCTGCCTTTCCGCAGGAAACAGCAGAGAACGCCAGTGCGGCAAAAATTATAAATGCAGGTAATCTTTTCTTCATAGTAATATTCTTCCTTTCAATATAAAAAATGTTATATCGTAAACTTTCCGATACCAGATCATACCGTCGTATACGACCGTATACCAACTTATACGGTCGTATGTTGTCGTATACCAGCTCGATCCTGATATCGTACCTATTATATAGCTAAACATATAAACTTAATCACTCATATATTTCATATCTGTTTAATAGGCTTTATTTATTATACATCATAATCCCTAGTGTGTCAATAGGAAAATCAGCACATAAAAAAAAGTCGTACAAATTACTACAATTTCAGTAGGAATTCAGGAAATTAATTGTGAGTATTCACACAACACGCACTTCTGTACAAGTTCTCCGGTGATATCATAAAAGCATTTACAATTTATAATATATATCGGTTGACTTAACGCTGCTGATCAGATATAATATTATTGAGCATTATGATGCCAATATCAACAAGGAAGATGATAGATATGAACCTGAAAGATCTGCTGAAAAAGGTCGGCAGAAAAAAAGCAGTGACGATATTTATACTGTTTTTGATCTGTATCGGTGGGGTGATATTCACCGAAAATGACTATTTCCTTTATGACAGAACCATAGCAGAGGTCGTTTCGGCATCGGAAGAACTGACTCGTTCTTCCCCCGCCCTGATAAACTCAAAGGAGTATCAATACACCCAGCGTCTGACAGTTGAGATCAAAAACGGCGTACACAAAGGCAAGTTCGCCACAGTGACAAATAAGTATTCCTCCTCACTGGTGACTGACGAAAAATACTCAAAAGGCGACAAGCTGTTTGTTGATGTAAATGGTTCGGGTGATACACTCAAAGCGACCTGCACGGGCGTGAAACGTGACGTTTATGCTGTCGGTGTTACGATGCTTTTTGCACTGACCATTGTTATAGTCGGGGGTAAAAAAGGCGCACTTTCTCTCCTTTCTGTTACCTTAAACACTCTGATTTTTGCCGCCGCCATCGAATTTTATCACCGCGGTCTTGACCTTTTCGGACTTTGCCTTGCGGCGGCATTTCTGTTCACTGCTGCCTCACTAACTATCGTCAGCGGTGTGAATAAAAAAACTGCGGCGGCAGTAATTTCCGCACTTTGCGGTACCGCTGTCACCATCGCCATTGCGTATACCGTACTTAAACTCACAAAGGGCAGAGGTGTGCGTTTCGACCAGATGCAGTACCTTATAAAACCCTATGAGGAAATATTTATATCCGAACTTCTTGTAGGCGGTCTGGGTGCGATAATGGATATCTCCATAACCATGTCATCGTCAATGTCGGAACTAATCGACAGGGACAGCAGTATCACTTTCTCCGCACTAAGGCATTCGGGACGCGAGATAGGCAAGGACATAATGGGTACCATGACAAACGTCCTGCTTTTCACCTACGTATGCGGCTGCATACCGCTGATAATACTTGCACTCAGGAACAATGTCACGCTTACGGACGTTCTCAACAATTACCTCGATCTCGAGATCGTCCGTGCATTTGTCGGCGGAATTGGCATAGTCCTTACCATACCCATAGCGATATTCATCTCGACACATATGCTGAAAGGTACTAAAAAGATATCACCTCAGCCGAAAGAAGGCGATGCCTGATGGAATTCATACTCGGAACGATTCTTCTGATACTGATGATAGCAGTAGGCGGGGTAAGAGGTGCCAAGACCTTCGCCGCTATGTACGCAAACATCATCGTACTGATAATCACAGTCTTCCTGATAGCCTGCGGTGTGAACGCCGTTGCCGTGACGCTGATAGGCTGTTCTGTCATAGGCGTAGTGATACTGTTCTGGATAAATGGTGTGAACATCAAGACCGTTACGGCATTCGCGGCTATCGCAACAGTACTTCTTCTGTTCGCGGCGGTGATGCTGTACATCGGTTCAAGCTCCCACATACAGGGTTTTGCTGATGAAAACACCGAGGAGATATGCTGGTACAGTCCTGATATCGGGCTTGATATGCGGCAGGTAACTCTTGCCATGATGCTTACCGGACTTATCGGTGCGATAACTGACACAGCAATCGCCATAACTTCTGCGCTGTATGAAGTCCGTGAGAATAATCCCGAACTCAGCATGAGTGAACTTTTCATCTCGGGAATGAATATCGGCAGGGACATAATCGGCACTACGACCAACACACTTCTCTTCGCCTACATCGGTGAATTTATGACTCTGGTCATCTGGTTCCGCGAATACGAGTACTCATTCTCTGAGATAATCAACTCAAAGGTATTCTGCCAGGATTTTCTCCAGATAGTATCCAGCGGTGCAGGTTGCATGACAATAATTCCTGTTGCGGCACTGTTCATGGCGTACAGTCTGACACACAGAAAGCCACGCGAAACCGATGGCGAAACAGAACAAAGCTCCGAAGAACCGAGCATGACAGATAGTTCGGCAATCTGATCCGTACGGTAAAACATAGACTAAAGAAATGTAAGCTATTCGGGAAAAGAGTTTCAGAAGGCTTACATTTTCTTTGTCTTTTTTTACAAAATTAATTTGAGAGTAGCTCTCATTTTAGCAAATGATTAGAATATATCTTTAATTCATTGACAAAAAGAATCTGAACAGATATAATATAAAACTGAAACAGATACAGAGAGGTGAACAGATATGTCGAAGCGCAGAAACAAAGCCATATCATGGATAATAGCGGCAGTATTCAGCCTTGTCATATTCTGCTCCTCTGCATTTATCATCACTCACGCCGAACATGAATGCGACGGTGAGGATTGTTCTATCTGTATTGAACTTGCAAAGCTTCACAAGACACTTCATGAACTTGGTACAGCAGTTGCGGGTGCGATCATACTTACTCTGATGACCTGCTTCATTGCCATACCATGCAAGAAGATCGCGAGTTCCCATTCATCACACACGACACTTATTTCGCTTAAAGTGGAGCTTCTGGATTGAATAACGCCCCCATAATAGTACATACAAACATTACAGATAGGTGCGCACATTTATCTGTAAACTTATAAGGTTATTCAATTCGGAGGTTCTATTTATGTTAAAGAAAAAAATCGGCATTTATGCTTTGACACTAGTAATGGCAGCGGTCGGTATGACAAGCTGTTCGGCAGCTTCTGCGGACAAGTCGGACGTGAAAGTTAAAAAGAAGTCTGCTGACGGTTCTGAGACTTTCAGTGTAGTTTGCACAATATTCCCCGAGTACGACTGGGTAAAAGAGATACTCGGCGATCACACTGACAATGTTGAGCTCACCTATCTTCTTGATAACGGCGTTGATCTTCACAGCTATCAGCCTACTGCTGACGATATACTGAAGATCAATACCTGTGACCTGTTCGTATATGTGGGTGGAGAGTCCGATGAATGGGTGGAAGATGTGCTTGAAACTTCTCAGAACAAGGATATGAAAGTCATAAACCTTATGGAAGTTCTCGGCGATTCCGCTAAAGTAGAGGAACTCAAGGAAGGTATGCAGGAGGACGAACATGACCACGAGCATGACCACAGCAAGGAAGTTTCCACCTTTGAGGACGATGAGGTACAGGACAGGAGCCTTTCAGACTGGGCAGGCGAATGGCAGTCTCCATATCCTTTCGTGTTGGATGGAACACTCGATGAAGCGTGGGAAGCCATGGCTGAAACAAAAGGTAAAATGACTGCCGAGGAGTATAAAGAATACTACAAGACAGGCTATGAGACAGATATCAAGTCTGTAAAGATCGACGGTGATAATATCACATATACCTACGATAATGGAAAGACCGTAAGTTCGGATTATAAGTATACAGGATACTTCATTCAGGATTGGTCGGGCGGAACAAGAGCTGCAATGTACAGATTTGAAGCTGAGGACAAGGAGTCGGGCGCACCTGTTTATATCGAGTTCAATGACCATATGATCGAACCTGCAAAAGCCGAACATTTCCACCTTAGAATGAGCAATGAAAGCTATGATGCTATCGTCGATCCCGAAAAGTACTGGCCTACATTCTTCCCTGCTGAAATGAGCGGAGAGGATATCTGCGATCATCTTGCAGGTCATGACAAGGATGAGGAAAAACACGAGCATGAACACGAAGAGGGCGAAGAAGAATACGATGAACACGTATGGCTCTCTGTAAAAAATGCAGAGGTACTCTGCGCTGAGATCGAAAACAACCTTGAAGCTATCGACTCAGCAAATGCCGCAGACTACAAGGCTAACCTCGACAGCTATATAGCGAAACTCTCCGAACTTGATAACAGCTTCAGTACACTTGTTGATAATTCTTCCGTTAAGACGCTCATATTCGGAGACAGATTCCCCTTCCGCTATTTTGTTGATGATTACGGTCTTGACTACTTTGCAGCATTTATCGGCTGCTCGGCAGAAACAGAAGCAAGCTTCGATACTATCGTATTCCTTGCAGATAAAGTCAAGGAGCTTGATAGTAAAACTATATTCACCCTTGAAAATTCAAGTAAGGATATAGCGGAAACTATTATCAGCACATCGGGCAAAGAAGTTGATATAGCCGAACTCAACTCACTCCAGTCTGTATCTAATGAGGATATTGAGAACGGCGCAAGCTATCTCTCGCTTATGCAGAAGAACTATGACGTTCTTGCATCTGTTCTTAAATAAGATATCCCTCAACAATATGATATTATTCGACCGCATCTGACCGCATAACGATCGGATGCGGTCGATTTTTATTCATAGGCATATTTCCGATAAAAGAGTTGAATAAGTTAAAAAGATGAACAACTTTGTTTAAAAAAATCCATTCAAAAACTATTGAAATCTATAAAACTTTATGGTATAATAACTTATAAATAGACTGTATACATTTTTACAGAAAGCGAAGTGATGATATGTATACCGACCAGCAATATAAAATAGATCTTGAATTCATTGAAAAAATCGATAAGAAAGTATCTTCTAAGGTCGTGTTCTTTCTGTATTTTTTCCCGCTTATCGCTTGTCTGGCTGCACACGCGCTTTATCTGACGCTGTTTACCTTTGCAGGTATAAATCCAATGGTAAAATTCAACATTGGCAGCGTGGGCTTTTATGCGCTGCTGATAATACTCGCCCGCTATTTCAAAGAAAAGCTCAACCTGGTTTATGCTTCAATGGCTGAGATAATCGTTCATGCGATAGCAGCAACAGTGTGCGTGGGACTGAAACCCGATTTTTGTATGTTTCTGCTCATGATAATACCTCTGGCATTTCTTGTCCCCAATAAAAAAAGGATCATACCATTTATAGTAATGTTCATATCCGTGCCTGCTTACGGGATACTAAGATACATCTACATTATTCCGGGACGGGAGCGTTATGATATGAGCGATTCATCCTACGCTACCGTATTTTATACTATAAATATCCTGATAGGTTCCTTTGTGCTTATTTACGTTGCTATGATATTCACTTGTATGCACCGCTATAATGACTGCAAAACGAGGATCCAGAACGAACAGCTGAGAACAATGGCTTCCACCGATCCCCTTACTAAGCTGAACAACCGACGCGAAATGGGCAGGATCCTTAACGATGTCGTAAATAACAGCCGTAAAAGCGGTAAAGGTTACATTATAGGCATAGGCGATATCGATGATTTTAAGAAGGTCAACGACAGTTACGGACATGACAAGGGTGACGATGTTCTTTCCAATATAGCGAAGATCATTACTGATAATCTGCCTGAGGGTGGATATGCTGCAAGATGGGGTGGTGAAGAGTTCCTGTTTGTGCTGCCTGATTCTGAAACAGAAGAGGGATTGGTCTGCGCCAACAATATAGTAAAAAGCGTCAGAAAACTGCGCTTTAAGAAAAATGTTACAGAATTCTCTGTCACCATGACAATAGGTATATGCGACGGACACCCTGAAAACAACATAGAAAAAGTTATAAGCCGTGCCGACAGCAGACTGTACAAGGGCAAACACAACGGCAAAGATCGGGTGGTCAGCACTGATAAATAATTTCACACTGTCGGTTATCGGAAATATCAAAAGTTTTCCCGCCGCAGAAAAGATCTGCTGCGGGACTTTTTAGTTCAGGAATATCAGGGTATCAAAAATTGAATAAGTTAAAACAATGAATAACTTAATTCTAAAAAAATCATTCAAAATCTATTGAAATTTGTGGCATTTTATGGTATAATAATACAAAGGTGGTGAGACCATGATAAACGGCAAAAAAATAATAGCCTTATGCACCTCAAGGATATATGATCCTCAGCAGCATAGCTATATTAAAAATCTGAATGAGCAACTGAAAAAGCTTGATATGTGCCTGTTCATATACGCGCTTAATATGGATCTTTACTGGAATGAGAACTTGCCCCATTCCGAAGCAGGCATTTTTGAACTCATCCCCTATGACCGCGTCGATGCCGTTGTTATCATGGACGAGAAGATAAAAAGCAAGACCGTAAGCAAAAGTATAATAGCACAAGCACGGCCCCATTCCGTTCCCATTATCGTGGTCGATGCGGAATATGAAGGCACTACAAATATCTATTACGACTATACAGCAGGTTTTGAAAAAGTCGTCCGCCATGTTATAGAAGATCACGGTGTGACCAGACCACATTTTATGGCAGGATTCAAAAACAACCGTTTTTCAGAGGAACGTCTTGATTGTTTCAAACGTGTGATGAAAGAGAACGGACTCCCTTTTGATGAAAGCATGGTCAGCTACGGTGATTTCTGGGCTGTGCCTACACGTGAGGCTATGAAAAAACTGCTTGCCCGCGATGAACTTCCGCAGGCTATAATATGCGCTAACGATATAATGGCAATAAACGTAATGGATGTACTTGCCGAAGCTGATATACGAATACCCGAAGATATGATCGTTACGGGCTTTGACGGACTGCATGAGGGTGATCTTTGTTCACCGCCTCTGACTACCGCTTCATGCAGCAGCAAACAGCTTGCCGATGCAGTAACAAAAGCCATTTTAAAAAGGCTTAACGGAGAAGACTGTGATAACATAGCCGTTGTTCCCGGATTTATGCCAAAGAAGTCCTGCGGCTGCAGCGGATATTTACCCGCCGACAATGTCACAAACAGCTTCAATATCGGTTTTTATCGTTACGAAGACGATATGCGCGTGCTGTATGAGATGTCCGTAAAAATGCAAATGTCAGATTCAATAGAAGCTGCAATGTGTTGTATGCGCGATGACAAAACAGAAGAAATGTGCTGTATCATCAGCAAGAACTGTCTGGCAGCAGACCGCAACTTCTTCCTTGAAGATGTGGATATGGGAGATATGTGCCTTATATATGAATCCTACACTTATCCGAATAAGATAAGGGATTTCGATAAGGAAGATATCGTTCCCGGTTTGGATATTCTACTGGAAAGCGGATATCCGCTGATATTCAATGTTCTTGATTATATGAACAAACCTTTCGGATATACTGTATTCTCATACCACCGGTACGACATAACCGAATATTCCAAATCAGCAGGTGTTACCAACGCTTTCAATCTGGGTCTCGGCGGACTTATTACACTGCGGTATCAGCGCTTTTTATCAAACAAGATAGCACAGATGTACCTTAACGACAATCTTACAGGTCTGTATAACCGTCAGGGATTCCAAGCCGCTATCGATAACGAACTCGAAAAACCTGCGAACTATGGCAAACAGCTGACTGCGATAATGTTTGATATAGACGGGCTTAAAGCCATAAATGACAACTTCGGACACGATGCAGGCGACAGAGCCATAGCAAAAGGCGCTTCCGCACTGAAAGAAGCCTGCCCGCCCGACGCATATTGTGTGCGTTTCGGCGGAGATGAGATGATCGCACTGATCATAGGCGAATGTGACAGTGACACGATAATATCACGGATAAACTCCATACTCGAAGTCAGCAGCAAGAATGAGGAATTTGAGATAAAAGCCAGCTGCGGAGCATTCTCTCAGCCTATAACACAGGATATGGAGCTCAACGATGTCATCAAGCGTGCAGACAAACATATGTATGAGATCAAAAAATCCCACAAACAGCACAGATAGTTCAAGGCGTATGCATGAATAATGCATACGCCTTTTAAATCACGAGATCTGCACCGAATAACTATATCTGTCCGCCTAACTCATTCACCTGTATTTAAGTTCGGGATTGCGGCGGTAATACTCTTTTTTATCGTCATACATACGCTCATCTGCAATACGCATAGCGTTGAGTATATCTATATCTCCATCGACAAAGCATACGCCAACCGCAAAATGACCGTCTTCTTTTTCCGACTGCTCCCTGAGTCTTGCAAGTCTTGAGTCTATTTCAGCTTTATCAGCCTGCTCGACTAATATCATGAACTCATCACCGCCTGCACGGTATATCTCGCTGTCGAAAAATACGCTTTGCAGTATATCAGCCACCTTTTGGAGAAGCAGATCCCCCGCACCGTGTCCCTCAACATCGTTCACCTTTTTAAGACCGTTCAGATCAGTGAACAAAACGGCATATGGTGCGTTGATCGTTTTCTTTCCTGCTTTTATTTCATCTACTATATTGTTCATTGCATTTCGGTTCTTTACACCTGTCAGCATATCGATGGTGCTGAGTATCTCAAGCCTTTGCAAAAGCTGATAATTGTCGATCTCGGAAGCGATAAAGAACGTGCTCAGTTCAAGTGTCTCTTTGATCTTTACAGCATTATCAACATTGAAATTACTGGCAAACATATATCCCAGAAGCTTTCCGTTGTGGTTCAGCGGGAACATAACAATACTTTTTACACCCGCTTCATTCAGTGAACTATGCCATACAGGATTTTTCGATCTCAGCCACTCCATATCTTCTTTATCCTTGATTATTATGCAAGTGCTGTCACCGATGGTATCCTTCCATGTTTCGACTATATCATAAAATTCATCGTTGTTGAAATTATCTATGGAATTTATCGGCGCATCTCCGCCCCTGAAAGCTTCGCACAAAGGGGTGCATCTGCGTTCATCCTCATCAACAAGAAGTATACAGCAATAGTCTGAATCACATATACCGCGGATATCCTCTATAACTTCCTGAAAGGTCTGACGTGTATCATTCTGCCCATGGAGTTTTATACAGGTCTGAAGTACTGCGGCAGATGTATCAGCAGAAAGGGTCGCCCTCTGTTCAGCATTTACCTCCTGCGTGACCTCGTAAGAATATATACAGTATCCGATATTTTCCTTATCGGATTCAAGAGGAAGCAGGAACATATTCAGCCAAAGTCCCATCTGCGGAAGGCTGACATAGGAATGAAGAGGCTGTCCCATAAATGCACAGCGACAGCAGAAATCTTCAAAATTCTTATTTTCCGGGAAATATTCCGAATAGGGAGAATCAGGGATAAAGGGTCGGTGCATGACATTCATCATATCTTCATAATGAGCTTTGTTTCCTGCTGCGATGCGTATATTCCCGAACTTTCCGTCCGCTGTTCTCTCAACCGAAATAATACAGGTCTTACTTTTATATACAGAAAGAATGCTATCAAAATCCATAGAGCAACCTCCTATATTACTTTTATTATATTATATCACAAATTCTGAAGTAATTCAAGAGCTGAACATAAATTCAACATTATTTCTAAGGGTTATACCGCTGACACACCACATTATATTCTGTAAATCGCTGTTTTGCAGTGTATCAGCGGGATAACCATATTCAGATAAAAACGCAGCAGATGAAAATGACCCTGCCGGAACGCTTGTCCCGACAGGGTCTTGATTTTGGGGAAGTTGGGGAAAACTATATTATGCAGGTTTTACAATATACACAAGTCATTTGGAATTAAATCATTGAGAAAACAGGTCAGTGATTATTATGATTAGCGTGTTCTATAGCAAATTCATCGGAATGACCTGCTGCAAATTTGCAGAATAACTTGGTTGCCTTTTCATCTGCATCAGCTTCTGCAAGCTGGCTGGTACCGGCTTTTGTTGCACAATATGAAATATCCAGATTTCCATCAGGCATTATTCTGAAATGTATTTCATAAGCTACCCAGTTATGGTTTGAATGACACATAAGAGTTGTGTCTTTCTTATAAACCTGCTGTTCGCCTTCGCCCGGGACATCTCCGCCGCGCCTTCTTATTGCAGCATTCGGTTTAACATATCCATTGTCGATCAGCATCTGCATCATTTGTTTTGAAGAAGTTCTTACATCGTCCTTACCAACATAGATATAACCCCAGGATGAAGTACCGTCTGCATCAAGGTTTGTTGACCAGGGATTATATAGGTTAAGGTCATCATCTATCGCAGCCTCAGCCATGATTAGTTTTCCGAGATCTTTTGCTTCATTAGCATCACGGGTATTGTTTGCCTTTTCGATCAGCTTTAGTAAGTTCGGAACGATTATAGCAGCTAAAGTTGCTACAATAGCCATTACTGTGATAAGTTCAACCAACGTAAAACCCTTTCGGTTCGGATTATTATATTTTTTCATATTAAACCACCCTTGTAATCATTTTCTGAATTTTCCTATTACGATCAAACCATTATCTGATCACGTTTCATCAGCCACGCCTGATGAATGCATTTACGAAACAATTTCGGCAGTAAAAATATTTTCTGAAAACTCTCAATATTTTCTTAGTTTCGATCAGTGAATATTTAGTTTTCTGATTATAACTATATCACTAGTTGTACCTTTTGTCAATAGAAGTTTTGTTATAAATCAATGAATGCGAATTGTGATTTAATCAATCCACCGCCAGAAATACCATATATTTCCGCGAAAACGTTTGATTTGTGATAATAAAAATGTTTTTGTTTTGTTAAACGATGTATTGTATTGAACTTATAATCTATTAACATAAGTTTTAGATTTTCTCTTTTTGCTTTGCTTGCTGTTTAAGTTTACGAAAACTAAATTTTCGTAATTGATAAATGCGTTAATAAACCTATAATAATCTGTTTTATTATAAACATGATAAAGAATTATCTGCGGTCACAAACTATGCGAGAGACATTATGATAAATTGATACAATATAAAAGGTTACTAACGCTTTATCAGCCAAAAGCAATTGACTTTCTTGGATAAATGTGGTAAAATATTATTAAATATATTAATCAATCATTGTAAGACCGGAATTATTGAATTTTTAGGAGGAACTGAAATGAATATAGCGTTCAAACGTATAACCGCTGCAGTTATAGCTTTGACCATGTCCGCAGGCTTTGTACCGTCCATATGCGGCAGCTTTCAGATTTTTGAGGGGACATCGCTGACAGCTTACGCCGCTGAGGTCAACACAGCTAAGGTATCAAATTACGATGAACTGAAGGCTGCAATTGAAAACAAGGACATTTCGACCATTATAATCACTGCGGATATTGACGTGCCCTGTGAAACAGTAAAAAGATCACCAGTGACCACATTACAGCTGGTCATCGACCGCAGTCTTACTATCGAAAGTGCAGAAGGTAAAAAATTTACGATAAAGCGTACTGCCGCAGAAGGCGCTAACAGCGGCAGCCTGACCTCTGTATTTGGCATAAAAGGTAACGGTAAGGACGACGGATATAACAATGTTGCCACAAATACAGTTGAAGTTGAGCTGCGAAATATCATAATCGATGGCGGTGCTGTATGGAGCGAAAATGGTATAACAAATACTTCGCCAAACAATTCAGGCGTCAGCGGACGAGCTATGATAGATGTATTTCAGGGCGCTGTACTGAACCTCGGTGACGGACTGGAGCTTCGCAACTCATCGACTACCGATTCCACTGATACCACCTGTTCTGACGGCGGCACATCTGCAAACTACGGCGGTGCTGTAAGAGTTGATTATACCAGACCTCATGGCGGCGGAACAGTCAATGTAAAAGCAGGATCAGTTATACACGATTGCTATGCAAACGGCGGCTGGGGCGGCGCACTGGGCGCATACAACTTTGCTCATCTTAACGTTTACGGCGGAACTATATATAATTGTGCTTCAGGCCACGGCGGAGCTATCGGCTGCACATACAGAGCAGGAACTTCGAGAGATGACGCTGCTACTGTAAATATGTACGGAGGATATATCCACGACTGTTATGCAAACTACCGCGGAGGTGCGATAAATTTTGACGGTAATACCGAGAACTTTGTCCTAGGCGGCAAAATAGAGAACTGCCACGCAAGCTTAGGTGGAGCCATCGCCATGTGCGACGGTGATGTGATCCTGCATCTTCCCGACGCTGCAACAGGACAGCTGACCATCGAGGGCTGTGGCGAAAGCAACTTTACACCTGATTTCGGTTACAGCGGTCTGGGAAGAAATTCTTCGGGATCAAAATTGGTACTGAACGATAATAACGTTGTTACTATATCCTTTGATGCTATGCGTTCTGACGATGACAAGTATGCTTCGCTGACCATAACCAAACAGCTCGACGATGACGGCATCTGGCAGGGTAATTCTCTGGGTGAGGCTTTCCCAGGTGACCCTGTTCAGGCAGGTTATGTTTTTGACGGCTGGTATGACAACAAAGAATACAGCGGTGTACCCGTAACTGCACAGACGGTTTTCGATAAGGATACCACACTTTACGCAAAGTGGAAAGACCACGATCATGAATGGTCATACACAGCTGATAAAAACACCATAACCGCCGAATGTACTGCTGACTCCATATGCAATGCCAAAAACGGTCTGACACTTACCCTATGTGCCCCCGAAGCACTTACCTATGACGGCAAAGAAAAGTCAGCATATATAGCTGATGACTATAACAAAGCCGCTTTCCCCGATAATTACACCATAGAATACTTCAACGGAGATAAAAAGCTGTCCTCCGTTCCTGTTGGTGCAGGTGACTACACCGCTAAGATCAAAGTCGGAAATGCTGTAGCAAGTGTTGATTTTACTGTTGCTAAAGCCAAACTTACTGTCACCTCCGAAGGATACAGCGGAACATATGACGGTGCTGCACATGGTATCACTGTTGACACAGGCGATTCGGATGCAGTAATATATTACGCCGAGGAAGAACTTACCAAGGATAATTATATGACCGCAGGCACCACCGAAGATCTGACATTCACAGACGCAGGCAAATACACCGTGTATTTCTATGCTGTATCTGATAACTACGATCCCATTCCCGCAAGCGGAAGCAATACGGTGAGCATCGCAAAGTCAGAAGCTACAACTTCCGCCAAGCCTACTGCTATAGCTGATCTTAAATTCAGCGGTGAAGAACAGGTGCTTGTCACCCCCGGCTCCACCAAAGACGGAGATCTCGTTTATGCTGTAAGTGACAGCAAGGAACAGGCTCCTGATGATAAGGAATATTCCGAAGATATCCCCAAGGGAAAAGAAATCGGAACTTACTTTATCTGGTTCAAAGTTAAGGGCGATAAAAACCATTTTGATACTGAGGCAGAATGCATTGAAGCTGTGATCGGAGAAAGCAGATCTTCACTGGGCGATGTCAACAACGACGGCATTATAAATGTTACCGATATCACAAAGATCGCCGCTCATGTCAAAGGCAAAAAACTGCTTAAGAATGATGAGATCATCCGTGCTGACATAAATAAGGACGGAAAGATAACAGTTACAGATATTACAAAGGTAGCCGCACACGTCAAAGGCAAAAAACTTATAAAATGATAAACGGGCTACGTTTTATGTAAAAAAGCAAGGGGCTGTTGCAGCCCCAACAAAGAAAAAGACGCCTGACACACCAAAAAGGTAGTGCCAGGCGTCTCATTTTGTGGTATAATGTAATTGCAAATATAACATCAAACCAACGAAAGGATTGTACCA
>Ga0256405_10008112_pt1 | contig 15266 bp, 17 predicted proteins | sample RumenRJG_02DNA_FD_189096 | JGI IMG/M metagenome (GOLD analysis project Ga0256405, IMG submission 189096) | Bovine rumen microbial communities from Lethbridge, Alberta, Canada - RJG_02 | ecosystem: Host-associated > Mammals > Digestive system > Stomach > Rumen | place: Canada: Alberta... | reverse complement strand
TCTATCCCAGCCGCGGGCTCAGTTCCGTAGAAAAAAGCAATAAATCAGCAGAAGAAAAAGAAGCGGAGGAAAAGCGCTCTAGAGCCATCAACCTGGCCGCCATGCATGCCATGGACGACTGCAAAAAGCGCGGGCAGGCAATCCTCGTGTTCCCTGCGGGCACCCGCTATCGTCCCGGCAAGCCGGAAACAAGACGCGGCCTCAGGGAAATAGACAGCTACCTGCGTATGTTCGACCAGATGATTCTGGTTTCCATAAACGGCAACTGTCTGCGCCTGAATCCTGCGAACACGGAGGACATGCTTGCTGATCTGGTATTCAAGGACACCATCATCCAGACGGCAAGCAAGGTGTACGACTGCAAGCAGTTCCGCAAGGAAGTGCTTGCCTCTCTCCCCGCCGACTGTCCGGATCCCAAACAGGTCGTGGCTGACCGTATCATGGACATACTGATCGCCCAGCACGACGCCATAGATCCGCGCACGTAAGCCGGATCTGCAGTCCGCAGCATCCGTTTCACGCTTCGCAGGGGCTGCCCGTATACGGACAGCCCCACAACAGGAATTGCTGCAAGTTTATTAAATCGTCGATTTTTAGGCTTGGATAAGGGAGACGATTTTTTGAAGATTTCAAAAAATCGTCGAATAGAAATTGATAATATAAAAACACGATTTGAATATCGTGAAAAAATAATAAAATATTCGGATAGACCTTTGAAAGGAATATTGGAAGTTCATGAAGAAACTCCGTATTTCGGAATGGATTTACCAATTGAGTAAACAAAGCATAATAAAGTTTCGTAGCCGACAGCGAAATATCTATATTTATTTTGAATTTCCTGTAAAATGCGTTAGGGATTGTAGGGGCGAGCCGTCAGGCTCGTTGCGTAGCAATGGAGCGCGGTTAGCGCGGAACCCCGTAAAGCCCGACCGCCACTTGTGACGGGAACGCCCTATTATTTCATCTATTCCTTCTGTTCTGAAGGATCGAGCATTTTAATAACTTTTGCAGGCACTCCACTGACTACCGCAAAATCCGGAACATCTTTTGTGACTACAGCTCCTGCCGCAACCACTGCGTATTGGCCGATTGTAACGCCGGGACAAACCGTAACGTTCATTCCAAGCCAAGCATTCTTTTTGATTGTGACTTTGCCGTAGGTGTATTTTGTGTGTCGCTCATTAAAATCGTGATTGATTGTGGCGATGCGAACTCCAGGCGCAATGCTTACTCCGTCGCCAAACTCTATTCCGCCGGATGCCGACAAAATTGCCGAATGATTGATAAAGACATTTTTCCCGAACTTTACACGGTTTCCAAAATCGCAGATAAAAGGTGTGAGAATGCGAACATCATCCAGCTTGCGGCCAAAAAGTTCTTCAAGGTCAGAAACATAGCTTTGGTCATCGGGCATCTTTGCATTTGCAATTGCGCAGAGTTTTCGAGCTCTCATCATTTCGTTAACGGCTTCCTTAAAATATGGCTCTCGAACATCCGTCGGTCCGCCTTTTTCCATAAGTTCATAAACATAGCCTGGGGTGTAGTCCATTTTGTCCTCCAAAGAAATTAATTTGGGCGTTTCCGCCTGCTCTTAGCAGTCGGTCGGGCGTTCCGCAGTTCCCTAACGGTCAGCCGCTTCCCTCGCTTCGCTCAGTCCAGTGGCCTGCTTCGCAGCTGCTCCATGCCCTAACGCATAATTGCATTATAAGCGACAAGTGTCTATTATCTATGGGCAAGATATGGTATAATGTTGTTTAAACGACAGATGTTGCAAACGTGCCTATTAAAGAGGTTGTCACGGAGGAGAAATGCGAGCTTAGCAATAACTATTTGCATTTTTGTGATGTTTCCGCCACAACAGAGAGACTTTGAGGTATAATGTTAAATTATTATGGATGGAGAAGATGGCAAAAGCAAAATCAGACAAACCGCTTAACATAGATGACATTCTTTTTAAATGTCGTGACATTCTACGCAACGCCAAAAATTCTGGCTCATTCTTTGAAAAGCGAGACATGATGCTCACCCTTGTTTTTCTCCGATTCATTGGAGAAAAATTTGATGACGGAATAGAAAAGCTTAAAGCCCAGCTTATAGAGCGAGGAATGGATATAAATGACCCTAATGTAAAAGCCGCATTCATAGATGACCCGACTTTTACAGACGGAACATTTTACCTGCCTGAAGAATCCCGCTGGAGCACAATCATCAATACTTCTGCAAGCGGGCTGAATGTTGCTCTTGATACAGCTCTTCGCAGTCTTTCTAACACGAGTGAGCAGCTTAAAGGCTGTTTTGTTGAGGGTACTTTTACAACAAGAAATCTTGCCCCGAATGACATTAAGCAGATTGTTGATGAGGTAACAAAAATCACTCACAAGCAGTTTGGAACACAAAGAGATTTAATCGGTTATGTTTACGAATACTTTCTTAAAGAATTTGCTGTAAACGCTACAAAAGAAGACGGCGAATTCTATACTCCGCATGATGTAGTTGAACTGATTGCAAGTTTTATCCAGCCATTTGACGGAACTTTGTACGACCCTTGCTGTGGTTCCGGCGGAATGTTCGTCCAGAGTGCCGCTTTAATTGAAGCCAAGAAAGGAGACATCTCAAGAATTAATGTTTATGGTCAGGAAAAAGAGCCTGCAACCTATCGCCTTGCAAAAATGAATCTTGCGCTTCGTGGAATAAGCCATAACCTTGGAACAGAAGCAGAAAATACATTCCGTCTTGATTTGCACAAAGGAATTTCCTTTGACTATATCATGGCAAATCCACCGTTTAATCTAAAAGGCTGGTTTGATCCCGACACGATGAAAACGAATGACAGCCGTTGGGTTGATTATGCACTGCCTCCAGAAAGCAACGCAAACTATGCCTGGATTTTGCACATTCTCAGTCACTTAAAACCGAACAAGGGCATAGCAGGCTTTCTTCTTGCAAACGGAGCTTTGGGCGATGCAGACGGAACAGCACCAATTATCCGACAAAAGCTAATTGAAAATGACAAAGTTGAAGCAATTATTGTTCTTCCGAGGGAATTGTTCATTACCACTGATATCAGCGTAACCTTGTGGATTTTGAACAACAATAAAAAAGGCGGAAAATCAAAGGACAGAAACCTTCGCGACCGTTCAAAAGAAATTCTCTTTATGGATTTAAGAAGCTGGACTGGAGATGAATGGAACAACGCCGTAAAGAATATGCAGAAAAAAAAATATGCGCTCACTTCGGAACAGATTTTAAAAGCGACAGAGATTTACCGCAAATGGCAGGAAGAAGGAACTGACGGTAAAAACTACGCAGAGCCAGAACTTTATAAAAGCGTAGATTTTGAAACAATCAAAGCAAACAACTTTTCTCTTGTTCCAAGCCGCTATATTGAATTTGTAGACCGTGACACCAATATTGACTATGACGCAACATTAAAAGGAACAAGCAAAGCTGTAAGTGAACTTCTAAAAGCACACGAATCCAATACTGCAAAAATCAAAGAAGCATTTGAAGGACTGGGGTATGGAATTTAGCAGAGCAGAGAAACTTGATAAAATAAGGCTTTCTCTCAGAAACATCCTTGCCCGCGAAATGATTGTGAATACTTTGATGCACAGAGAATTTTCAAGCGGCTATCAGGCAAAATTCATTATCGAAAAAGACAGGATGTATGTGGAAAATGCAAACCGCGCAAGAAAAGACGGAATAATCACTCCAGAAAATCTTGAGCCTTATGCAAAAAATCCGCTCATAGCATCATTCTTTAGGAATATCGGTTATTCGGACAAGCTTGGTTCTGGCGTAAGAAAGCTGTTCAAATATTCATATAAATATTCGGGTGCGAATCCAGAATTTTCGGAAGGCGATGTTTTTAGGACTACAGTTCCCCTGAATGATGAATTTTCCTGGGACGCACAAAAAAATCTGACGTTAAAAACCGAACAAGTAACCGAACAAGTAACCGAACAAGTAACCGAACAAGTAACCGAACAAGTAAAGAGACTTGTTGAATGTTTGAAACCTTGTCCGCTTTCCACTAAAGAAATCCTTCAAAAACTAGGCTTAAAGCACAGGCCAACTTTGATGAATGATTATATAAAACCTGCCTTGGCTTTAGGACTGATAGAGATGACTCAGCCCAATTCTCCCAAAAGTCCTACACAGAAGTACAAGGTGAAGTTATAGGAAGAAGTTTATGGAAAAAAATTATAGTCCCGACTTCAAAGGGGTCGAATTCGACCACTTTGGAAAAGAAACTAGGCTGTTGACTACAAATTGTAGCCAACTGAAAATGTCTGCCGTTGACGGTAAAGACTGCAACTCGGAGAATCAAAGATGAAAACCGAAATAGCAATACACAACAGTGAATGGATAAAAGACAAAATCTACACGATTCGTGGCGAGCAGGTAATGCTGGATTTTGAGCTGGCTGAAATTTATGGATATGAAACCAAACGGTTTAATGAGCAAGTAAAGAATAATATTGAACGCTTCGATGATGATTTTAGATTTCAATTGACAGAAGATGAATTCAATGCAATCTTGAGGTCGAAAAATTCGACCTCAAGTTGGGGCGGAACAAGATACAAACCTTATGCATTTACAGAGCAGGGCATTTATATGTTGATGACAGTCCTGAAAGGAGAACTTGCCGTTGCTCAAAGCAAAATGCTAATCAGAATGTTCAGAGAAATGAAGCGTTTCATTCAGAATAACGCAAATATTTTTGCCGAAATCAACACAATAAAACAAAATATTCTTAATACAAACATTCATCAAAAAGAAGCAGACAAACGGATTGATGAGCTTTTTGCGCTTATGGACAAATACAATGTGGAAGAAAAGCAAGGAATTTTCTTTCAGGGGCAGATTTTTGACGCGTATGCCAAGTTTGAAAGCTTTATTTCACAGGCAAAAAAAGAGATTGTCTTGATAGATGGTTATATTGACCTTTCGGTTTTAGAGCGACTTGCAAAAAAGAAGAAGGGTGTTTTGGTAACGATTTACACGGATCCAAAAACTCCGCTTACGACACAGGATATTCAGAAATTTAATGCGCAGTACCCGACTCTTACGCTAAAGCATACTACAAAAATGCACGACAGGTTTTTGATTATTGATGGAAAATCTTTATATCACATCGGAGCTTCACTTAAAGACTTGGGCAAAAAGTGTTTTGCGTTTGAAACATTTGATTCAAGTTTTATTTCCGATATTTTGACGAAAATTTAGAAAGCAAAGACGACATGACGGAATAAGATTATGGCTGAAAATAAGATTGAAAATGCACCTTGGGTTAGACTTGGGGATTATATTATTGAATGTAACGAAGTGAATTCTGATGGAAAATATGGATTAGAATTTGTTCGTGGAGTTTCCAATACAAAAGAATTTATGAAAACAAAGGCGAATCTTGATGGCAGAGATTTGACTCCATTTTCAATAATAAAACCTCATTATTTCGCTTTTAATAGAAGAACGACAAGAAACGGTGAAAGATTGGGGCTTGGTTACAATTCAACAAATCAGATATATATTTGTACGGAAGATTATATTGTTTTTAAGGTCATAGATGAAAATGTCCTTAATCCTGATTATTTATACATTAATTTTTTAAGAGATGAATTTGATAGAGCCGTTCGCCGTGATTCATGGGGAAGTGCAACAGAATTCTTTAACTGGGATAATATGGCAGAAATAAAAATTCCTTTGCCATCTATAGAAACTCAAAATGAAATCGTTGCAGTTTACAACGGCCTAAAAGAACTCGCCGAAGAAAACGAAAAACTCCTTGAGCCGCTTTCAAAAAGCTGCGAAGCATTCATTGTAGATTGCAAGAAGAAGTATCCAATGAAATCTTTGGGAGACTATATCGAAGAAACAGACGAACGAAATTCCGCTGGCAAATATACACTTGAAGATGTCCGTGGAATAAGCAATCTGAAAGAATGGATTGAAACAAAAGCTGATATGAATGGAGTTTCCTTATTTCCTTATAAGCTGGTTAGACCAAAAGAATTTTCTTATGTTTCAGTAACATCTCGAAACGGAGATAAAATTTCATTAGCCATGAACAATACCGAAAACATGTATATTGTATCTTCGTCATATATAAATTTCAAAGTAACTAAAAACAATGAATTGCTTCCTGAGTTTTTATTTACACTTTTAAATCGCAATTCGTTTAATGCTTATTCAAGATACAATTCTTGGGGAAGTGCAAGAGAAACTTTTGACTGGTCGGAAATGTGCCGTGTTCAAATTCCGCTTCCCCCAATCCAAATCCAGCAGAAAATCGTAGACCTCTACAACTGCTACAAAGAATGCAAGCGCATAGCAAACGAAGCAAGAGAAAAAATAAGCAACCTCTGCCCGGCTCTGGTACAGAAGGCTGCGCATAGCAGGTAGAAAAAATTGCCACACGGATTCGATTTTGCTAACGCAAAATCAGGAGATGAGAAATGATTAAAAATGAAGAATTGACTGGTAAAATAATAAATGCTTGCATGGAAGTTCATAACGAACTTGGGAATGGGTTTTTGGAACCAGTTTATCAAGAAGCATTGGAAGAAGAGTTTAAGTTACAGGGAATTCCTTATGAGCGGGAAAAACTATTGCCTGTTATATATAAGGGTAAAAAACTTTCAAAAGAATACTTTGCAGATTTTCTTTGTTATAATGAGATTATAGTAGAATTAAAAGCTGTCGGCGTGCTGTCTAAACCCCATAAAGCACAAGTTTTAAATTACTTGAATGCAGCTAATAAAGAAATAGGACTATTAATAAATTTTGGAGAGACATCCTTAAAATGGGAAAGGATAACAAATTTTAAGAAACAGGAAAATCGTTAGATTTTCCGAATCCGTGTGGCGATATATAAGGAATAAATTATGTCAAACCTAAAACAATTCAACGGCAGATTCTGTGAATACGATTTTGAAAATGTCTTCATTAAATATCTTGAAGATGCTGGTTGGACTTACCAGGCAGGAGATGATATCGTCCGCTCAAAACTGGATGAAACTCTTATTCTGGATGATTTGAAATCATTTTTGAAAGACTCTAATCCCGATTTGCCAGAAGAAGATATTATTCAAATCTGCGACACAATGCGCTTGCTTGGTGGTCGGAGCGAATTTGAAACTTTGCACAAAGCCTATAATCATTTTATTGACGGACTTCAATTTACCGGCAGTGATGGAATTCCTCGCACAATAAACTTTATCAATTTTGACGATACAGACAAAAATATTTTTAAGGTTGTAAATCAGTTCACGGTTGAATACATAAACAATAACGAAAAGAAAAATCGCCGTCCGGATGTTCTCCTTTATGTAAATGGATTTCCGCTTTGCATTATTGAATTAAAAAATCCAGTTGATGACAAGGCAACGATTCACGATGCTTTTGAGCAGATTACCGTCCGTTACTGGAGAGATATTCCTCATCTTCTTCATTACTGTCCTTTGGCATGTATTAGTGACGGAGTAAAAACAAGGCTTGGCACTGTAAAAACCCCTTATGAGCATTTTTATACATGGCGAAGAATTAACGATGATCAGCCAATTGCAGATTCTTCATTAGATGAATTTGAATGTCTTGTATACGGTGTTTATTCTCCTGCAAGGTTTCTTGAAATATTTAGAGATTATGTCTACTTTCAAGATAAAATCTTTGATCCTAACGAAGTTGAAATTGTCTGCCGTTATCCCCAGTTTTTTGCAACAAGACTATTAAGAGAAAGCATAAAAAAATCAGTAATCACCCATAGCGGAAAAGGCGGAACTTATTTTGGCGCCACTGGTTGTGGAAAGACTTATACGATGGCATTTTTGGCTCGTCAGCTCAGTCTCCGTTGTACAAAAGAACTTGGTTCTCCAACTGTCTTAATGATTGTAGACCGCGAGGACCTTCAGAAACAAGGAATAAAATTATTTGGAAAATCAAAAGAATTCTTGAGTCTCGGTGAAGTAAAAGTTGTAAAGACTAGAAAAGAACTTAGGGATGAATTAAAGATTCGTGAGTCCGGTGGATTTTATATTACGACAATTCAAAAATTCTGTGACAGAAAAGAAGACCCGATTGGCTTAATAAACGAAAGAAATAATATTATCTGTTTTAGTGATGAAGCCCATAGAACTCAGCTGGAAAATGCAAAACAGATTAAGTTCACCAAAGATGCAGACCAGAATATGAAAGCCTTGGTTTCTAAACCTTATGCAAAAGTTCTTAGAGAGGCTCTTCCAAATGCAACTTTTGTCGGTTTTACAGGAACTCCAATTGACGAGACATATCAGACTTTTGGAGAAGAGATTGACCGCTACACAATGGATCAGGCTGTAGCGGACGGGCTTACCGTTCCCATCAAATACCATCCCCGCATTGCAAAAGTTCTTGCAGATCCAAAAACTGTCGCTCAGATTGAAGCGTATTACAAAAAATGCGCATATGAGGGGGCTACAGAAGAAGATGTAAAGGCAAGCAAAGAAGCCATGAGTTCTATGGAAATTATTCTTGGCGAGCCTGGAAGACTTTCAAAACTTGCAATTGATATTCATGATGATTTTACCAGCCGTTGTGAAAAAGACCCTGAACGTGTTCAAAAGGCAATGATTGTCTGCGCAAACAGAAAAATTGCCTACGACCTTTTGTGTCAGTTCAAAGAAAAATATCCCGAATGGTTTGTAGAAAAAAAGCATCCCGATGAAATGAAAGTAGATGCAGAAAAACTTTCTGAACTTAAGGATATGCCATATATTGCAATGGTTGCAAGCGTCGGTTCAAATGACAAAGAAGAAATGTACAACTATCTTGGCGGCGTAAAAAACGATGAACGAAGTGACAAACTTGACGTTGCATTCAAGCAGCCGGAATCAAATCTTCGTCTTGTTATTGTAGTTGATATGTGGATTACAGGATTTAGCGTTGATACTTTGACTTACATGTATAACGACAAGCCCCTTCAAAAGCACGGACTTATTCAGACAATCAGTCGTGTAAACAGAAAATACCCAGGAAAAGAATTCGGCCTTATCATCGACTATATCGGTATTCGCGATAATATGCTTGAAGCAATGAAAGTGTACGGTGGAGGACAAGGCGGAAAAGGTCCTAGCGAAGATGACATTGAACAGGCTACCGAAATCTTCCGTGAAAATCTTGAAATCATAAAAGCTCTTTTCAAAGAATTCGATTTGAATCCTTTTATTGATGTAAACACAACTGACATTCAGCGATACAAACTTTTGAATTTAGCCGCAGAGTATGTTTATAAATCTACAGAAGAATTGAACCTTGAAAACAAGGGAACAAAAGCAGCAAAGAAAGTTTCCTTCAAAACATATTTCTTGAAAATCGTAAAAAGACTTAGAGCCGCTTACGACATCTGTCAGCCTTCTGGAGTTTTGTCAGACGAAGAATCTGCATTGGCTCAGAGCTTCATGGCTATTGCAGGCTTTGTCCGCAAGATGAGCGGAACGACCGATTTGGATACAGATTCAATGAACAAGTATGTGGCAAAAATGGTTGAAGAGGCTCTTAAATACAGCAATGTGGAAAACATCCTTCAGGAAGGAGACCAGGTAGATATTCTTGGCCCGGAATTTTTGGAACGCCTTTCCGATATAAAAATGCCAGCAACCCGACTTGAAGTTCTGATGAAACTTCTTCGCAAGAAAATTACTGAATATGGAAAAGTAAATAAAGCTTCTGCAAAAAAATACAAAGATATGCTGGATGAAACAATTGCTCAGTATCACGACAGGAGAAAAGCTCTTTCTGCACAGGAAGCAGGAGACACTCAGGATGTTACAGCAGACCAGATTATTGCAAGCGCAACAATTCAGGCAGAAACAATTCTTAAAGATTTGAACGAGGACAAAGAACGCTTTAGAAAACTTGGTCTTACATTTGAGGAAATGGCTTTCTACGACATTCTGATAAAAATGCGTGATGAAAAAGATTTCGAGTATGGCGAAGATGTTTTTGACGCTGATGTCGGCATTATGGTAAACAAGAAAATCCAGAAACTTGCAAAGAAAATAAAAGAATTGATTGATTTGAAATCAAGTTTCACCGATTGGCTGAACAATACAAATGTCCGCAATCAGCTAAAATCAGACATTAAATTCTGCCTCTTTGATAATGGATACCCACCGATTTATTCTCAGGAAGTGTTTAATCAGGTAATGGAGCAGGTAGAGAATTATAAAACTTATGAGGATGAGTAGAACTATGACCGAACCAAAACTAGACCCACGCATTATCCGCACAAAGGAAGCGATTCAGAAGGTTTTTAAGCAGATGGTCTGTGAGATGCCTTATGAAAAAATTACCGTAAAGGCAATTACCGAGGCGGCCGGAATTAACCGCAACACTTTCTATCTTCATTATAGTTGTGTGGATGATGTGCTTGCTGAAATTCAGGCAAAGCATTCCAGTGAATACTCTGCCATTGTTTCGGGCTTTGACCAGCTTAAGGAAACCGGAAAACTTGTTCGGTCCTTTTTTGAATACATGGAAGCTCAGGATGATTTTTTCAAGCGTGTTACCTGCGACAGCCGTTTTGACTATATCCGCGAAAGAATGCAGAACCGTGTTACAAAGCAGGCGGCGGAATCTCGTCCTCTGAAAGGAATAGAGCAGAGCGTGCGCAACATCCTTTTGACTTTTAATAACTGCGTAGTTCTGCTTTACCGCCAGTGGGTTGCCGACGGTCGCAAGATTCCTATGGAAGAAATGATTGAGCTTGCAACGACGCTTCTGGAAGATGGGATGAAGGGATTCAGGAAATAAATAAAACAATTTCCTGTTTGTAAAAAACTCATATTGACAATCATCTATGTATTGTTTATAGTGCAACACATAGATACTTATCAATATGAGGTTACCTATGAATGAAACAGAAATCGCTCTTATCTGCAAGGCTTTGGGAGATGAAAACCGCGTTCAGATTATTAAAATGCTGACTGGTGGAGAATTGTGTGCCTGTAAAATTCTTGACGCTTTTAATATCACTCAGCCCACTCTTTCTCATCACATGAAGATTCTTACAGACTGTAATCTTGTTAATTCACGAAAGGAAGGAAAGTGGACTTATTATTCAATAAACTGCAAAAAGTTTTCAGAGTTTAAAAGTGCTGTATCTGAGTTCACTTGTAAAACTTCCAGCTCAAGAAAATCAGTTGAACAGTGCTGCTGTAAGGATTAGCGATTATGGTAAGTTTTATTCAGAACCAGATTCTTGGGATGCAGTGGCTACAAACACTAATCGGAAAAATACTTTCTGCTGCCGGACTTGATATCGAAAGCCGCTTTGGTGGAAGCCTTCACTTTTTCCTTTATGATGTAATTAAAATCACAATTCTTCTTTTTGTGCTGATATTTTTGATTTCTTATATTCAGTCATATTTTCCGCCTGAAAGAAGTAAAAAAATACTTTCGCATTGCAAGGGATTTTCTGCCCGAGTAATTGCTGCGCTTTTGGGAACCGTAACATCCTTTTGTTCCTGTTCTTCGATTCCTCTTTTTATGGGATTTACGACTGCAGGGCTTCCTCTTGGTGTTACCTTTAGTTTTTTGATTTCTTCTCCTATGGTTGATTTTGCTTCGCTCATTTTGCTGACCAGTATTTTTGGCTGGAAGATTGCGATTGCTTATGTTGTGTTGGGGCTTATTGTCGCTATTGCCGGCGGAACAATAATAGAACATCTTCATATGGAAGATCAGGTTGCTGATTTTATCCGTAATGGAAAAAGTCATTCGCTTGAAGAAAAAAGATTTCGCAGAGGCAGAGACTGTTTTCTGCATTGCGCTCTGTTTCCGATACACTCAAAAAAGTCTTTCCATATATTCTTTTGAGTGTGGCAGTGGGCGCGATAATTCATAACTGGATTCCTGAGGACTGGATTGTCAGCCTGCTTGGTAAGAAAAATCCGCTTGGTGTAATTCTTGCAGTTTTTGCGGGCATTCCCATGTATGCAGATATTTTTGGCTGTATTTCAATTTCGGAAAGTTTGCTTGCAAAGGGCGCGCTTTTGGGAGTTGTCCTGAGTTTTATGATGGCAGTAACGACTTTGAGTTTGCCTTCGCTGATTATGCTTAAAAAGGCGATAAAAACAAAGCTGCTGGTAACTTTTGTTTCAATCTGCGTAGCCGGAATAATTCTTGTGGGATATTTTTTTAATTTTTTTGAAGCAATATTTTTATAAATTGGAAAGGAGGCATGAAAAAAATACATCCATGTAATTTTTTCATGAGCAGATTTTGCCGTTGGCAAAACTGCGATTTCGTGCCTCCTGCACGACCGCTAACGCGGAGTTTTTAAAGGAGATTTTATATGGAACATCTTACAATTAAAGTTTATGGCAGCGGCTGTAAGGGATGTAAGACCTTGCATCAGAATGTGATTGATGCTCTGGCCGAAATGAATATTGCGGCTGATGTTCAGTACATTACAGACATGCAGAAGATTATGGAAACTGGGGTAATGAGTCTACCAGCACTTGCGGTAAACGATAAGATTGTTTCGAGCGGTAAGGTATTAAGTGTTGCAGAAGTAAAAAAATATCTGGCTTAAGATGGTAACTCACAAAAAAGCGGTAAATTAAAGAGCGGATTTAATTTTCACACAACATTCAAAAACACATCTGTCGTTTTCTTTAATGTGAATATAAACTTTGCCTGGGACTTCTGCATCTTCTTTTTTGTAAACTCTAAGAATCTGTCCCTCTTTGCTTTCTCCGGTATAATGAACTTCAAGATCTGTAATTTCGTGAGACTGCAGAAAATCATCCGAGAATACGCACAGGGCAAGCTTGATATATTCTATATTATTCATGTGGTGTGACATATCAATCTGTGATGAACGAATCTGCTGTTCAAATACAAATTCATTGTCAGAAAAATCAGATGGAAAACGTTCAAAAGGTTCTTCAAAAACTGCCTGAGGAAAATTTTCTTTTGGATATGGAAGATTTGTGATTTTAAGCGGGCGATGATTTTCCAGACTTAAAACACAGGCTTCCTGATTTGCAACAAGAAGAGTTTTGCCTTCTTTATCAAGAAACTGTGTATTAACATGAGTACGCATTCCAAGGTTATCAATAGGGAAGGTTCGGGCTTTAATGATTTCGCGCCAGTCCGGACGACGTTCAAAATGAACCTTTGTCTTTGTGAATACCCAGAAGGCATTGAACTTTTCGCGGTAAATTACACCGTCACAGTCCATTGCATTAAAACTCTCAGTAAGATTATCCTGTACAAGTAAAACAGACTGAGCTACTCCCATCCGAACAGATGAATCAATAAATGCAGAAGAAATCTCCCGCTCAGTTTCAAAAATCAAGTTATCATTCATAGCTGATATAATAGTATTTTTTTGAAATATCGGGAAGGGAAAGTTTGCTCTAATGAAAGTTTGCTCTAATGAGAGTGTTTTTATTTTTTTACTTTCTTATAAAAGTTTTATCCTGTTCCGGGATCTTATCATCAGAAACAAAACGTTCGATTGTCATGTGAAGGTCGTATTTTTCGCGAAGAGAGGCAATTGTTTTCATCATTGGACTTGCGTGGTGCAAATCAATTGCTTCCTGATTTTCCCAGGAGTCGATTAAGAGGATGGTTTCACTGGTGTCATCGTCGCCGGCTGCTTCTTCTCCAAAGGGCAGATAATATTCATAGCGAAGGTTTCCTTTTTCTGCACGGATTTTTTCAACGGTTCCGCTTGAAATCATTTCGCGGGCAAAGGCCTGAGCCGCACCCTTTTTTCCTGTGTAACGAAGATTTACTGTAATTGCCATTCTACTCCTCCTGATATTTTATTTTTTTGCAGATAATCTGCGTTTTTGATTTATCGCAGATTTCTTCTTCAAGAATTATCTGGCCGATTGAGTCTGCCGTGATTTTTCCTGCAAGAGGATTTTTTATGCTGTCGATTTTTCCGCTTACTTCTACATCAATGGTGCTGCGTTCGAAAGCAAGATCGCATTCTTCCATTGTACAGTTTTTGAGCACGAGATTTTTGCAGTAGCAGAAGGGCTGAGTTCCAATAATGCGGCAGTTTATGAGAGTGAGATTTTCTGAATACCAGCCAAGGTATTCGCTTTTTACAGTTGAGTTTTTTACTGTCACGTTTTTTGTGTGCCAGAAGGCATCTTTTGTGTTCAGCTCTGAATCTGTAATTTCGATGTTTTCATCATACTGAAAAGAATATTTTCCCTTCATTTTTAAGCCGGTAAGTTTTGCATCACGGATTTCAAAAAAGGGATATTCAGATTCTTCGATTGTGATATTTTCAATTTTCAGATTCTGACTCTTCCAGGCAAACTCAGGAGAATTGACGCTGCAGTTTTTAAGGCTGATATTTTCGCATTCACGAATTGCCTTAATTCCACCGAGCCTGCTGTTTTCAATCAAAATATCTTTATCATACCAGAGGGCAGCGCGGCAGTTTTCGGTAAAGTTTGTATCGGTGATTTTTGCTTTTTCTACATGCCAGAAAGGATAACGCAGATTCATAAAGCAGCCGGTCACGTCGATGTTGCGGCATTCCTTAAAAGCGGATTCACCGTCAGCGGGACCATCAAAGCGGCAGTTTTTTACAGTAAGGTTCTTCAGTCCGTATAAAGCTCTCTCTTCATCAAAAGTTTGATTTTCGATAATCACAAAAATACCTCAGAATTATAGTTTACCTTTTTTCAAACTCTTTGCCAAAAGGTGCGAGAGTGTGGCAAACAAAATGATAATAGAAATATAATCGATTGCAAAAAGAATGTAGCCGCGGTCCAGATCAAAGAAGAAAAACTGCTGGCGAAGAATCAGATACTTCCAGACTCCGCGGGCAATGAAAGCGTAAATGCCGTAAGCGCAGTCCAGGGCAAGAATAATACGCGGAATGATTTTTGCCGTAATATTCTGAAAGAGGCGTCCCACATGCAGTCCGATATGCAGCGACATAAAAAGATAATACCAGTGACTGGCAAGCAGATGCGCAATGCGGGCAAAGCCCAGTCCGCCCTGAATATTCAAAAATGTAAAAATGTGATTTGAAAGAATAATTCCGCTTATCATCAAAAAAATTGTACAAATTAAAATACAACAATTGATGACAGTCTGCATTACGCGGTAGGGGTTATATTTTCCTTCACAACTGTCCAAGATAATTTCATAAGCCCAACTCCGGTTGTAAAGATTTGGCAGTAGAAGCTTTTCCAGGGGAACTTCCTGCAAACCATTCGAATAAATCTTTCCGCTGGAAGAGGCAGACTGAC
>Ga0256405_10008111_pt1 | contig 15268 bp, 11 predicted proteins | sample RumenRJG_02DNA_FD_189096 | JGI IMG/M metagenome (GOLD analysis project Ga0256405, IMG submission 189096) | Bovine rumen microbial communities from Lethbridge, Alberta, Canada - RJG_02 | ecosystem: Host-associated > Mammals > Digestive system > Stomach > Rumen | place: Canada: Alberta... | reverse complement strand
TTCGGCGCCATCACCAGTTCCCTGGTCGCAGACGTCATCACCCCGCTGCTCGCCGCCATCTTCAAGAGCCCGAATCCCGACGCACTGAACATCACCCTGCGCGCGGCAACGGCCGATTCCGATGCGATCGTTCTCGGTCTCGGTACTTTTATCGGCACCGTCATCAACTTCCTCGTCATCGCTCTGGTGATCTTCTCCGTTATGAAGGCTGCCAACAAGGCTTCCGAGCTGGCCAAAGCCGCAATGAAGAAGAAGGAAGAAGAGGAAGCCGCAGCGGAAGAACCCGCCGGCCCCACGACCGAAGAGCTTCTTGCTTCCATTCTTGAAGAGCTCAAAAGCCAGAAAAAGTAATATTCTCTAAACCGAATAAATCGCACTGACGGCAGGATCCGACCTGCCGTCTTTTTTCTCTGTTCCGTTCCGGAACGCTCAAAATACAACATTTTCCATATTGTAAAGCGATACCTCTTTCTTTATAATAATTTTGTCTGGATTCTTATATTGCAAGTCTTTCAATAATCTGGTATAATATATTGCTTTAGTTTAATTTCGGTCTGGAAGGAGGATCTGTTCATGAATTCGCTGATGGATATCTGGCAGGAGATTCTGCGTCATCTCTCCTCTCAGCTGACACCGACCGCGATCAATACCTGGTTTTCCGACTGTGAGCCGGTCGCTTTGGAGGAGTGCAGACTTGTCATCCGCACGCCTTCCGAATTTAAGAAAAGCATCATCTCACAGCGTTTTGCCTCCATCATTGTTTCCTATCTTTCCGATCTGTTCTCCTGTGACTTTGATCTTCTGATTCTCGTCGGAGACGAGGAATATGAAAAGGAACAAACATCAGAAGATGATGACCTCCCGGAGATGGCCGGATATACATTTGACAATTTTATTGTCGGCAATTCCAACAAGTTTGCCCACGCCGCCGCGATCTCTGTCGCCGAAAATCCGGGAAAAAACTATAATCCTCTTTTCATTTACGGCAATTCCGGTCTCGGAAAAACCCACCTTCTCTGGGCAATCGGCCATTCTATCCGGGACCGCTTCCCGGAGAAAAAAATCTCCTATATCAAGGGAGACGATTTTACCAACGAAATGGTCAAGTCCATCAAGGAAGGCAAAACGGAAGAATTTCGCAACAAGCACCGCAATGTCGACCTCTTTCTGGTGGATGACATTCAGTTTATCGCAGGCAAGCAGAGCACGCAGATTGAATTCTTTCACACCTTCAATTACATCTATGAAGCGGGTCATCAGATTGTAATCACCTCTGACCGGCCGCCGATGGAGATGTCTCTGTTGGATGACCGGCTCCGGACACGATTTGAAGGGGGGCTCATGGCCGACATCGCTCCACCTGATCTGGAAACCAGAATGGCCATTGCCAGAAACAAGGCATCCCGTCTCGGCCTCTTTCTTCCTGACGATATCATCGAATATATCGCCTCCACCATTACCGCCAATGTCAGGCAGCTGGAAGGCGTCATCAAGCGGCTCACGGCCTATAAGGAAATTCTCAACAGCGATATTACGAAAGCCTCCGTCGACCGCGCCATTGAGGATGTTATCAAGAAGGGTACCGACATCCCGAAACCGGACAATATCATCCGTGAGACCGCGAAGTATTACTCTCTCAAGCCAGAGGATCTGAAGGGAAACAACCGCTCCAAGAACACCGCGATGGCGAGACAGATCTCCATGTATCTCATGCGTCAGCTCACCAATCTTTCCCTCAACGACATCGGAAAGGAGCTCGGACGAAACCATACCACCGCGCTCAGCTCCATCCGCAAAATAGAAGATCTCATGCGCAGCGATCCTGACATGACAGGTGTGATTCGGGACATTACATCCAATATTACCACCAGTTCCAGCTCCGCCTGAGCTTTAAACATTTTTCTGTCGAAAAGTCAATAATTCTCTGTTCATAAAAATCAGACTCTTTTTTCCAACATTGTCGACAAAGTTTTGAACAATTTTATCGAACGGCAATTTCTCAGATTTTATAAAGCATTTGCCGGGTTTTCGACAGTTTTTTTCTCTACTACCATTTCTTCTAAAAAAATATATTTATCTTTCTTTTAATGAGGTGAATTTTTTGAAAATCAGATGTGAAAAGAAAGACCTCCTGACTGCGGTCAGCAACGTCTCACGCGCTGCTCCCGCCAAAAGCCCGATCCCCGCGCTGGAGGGCATTCTGTTTGAAACAGCAAAAGAAGGTCTGAAGCTGACAGCCTATGATACAAGAATCGGCATTTATACCACGATTGACAGCAATGTCCTGGAAGATGGAAGCATTGTCATTCCGGCAAGGTTCCTTCTTGAACTGGTTCGCCGACTCCCGGACGGCATGGTAAGCATCGAAGCTGATGAGAGCTTTTCCACCACCATCCGCTGCGGAAAGACGGAAGTACACGTGATGGGCATCGATCCGGAAAGCTTTCCGGAGCTGAACGTCGTGAATGCAATCCAGAACATCAGCATCCCGGAATCCATTCTCAAGAGCATGATCACACAGACCATTTTTTCGGTCTCTACATCGGAGAGCAGACCACTTTACATGGGAATTCTCTTTGAAGTCGGCGTATCCAATCTGACACTGGTAGCGGTGGATGGATACCGGCTCGCCAAACGAAGCGAGGAGCTGGAAAACGCAAAGATGCAGCCATGCAGCTTTGTGATTCCGGGATCATCGCTTGCAGAAGTCGAGCGGCTCTGCAGTGCCGACAGCAGTGACCCTGTCTTTCTTGCACTTGGCGAAAAGCATGCCTCCTTCGCCATCGGAAACACGGTACTGATTACGCGCCGGCTGGAAGGCGAGTTTATGAACTATCGCAAGTCCATTCCCTCCAGCTTCCGCTATGAGATCGTCGTGGAGCGGGAAGAACTGATCCGTGTGGTGGACCGTATTGCCCTGGTGATCAAGGATAAGCAGAACAGTCCTGTCAAAATGGTCGCGGAAGACGGCAATCTCGAATTCTTCTGCACCACCTCTTTCGGTCATGCGGAAGACAGCATCATCTGTGATGGAACCGGAGAGGGAATGAAAGTAGGATTCAACGACCGGTATTTCATGGACGCCCTGAAGGCGGCCAGCGATGAAAAGATCAGGATCTCGATGAACACCCCGTCTGCACCCATTGTGATTGAGGCGGCGGAGGGCGGCAAGTATCTTTACATGGTGCTTCCGGTCCGGCTGAGAGACAGTGAGTGATCCCATGACGGAAACAATCATGATTCAGGGAGACTTCATCAAACTGGATGCACTTATGAAGTTTGCTTCTCTGGTGGCCTCCGGCGGCGAGGCAAAGATGGCCATTGCAGACGGCCTGGTCTCCGTAAACGGAGAGGTCTGCACCATGCGCGGCAAGAAAATTCATCCGGGAGATACGGTCTCCTTCTGCGGACAGGATCTTACGGTCCAGAGCTATGATCATCCATAAGATTGCACTGAACGGATTTCGCAATTATGAATGGGAAACAGCGGATTTCTCCTCCAGCACCAATGTGATTACGGGAGAGAATGCCCAGGGAAAAACCAATCTTCTGGAAGCGGTATACCTTTTGTCCAGTGGAAAAAGCTTCCGGACGAGATATGACCGCGAACTGGTCGGATTTGACTTTTCGGAAGCGGAGATTCTGGCCGAGGTGTACAGTCATGAGCGGGAACAGAGCATCCGGATCCGGATGAGTCCCGGACAGACCAAGAGAATTACCGTCAATGGTGTCCGGAAAACAGCGACGGAGCTTTCAGAGACCGTCAACACGGTTCTCTTCTGTCCGGACGACCTGAACCTGATCAAGGACGGCGCTGCGGTACGCAGAAAGATGATGGATCAGGCAATTTCGCAGATCCGTCCGAAATATGCGGCTCTGCTCACAGAATTCAATCGTCTGTACGAGCATAAGACAAGAATCCTCAAGGACTGGCGGGAAAAACCGTCCCTGCTGGATACGCTGGATTCATTTTCAGACGCGCTCTGTCGGATTTCGGCTCAGATGATCCGTTACCGCGCATCCTACATGAGCAGACTGAACGACGCCGTAAAGCCGATTCACATGGACTTTTCCGGAAAGGGAGAGGAGATTGATCTTCTCTATCATACGGTGAGTACGGTGAGAGATCCATTCGCCCCGGCGAAGGAAATCTACTATGACATCTGCGACCATCAGGAGAAGCACCGCCAGGCGGAACTGGACAGCGCACAGTGTCTCACGGGTGCCCACAAGGACGACATTGAGATTCTTATCAACGGACGGTCTGCCAGAAGTTTTGCCTCTCAGGGACAGACCAGGACCGCCGCCCTCTCCGTCAAGCTGGCGGAACGGGAGATCATCCTGCAGGAAACGGGAGAATACCCGATTCTGCTGCTGGACGATGTACTGTCAGAGCTGGATGAGAAGAGGCAGGAATTTGTCCTCAACCGCATTGGCGGCGGACAGACGCTGATCACCTGCTGTGAAGACACGGATATTTCCGGTCGGACAGGGGGAAAGGTCTTTACTGTCAACGGAGGAAGGATCCGGGAATGTACCTGAGCATCGGGAAAAATGCAGTGATCCGGGATGACGAACTCATCGGTATCTTCGATCTGGACAACTGTTCCCAGTCCTTTCTGACAAGAGAGTATCTCTCCGCGGCGGAAAAGGCGGGGCAGGTCATAAATACAGCGGAAGACATCCCGAATTCGTTTCTGATCTGTGTCGGACGAAAGACAGGATCGAAAGAGGAGAGCAGCACGGTCTATCTCTCCCAGAGCAATTCCAGAACGCTGGAAAAAAGAATACATCAAATGCAAACAGAACGGAGAAACACATGTCGGAAATAAATGAACTGACCCAGAAAGTAACGGAAGAATACGATGCCTCACAGATCCAGGTTCTGGAAGGTCTGGAAGCCGTACGCAAGCGCCCCGGAATGTATATCGGCTCCACTTCCTCCTCCGGTCTGCACCACCTGGTCTATGAAATTGTCGATAATTCCATCGACGAAGCTCTGGCCGGATACTGCACCCATATCGAAGTGAGCATAGAACCGGGAGATATCATCCGTGTCTCTGACAACGGACGCGGTATTCCCGTGGACATTCAGGAGCAGACCGGAAAGAGCGCACTGGAAGTCGTCTTCACGGTACTGCATGCAGGGGGAAAGTTCGGCGGCGGAGGCTATAAGGTATCCGGCGGTCTTCACGGCGTTGGGGCTTCGGTAGTCAACGCGCTCTCCGAATGGCTGGTGGTTCAGGTCCACAAGGACGGAAAAATCCACGAGATGCGTTTTTCCCGCGGCGACATTGTCGAAGAGATCCATGTGATTGGCGAGACAGACCATACCGGCACGACGGTCCGTTTCAAGCCGGACCCGGAAATGTTCGACGATACGGAGTATGACTATGAGATTCTGCACACCCGCATGCGAGAACAGGCCTTCCTCAACGGCGGTCTAAAGATTACTCTCGAAGATCTGCGCGAAGGACAGCAGCAGCGCGACAGCATGTGCTATGAGGGCGGTATCCGTGAATTTGTCTCCTGGCTCAACAAGCACAAGACCCCGATCCATGAGGACGTCATCTATCTCTCCGGCAGTAAGAGCGACGCCATCGCCGAGATCGCGATGCAGTATAACGACGGTTTCAGTGAAAATCTGATCTCCTTTGCAAACGACATTCATACGCCGGAAGGCGGCATGCACGAGACCGGTTTTAAGACGGCCCTGACCCGCGTCATCAATGCCTACGGACAGAAAAACAACATCATCAAGGGGGATGACAAGGTCTCCGGCGAGGATGTCAGGGAAGGCATCTCGGCGGTCATCTCCGTCAAGCTTCCCGAAGCACAGTTTGAAGGCCAGACCAAGCAGAAGCTCGGCAATGCCTATATCCGTACCCTGGTCGACTCCATCGTGAACGAGCAGCTCACGGAATACTTTGAAGAACACCCGTCCGCCGCCAAAGCCATTCTGGACAAGGCAATGATGGCCAACCGTGCCCGCGAAGCGGCGCGCAAGGCGAGAGAATCCGTCCGCCGCAAGACCGGTCTGGAGAGCGGACAGATGCCCGACAAGCTACAGGACTGCAACGAAAGAGACCCGTCTCTCTGCGAGATCTACATCGTCGAGGGCGACTCCGCCGCGGGCTCGGCCATCCAGGGCCGCGACAGCCGTTTTCAGGCAATTCTCGCCATGTGGGGCAAGATGTTGAACGTCGAAAAGGCCCGTGCGGATAAAATCTACGGCAACGACAAGCTCTATCCACTGATTGTTGCGCTGGGCGCTGGAATCGGGGATGAATTCAACATCGACAAGCTCCGCTATCACAAGATCATCATCATGGCGGATGCCGATGTGGACGGCTCCCACATCCGAACCCTGTTGTTGACCTTCTTCTTCCGATACATGCGCCCGCTGATCGAGCGGGGCTATGTCTACTCCGCCGTGCCGCCGCTCTACAAGCTCACCCGGGGCAAGACCCAGCGGGTGGCGTACTCCGATGAGCAGCGCGATCAGATCAGCGCCGAGATGCGCGGGGACAACCCGAATGTGAAGATCGACATCTCGCGCTTCAAGGGTCTCGGTGAAATGGACCCGCACGAACTCTGGGAGACCACCATGGATCCCGAGCAGCGCTCTCTGCGGCGCATCACTCTGGGCGATGCCATTCAGGCCGACCAGGTCTTCACCGTCCTGATGGGAGAGGAAGTGGAGCCGCGCAAGGAATGGATCGAGCGCAACGCCCAGTATGTGGGCAATCTGGACATCTGAGGCTAAAAGAATATGGCACATAAGAGAGATTATAAACCCGAAGACATCGCATTCCCCAATCAGGTAATCACCGAATCAGAACTGGTCGGCGAGATGCAGCGCAGCTATATCGACTATGCCATGAGCGTCATTGTCGGCCGTGCTCTGCCGGACGTGCGCGACGGGCTCAAGCCGGTACATCGCCGCATTCTGTACACGATGTATGAGTCCGGCCTGACCTCGGATAAACCCTTTAAAAAATCCGCCACCTGTGTCGGCGACGTGCTGGGTCATTATCATCCGCACGGCGACGCGTCGGTTTACGACGCCATGGTTCGTCTGGCTCAGGACTTCTCCATGCGCTACATGCTGGTGGACGGCCACGGCAACTTCGGTTCCGTGGACGGAGATCCTCCCGCCGCCTATCGATATACCGAGGCAAGACTGTCAAAGATTTCCAATGAGATGCTCCGGGACATCGAGAAGGATACGGTGGACTGGGACCCGAACTTCGACGAGAGCCGGAAGGAACCACGCGTTCTGCCTTCCCGTTTCCCGAACCTGCTGGTCAACGGCTCCAGCGGCATTGCGGTCGGCATGGCGACGAACATCCCGCCCCATAACCTGAAGGAAGTCATCAACGCCTGCGTCTGTGTGCTGGAGAATCCGGACGCGGAACTGAGTGATCTGATGCAGTACATTAGCGGTCCGGATTTTCCGACCAGAGGCATCATCATGGGGCGCAGCGGCATCCGACAGGCCTATCTGACTGGCCGCGGCAAAGTGGTGCTGCGCGCCAGAACGGAGTTTGAGGAGCACGGCCAGAACCGCACGCGTATCATTGTGACGGAACTGCCCTATCAGGTAAACAAGCGGCAGCTGATCCGCAACATCGCCGACCAGGTTCATGAAAAGCGCCTGGAAGGAATTTCGGACCTGCGCGATGAGACCGACCGCAACGGAATGCGCATCGTCATCGAGCTTAAGCGGGACGCCAATCCCCAGGTGGTTCTGAACCGCCTCTTTGCTCAGACCGCGCTGCAATCCAGCTTCTCTATCAATATGCTGGCTCTGGTCAAAAACCAGACGCAGCCAAAGATTCTGACGCTGCGGAACATCCTGGATGAGTATCTGACCTTCCAGGAGGATCTGATCGTCCGCCGTACCCGCTTTGACCTGAAGAAGGCGGAAGAGCGGGCCCATTTGCTGCAAGGGCTGCTGATTGCGCAGGATAACATCGACGAGGTTATCCGCATCATCCGTTCCAGTTATGACAATGCCAAGCAGAACCTGATGGAGCGCTTCGGCTTCTCCGATGTGCAGGCCCAGGCCATCTGCGACATGCGTCTGATTCAGCTGCAGGGACTCAACCGTGAGAAGCTTGAAGCAGAGTACAAGGAACTGGAAGAGAAGATCGCGTATTACAAAGAACTGCTGGCCGATCCCGAGAAGATCAAGGGCGTTCTGAAGGATGAGCTCATCGCCATCCGCGACAAGTTCGGCGACGAGCGCAAGACCGAGATCCAGGATGTCGCGGATGAGATCGACATCGAAGATCTGATCGAAGAGGAACAGTGTGTCTATACCCTGACCCACGGCGGCTACATCAAGCGGCTTCCGGTGAGCGAGTACCGCGCCCAGGGCCGCGGCGGCAAGGGCGTGCGCGCCATGGCGATGAAAGAAGAAGACTACGTCCAGACGGTCTTTACCGCTTCCACCCACGACCACATCCTGTTCTTCACCTCAAAGGGACGCGTCTTCGTGCGCAAGGGATATCAGATTCCGGAAGCCGGACGCAACGCCCGCGGAACGAACATCGTGAACATTCTACCCATTGAAATCGGAGACGAGAACGAGAAGGTCAGCGCCATGATCCGCGGCAGAGGCTATGAAGAGGACAAGTACCTGTTCTTCGTGACCAGAAACGGCACCGTCAAGCGTATCAGTCAGGCATCTCTGAAAAATCTGCGCAACATCGGCATCCGGGCAATCACCCTCGACGAGGGCGATGAGCTCATCGCTGTCATACCGACGGAAGGGGACGAGAACATCATGATCGCCACCCGCAATGGCCTTGCCATCCGCTTCCCGGAGAGCGATGTGCGTGTCATGGGCCGCACGGCCGTCGGCGTACGCGGTATCAGACTCCGCGAAGACGACGTGGTCGTCGGCGCCGGAAGCAGCGCGGAGGGTGAAGATATCCTCAGCATCACGGAAAAAGGCTTCGGCAAACGCACCGATGTGGGCGAATACCGTTTCCAGAGCCGCGGCGGCTTCGGCGTGACAAACCACCGGGTGACCGAAAAGACCGGTCCGGTGGCTTCGGTCAAGATCGTCCGGCCGGGCGAGGATATCCTGATCGTCACGGACGACGGCACGATGATCCGCGTGGCGGTGGAAAACATCTCCCGCTACGGCCGCGCCTCACAGGGCGTGCGCGTCATGCGCCCGGTCACGGGAAGCCGTGTCATCGATATGGAAAAAACCGAGCGCGAAGAGACGCCGGAAGCGTCGGAGGATTCCCCGCTCCCGCAGGAGACGGACGACACGGACAGCCGTGACGGAGAGCCCGACAACACATGAAGCAGGTCAGCATCTATACCGACGGCGCCTGCAGCGGCAATCCCGGCCCAGGCGGCTGGGCTGCCATCCTGATCTACAACGGCGTGGAAAAAGAACTCTCCGGCGGTGAAAGAAAGACCACCAACAACCGGATGGAGCTCTCCGGCGTCATCGCCGCCCTGCAGGCGCTGAAGGAAGCCTGCAGCGTGGACCTCTGGTCCGATTCCCGCTATGTGATCGACGCACTGGAAAAAGGCTGGGCGGAAAACTGGAGAAAAAAAGGCTGGATGAGAAACAAAAAAGAACCGGCTCTGAATCCGGATCTCTGGGAGACGCTGCTGAATCTGACCGCAAAGCATGAGATGCACTATCACTGGGTTAAGGGCCACGCCGATAATCCTTACAACAACCGCTGTGACGCCATGGCGGTGGCGGAGCGGGACCGGTATGCCGGGTAAACCGAGCAGAAGGAGAAAGGGAATATGCTCAAGCTGAGAGAAGCGACCGCGTCGGAACTCGGCCGTTATTACAACGCACTGAAGATTGATTTTGACCGGAGAGAGCTCCTGCCGCTCTCTTCGATCCGAAAGTCGGTCCGCAGAGGGGATCAGGAATTCCTCCTGTTTTACGATGAGGAAACCGGCATGACCGAAGGCTACGCGCTCTGCGGAATCCGGAATGTCTACGGCTATGTGTTGCTGAAGTACTTTGGGATCTTCTCCTGGTATCAGGGACAGGGACACGGCGTGGAGGCCATGCGCCTGCTGCACAAGCGCTACGCCGACCGTCAGGGAATTCTTGCGGAGCTCACGGTGTTCGATGACAGTGAAGACGGGGAATACCTGCGAAAGCTCCGGCGCTTCTTCCGGCGTTTCGGCTATGAGGAAGTCCCTTGTTCATACCGCCTGGGCGGTGCGGAGGTCCTGCTTACCGCAAAGCCGGTCCGGGGAACGGCGGAAATCAGACCGGTGGCACGGAGAATTCTGACAGATTTCTATTCCCGCTGTCTCAGCCCGGCAAAGTTCAAATCCATGGTCGTTTTCAAGGAATGAAGGAATTAGTCAACCAGATTCTGAATCATAAGGAACTGGCCGCCCTCCCGTCTTTGCTGGAGGGCGGCGGACTTCCTGCGCTCATTTCCGGGCTCTCGGCGGTACATCGGGCGAATCTTGCGGCGGCGCTCTTCGATACGCTGGAAAAACCGCTGTTTGTGATCTGCCCGGACGACACCGCGGCGGAAAATTTTGCCCGGGATCTGCGCAGCATGCTGCAGCGCCCGGCGGGCTGCCTGGGCCTGCGGGAGTACTGCTTTCTCCCGACCGAGGCGGTTTCCCGCAGGGCAGAACAACAACGTCTGGAGGTCTTCTCCTCTCTGCTGGAGAAGGCGCAGAAGGGTGAAAAAACCGTGACGGTGGCTTCCGTCTCGGCCATGCTGCAGCGGACTATGCCGAAGGAGCTTCTGCAGCGGGCGGCCTTTACCATCTCGTCCGCGGAAACCTACGCCATCGAAGACCTGGAAGAAGCGCTGATCCGCTGCGGATATGAGCGCACGGAACAGGTGGAGGGCCCCGGACAGTTTGCGCGCCGCGGCGGAATCCTAGACCTCTTTTCCCCGGCGGAGGAACAGCCGGTTCGTATGGAGTTCTGGGGTGATGAGATCGACTCCATGGGGTATTTCGACATCTCCAGCCAGCGCCGTGACGAAACCGTCACGGAATGCAGAATTCTTCCGGCGGCGGAGGCTCTGCCGACCCTGACACCCGGCGGGACGGAAACCCTGTGCCGGAAGATGGAGGAGCTGGCCGAGCGCTATCAGAAGCGGCGTGGCAGTGCCTCGGCCGGAAAGATGGCCGCAACGCTCCGGCAGGACGCGGAGAAGCTGCGCACCCGGCTTAATATGTCGGATCTGGATCGTTGGCTCCCGCTGCTCTATCCGGCGGCAACCGGGTTTGATTATATCCCGGAAGACGCCCTCGTCTTTGTGGATCAGCCGACCCGCTGCAGCGAGATGGCAAAGGAATACCGCAAGCAGCTGGGTGAGGACCTTCGCGCCCTGCAGAGAGACGGGCTCTGCCCCTTCGAGGCGGAGAGCTTCTGCTTTCCGCCGGATGAGATCTGGAAGGAACTGGAGCAATTTCCCCTTTATGCCGGCGATTCCTTCACCCTCGGCAGAGGAAGCTTCCAGCCGAAGACGCTTCTCAGCATCCCGGCCAAGCAGCTTCCTTCCTATGCGGGCAATGCCCAGGCCGCGGCGGAGGATCTGAAGGTCTATCGAAAGCAGAACTACCGTGTGGTGATCCTCGCGGGAGATGAGCGCCGGGCAAAGGTGCTGCAGGAATTTCTGCATGAGCACGGAACAGACGTGCTGATCCGGCCGGAGATGGAGACGCTGCCCGACCAGGGCGAATGCTGCATCGGCGTCGGCGCCCTCTCTTCCGGGATCGAGTACCCTTCACTCAAGCTTGCGATTCTGACGGATGCACAGCTGATCCGAGGAAAAAACAAAAAGAAAGCAAACAAAAAGCTCCCCGCCGACCGCAAGCGCATTGAGAGCTATTCCGACCTCTCCGTAGGGGACTATGTCGTCCATGAAACCCACGGCATCGGCCGTTTTGCCGGAATCGTCAAGATGCAGGTGGACGGGTTTGAAAAGGACTACATCAAGCTCAGCTACGCCGGAACGGACGTGCTCTATGTCCCCGCGACACAGCTGGACATGGTTTCCAAGTACACCGGCGGGGGAGAGGAGCGCCAGGTCAAGCTCTCCAAGATGGGCGGAACCGAGTGGGCCAAGACCCGCTCCCGGGCTAAGGGCGCGGCCAAGGATATGGCCAGAAAGCTGATTGCTCTCTATGCCGAGCGGCAGCGCCTGCCGGGTTATGCCTTCTCGCCGGACAGCAGCTGGCAGAGGGAGTTTGAAGAGAACTTCCCCTATACAGAGACGGACGATCAGCTTAGATGCACCGCCGAGATCAAGCAGGACATGGAGTCCTCCGTCCCGATGGACCGCCTGCTCTGCGGCGATGTGGGCTTCGGAAAGACCGAGGTGGCCTTCCGGGCGGTGATGAAGTGCATTCTGGATGGAAAGCAGGCGGCAATCCTGGTCCCGACCACGGTTCTGGCGCAGCAGCATTATCAGACCGCCATGCAGCGCTTCTTCGGCTTCCCGGTGGAAATCGGATTGCTGAGCCGCATGGGCGTCGGCGGTGAGAACGGCAGGACCATCAAAAACCTGGAAACGGGCAAGTGCGACCTGGTGATCGGCACCCACCGCCTGCTTTCCAAGGACGTGAAGTTCAAGAACCTCGGGCTTCTGGTGGTGGACGAGGAGCAGCGCTTCGGCGTGACCCACAAGGAGCACATCAAGGAGCTCTCCCGGGGGGTAGACGTGCTGACGCTCTCCGCAACCCCGATCCCCCGTACGCTGAACATGGCCATGAGCGGGATCCGCGACATGTCAAGCATCGAAGAAGCGCCCGAAGACCGGCTTCCGGTTCAGACCTTTGTCATGGAGCACGACTGGGGAATCGTCTGTGAGGCGATCCGAAGGGAACTGCAGCGCGGCGGGCAGGTCTACTATCTGCACAACCGGGTGGAAGACATCGACCGCACGGCCTACCGCCTGTCCCAGCAGCTGGAGAATGTCACGGTAGCCGTCGCCCACGGCAAGATGGACAAGAACGAACTCTCCCGGGTCATGGACAGCGTGGTGCGGGGTGAGACCCAGGTGCTGGTCTGCACGACCATCATCGAGACCGGCATTGACATTCCGAATGTCAACACCCTGATCGTGGAAGACGCGGACAAGCTTGGCCTGGCGCAGCTGCACCAGATCCGCGGACGCGTGGGCCGTTCGACCCGCAGGGCCTCTGCCTACCTCACGTTCCGGCGGGACAAGGTCCTCACCGAGATTGCCGAAAAGCGCCTCAGCGCCATGCGGGACTTTGCGCAATTCGGTGCGGGCATGAAGATCGCCATGCGGGATCTCGAAATCCGCGGTGCGGGCAACCTTCTGGGTGCGGAGCAGTCGGGTCACATGGTGGACGTGGGCTATGACATGTATATGAAGCTCTTAAACGAGGCGGTGCTGGAAGAGCGGGGCATCCCGGTCCAGCAGCGGGCGGACTGCTCGGCCGACCTGGCCGTGGCGGCAAACATTCCGGACCGGTATATTCCGTCCTCGGAGCAGCGAATGGACATCTACCGCCGCATCGCCCTGATTCGGACGGAGGCGGAGGCCGACGACCTGCTGGACGAGCTGATCGACCGCTACGGCGATCCGCCGCCGGGTGTGAACGCGCTGATTCAGGTGGCGATCCTCCGCGGCGTCGCCGGCAACGCCGGCATCACGGACATCGTACAGAAACAGGGAGAGCTGCGCTTTACTCTGAAGGACTTTGACATGGAAAAAGTCTCCCTGCTGTACGCGCGGCCGGAATACAAAGGCAAGCTTCGAGTGGAGGCGGGATCAAAACCCTGTCTCAGCCTGAAGATAAAATCCAAAAAGAACGTCATCGACGAGGCGCGTGAGTTTGCCCTTGCATGGGGCGGCAACGGCCAGGAAAGGAGCACAGTATGAAAAAATTCTTGATCGGACTTCTGGTTCTCTGTCTGGTGGTGATCGGGGTTCTCGGCCTGACCGGAACCTCCATCGGCAAGTCTCCGGCAGTTCAGAACATCGTTTCTGACGAAGCGGCAGAGGCACCGGCAATCGGCGGGGAGGACGGTGAAACCGAGGCCCAGGCGACCGAGGAAGCCGCCGCAGAGCCGGAAACCGCAGCGGCGGAATCGAACACTGCCGCAGCAGGGGAAGCAGAGGCGGAGCAGGCCGAAGCGCCATCTACGGTCCCGGGCGAACCCGCCGTTGCCTCTGGAAGGATCAACTATGAGGCCCTTTACAGCCTGTATGCGCCGGAGGAGAAGGTCCTGAAGGTCAATGACAAGGAAGAGACCTGGGGAGACTATTTCTACATTCTCTTCACCCAGTGCGGGCAGATCGAACAGTATTTCGACAGCATGGCTGCCTATTACGGCATGCAGTTCCACTGGGATGAGCCCGTTGAAGAGGAAGGCGAGGGCGACACCTATGCCGAGGCCGCAATGGAGAGTGTGGACAACCTGATGATCCAGCTCGGTGCGCTGGAGAAATTTGCCGCGGAGAACGGCGTCGAAGTCAGCGAGGAAATGCGCGGCATGATCGAAGCGCAGAAGAAACAGGACATCACCTCCGCCCTCGGAGAAGAGGGAACGGAAGAGGCCTTTTATGAGTATCTGGAAGAGATCCATCTCTCCAGGGACATGTATGACCGCATCGTGACTCAGAACTACCTGTATCAGGAGAGTTTCAACCGTCTCTACGGTGAAAACGCCGTCAATCTGCCCGATGAAGCCGCGCTGAAGTTCCTGGAGGACAACGGCTACATTACCGCGGCGCACATCCTGTTGCTCAATACGGATGAAGAGAGCGGAGAGAAGCTGGATGAAGCCGCTCTGGCGGAGAAGAAAGCGGAGCTGGAAGCGCTTGTTTCGGAGCTGAGGGCTATCGAGGATGATACAGAACGCAAAGAGGCCTTCCTTCAGAAGGTGACGGAACTCAGCGAGGATCCGGGCAGCGCCCGGTATCCGGAGGGCTATACCTATACCGCCGGAACCATGGTGCCGGAGTTTGAAGCCGCCGCCGAGGCGCTGGAAGATTATGCCGTCTCCGACGTGGTGGAGACCAGCTACGGCTATCACATTCTTCTGCGTCTGCCGCTCTCCCCGGATGCCATCGTGGAGTTTTCGAGCACAACCGGAGAGGCCAGAACCGCGCGCATGCTGGCCGCCAATCAGGAATACGCCGAGAAACTGCAGGCCACAGCCGATTCCCTTGAGCTCGAGTGGCTCCCGGGCCATGAGCAGCCGGATCTGCTGAATTACGTTGCCGAGTAAACGGCAGGAGACAGCAGCTGCAACAAAAACAGCAGC
>Ga0256405_10008110_pt1 | contig 15274 bp, 13 predicted proteins | sample RumenRJG_02DNA_FD_189096 | JGI IMG/M metagenome (GOLD analysis project Ga0256405, IMG submission 189096) | Bovine rumen microbial communities from Lethbridge, Alberta, Canada - RJG_02 | ecosystem: Host-associated > Mammals > Digestive system > Stomach > Rumen | place: Canada: Alberta... | reverse complement strand
TGCAGGAAGCTCTTGGGGTTGCCCGCCGCGAGCGCCTTCGCCTCGGCGGTATCGACCACATCGTAAGGAACGGACGCGACCGAAGCCGCGTCCTTCTCGTTCGGCCGTACGGCCGCAAAGGGATGGATGTTCATCGCCGTCTTAGAAGCCGACGTTGACGAGCGGGCAGAACGTCAGCTCCGCGTCGCGGATGACGTTGATGACGCCGACCTGGAAGCCGTACATCTCCTCCGCGCGGTTGATGAGGCCCACCTGGAAGCCCTGCGCGATGCCCGCCGTGTTGACGAGGCCGACCTGGAAGCCGCGGATCGAGCCCGCCTCGTTCCAGAGACCGACCTGCAAGCCGAGCATGTCCGCCTGGCCGGCCGAGTTGTAGAGGCCCACCTGGATGCCCGAGAGCTCGTCGTGGACATCGTTGCGGAAGATGTTGAGCATGAAGCCCTCGAAGTACTGCGCGCGCCCCCACAGGCCAATGTCGAAGCCCGTCACGTTCTCGTGCTTCGTCGAATAGGGGATCGTGAGCCTGAGGCCGATCACGTCGGGCGCGACGTTGGTCGAGGGAATCTCGCCGATCGCGAAGAACGCGGGCCAGACGCCGACCTGCTTCGGCGGTGCGTCGACGACCTCGGTCTCGACGGCGTTTTCGTCGGTTTCGCCCGCATCGGCGGCGCGGATCGCACCGGCACACGCGACGGCAAGGGCGGCGGCAAAAAGAATCTTCTTCATGTTTCGATGACTCCTTGTTTCAGTGTTGGGGCTATTATACGATTTTCTGCGGAATTTTGCAAGCCTCAGCCGACAGATACTTTTTTGATGACGACCGCCTCCTCGGGCACGTTCTGGTGTGGCCCCGAGAACCCGGTCTTCACCTTGGCAATCGCGTCCACGACCTCCATGCCGTCCGTCACCTGCCCGAAAACGGCGTACCCGAAGCCCTGCGGCGTCGGCGCGGTGAAGTCGAGGAAGTCGTTGTCGACGAGGTTGATGAAGAACTGGCTCGTCGCCGAATCGACGACCATCGTGCGGGCCATCGCGATGGTGCCGCGCGCGTTCTTGAGCCCGTTCATCGCCTCGTTGCGGATGGGCGCGTGCGTCGGCTTCTGGTTCATGTCCTTCGTGAACCCGCCGCCCTGGATCATGAAGCCGTCGATGACGCGGTGGAAGATCGTGCCGTCGTAGTGGCCCTCCTTCGCGTACGCGACGAAGTTGCGCACCGTCTCGGGCGCCTTCGCCTCGTCGAGCTCCAGCGTGATCGTGCCCATCGAAGTTTCCAGCAGGACTTTCATTTCGTTTCCTCCGTTAGTGAAGATCGTTGCGCGTGCCGACGAGGTCCTCGAACGCCTTGCAGGCCTTGAGGAGCGTCGTCTCCTCGAACGCCCCGCCGATGAACTGCACGCCCACCGGCAGACCCGCGCGCGTGAAGCCCGCCGGCACCGACGCGGCGCAGACGCCCGCGAGCGCGGACGGGATCGTGAAGAGGTCGTTGAGGTACATGGTCAGCGGGTCCTGCAGCTCGCCGAGCTTGAAGGCGGGCGTCGGCGCGCACGGCGTCAGCAGAACGTCCACCTGCTCGAACGCCGCGTCGAAGTCGCGCTTGATGAGCGTGCGCACCTTCTGCGCGCGGCCGTAGTAGGCGTCGTAGTAGCCGCTCGAGAGCACGTACGTGCCCATGATGATGCGGCGCTTGACCTCCGGGCCGAACCCTTCCGCGCGGCTCTTGACGTAGAGCGAGTAGACGTCCTTCGCCGCCGCGCTGCGGTGGCCGTAGCGCACGCCGTCGAAGCGCGCGAGGTTGGCGCTCGCCTCCGCCGGCGCGATGATGTAGTAGACCGCCATCGCGTACTCGGTGTGCGGCAGCGACACCTCCGTGAGCTCCGCGCCCGCCGCCGCGCATTTCGCGACGGCCGCGTCGGTGATGCGCTTGACCTCGGGATCGAGCCCCGCGACGTCGAAATATTCCTTCGGCAGACCCACCTTCACGCCCTTGAGCGTGGCGCGCGGCAGTTCCGCCGCGTAGTCGGGGACGGGATCGGTCGGCGTCGTGCCGTCCATCTCGTCGTGGCCCGCGAGCGCGCGGAGAAGGATCGCCGCGTCCTCGACCGTCTTCGTCATGGGGCCGACCTGGTCGAGCGACGAGGCGAACGCCGTCACGCCGAAGCGCGAGACGCGCCCGTAGCTGGGCTTCACGCCCACGCAGTTGCAGAAGCTCGCCGGCTGGCGGATCGACCCGCCCGTGTCGGTGCCGAGCGCCGCGAGGCAGAGGTCGCCGCCCACCGCCGCCGCGCTGCCGCCCGACGAGCCGCCGGGCACGCGCGTGAGGTCGTAGGGGTTGCGCGTGACGCCGAGCCCCGAGTTCTCGGTCGAGCTGCCCATCGCGAACTCGTCCATGTTGACGCGCCCGCACGGGATGAAGCCGTTGGCCTTGAGATTTTTGACGACCGTCGCGTCGTAGGGCGAGACGTAGCCCTTGAGGATCTTCGACGCGCACGTGCACGGCTGGCCCGCCACGTTGATGAGGTCCTTGATCGCGACCGGGACCGCCGTCGGGTTCGCCGCCGCGAGCTTCAGCGCCGCCTCCTCGTCGAAGGTGAGGTACGCGCCGATCTCGCCGTTCTTCTCGCGGTAGCGCGCGGCGATCGCCTTCACGAGATCCGTGCTCGTCACCTCGCCCTTCGCGATGAGGTCCTGCGCCTCCTTGATACCGAGTCTGTAAAGTTCCATGTCAGCTCTCCGCACCTTCCACGATCTTCGGCAGCAGGAACTCGTCGCCGACGCGCGCGGGCGCGTTCGCAAGCGCCGCTTCGCGGTCCATCGACGGGCGCACCGCGTCCTCGCGGAACGCATTGACGAGCGGGCGGCCGTGCATCATCGGCTCGACGCCCGAAACGTCCACTTCCGAAATCTTCTCGACGTACTTGACGATGTTCTCCAGCTGCGGCTGGAACACCGCACGCTCCTCGTCCGTCAACTCCAGCCGCGCCAGTTCCGCGACGTATCCGACATCGATCTTCATCGCCTGCTCCACGAAGGGGTGATCCAGTTGCCGGCATTCCTGAAAACGGCCTTCGGCTCGACGCCGCCCTTCTCCTTCGGGTACGTGTCGACCACGTAGAGGAGCTTGCGCGAGCTCGCGACGACGTGGCGGCTGTCGCGCGCCCACGACGGATGCTCCCAGTCGCCCGCCTCGCCGACGAGCGTGACCGACGGCTCGCCGACCGCCGGATCGAGGATCGCGATGAAGTTGCCGCCCGGCCGCTTCGAGATGTAGACGATCCGCCCGTCCTCGCCCCAGTCGGGGTCGACGTTCTGGGAACCCGCGGACGTCAGGCGTGTCTTCCGGCGCGTCGCGACGTCGATCTTGTAGAGCATCGGCCGGCGCGTCTCGTCCGAGACGTAGACGATCTCGCGCCCGTCGGGGCTCCAGCACGGCTGGCCCTCGTTCGCGAACTTCGTCGTCGTCAGGCGCGTCCACGTGCCCGAGGCGATGTCGATGACGTACAGCTCGGGGTTGCCGTGAACCGACAGGATGATCGCGACGCGGCCGCCGTCGGGCGAGACCGCCGCGCCCGTCGACAGGCCCTTGAAGCTCCACTTGAGCGTGTTCGCGCCGCTGTCGGCGTCGATCTCGAAGACCTGCGGGCCCGCGTCGAAGATGCCGGTGTAGAAGAGCGCGTGCGGCGTGCGCCAGCGCGGGCCGACGATGTTCTTCCCCTTGGCCGTCAGCTGCTGGAGGTCGGCACCGTCGGGATAGCAGGCGCAGAGCTCCGACACGTCGCCGCCCTTCTTCATGACGAGCGCGATGCGGTCCTGCGCAAAGCCCTTCTGGTTCGCGTAGGCCTCGCACATCTTGTCGGCGAGCTTGCGCGCCTCCATCCGCGCGGCCTTGTCGTCCGCCGCCTTCGACGGCAGCGTCAGCGTCTTGCCGCGCCCTGCGGCGGTGACGCTCGCGCCGACCGTGCCCGTGACGGCGATCGCGCCCTTGGCCGCGATCTGGAAGCAGCCCGAGAGGTCCAGGTTCTTCTTGAGGCTGCTGGCGAACGCCGGCGAGCCCTGCACGTCGACCGAGACGGGGATCTTCTCCGCGCCCGCGCCCTGCAGCTTGACGACCGTCTCCGCGTCCGCGCCGAGCGCGGCCGCGAGGAGAGCGGCGGCAAAAACGATCTTTTTCATGTCAGGTTGTGTAATCCGCATTGATGTGAACGTAATCGAGTGAAAAATCGCACGTGTAGATGGTGGCCTCGCCCGTGCCGAGGTGCAGGTCGACCGTCACCGTGAACGCATCCGCCTCCAGGACCTTGGCGAGCTTCGCGAGCTGCTGCTCGTCGGCGATCCGGCCGCGCCGGTACGCCCACTCCCGGCCGTAGAAGACCTCCGCCTTCGTGTCGTCCGCCGCCGCGCCCGAGTAGCCGACCGCCGCGAGGACGCGCCCCCAGTTGGGGTCTTTGCCGAACCAGCTCGTCTTCGCAAGCGGCGACTTCGCGACCGCGCGCGCGGCGCGTTCCGCGTCCTTCGCGCTCTTCGCGCCCTTGACGGTCACGGTCACGAACTTGGTCGCGCCCTCGCCGTCCGCCGCCATCTGCTGCGCGAGCGAGACGCAGACCGCCGTCAGCGCCGCGAGGAACGCATCGAAGTCCGCGCCCGCGCGCGAGATCGGCGCGTTTCCCGCCTGTCCGCTCGCCAGAAGGAAAAGCGAATCGTTCGTCGATTCGTCGCCGTCGACGACGACGCGGTTGAAGCTCCGGTTGAGCGCGAGGCCGAGCGCGCGGCGCAGCATCGCGGGCGAAATCGCCGCGTCGGTCGTGACAAACCCGAGCATCGTCGCCATGTTCGGCTCGATCATGCCCGAGCCCTTCGCCATGCCGCCGACCGTCACCGTCTTGCCGCCGATCGTCACGCGCGCGGCCGCCTGCTTCGTCTTCGTGTCGGTCGTCATCACCGCCTGGTTCGCCGCGAGGGCGTGCGCGTCCGTGCGCCCGAGCGCCGGCACCGCCGCCTTGAGGCCCGCGAGGAGCCGGTCCATCGGCAGCCGCCGCCCGATCACGCCCGTCGAGGCGACGAGCACGTGACGCGGGTCGATTCCGAGCTCGCCCGCCGTGACGAGCGCGGACAGTTTCGCATCCTTGAAGCCTTCCTCGCCCGTGCAGGCGTTGGCGCAGCCGGAGTTCGCGAGGATCGCCTGCACCCTGCCGCCGCGGACGATGGCGCGGTCGTAGAGGACGGGCGCGGCCGCGACCTGGTTCGTCGTGAAGACCGCCGCCGCCGCGCACGGCGCGTCCGCGACGATCAGCGCGACGTCGTTGCGCCCGGCGTACTTGATCCCGGCCGGCACGCCCGCCGCGCGGAACCCTTTGGCGGAGCAGATCCCGCCCTTGATCATCTTGACCTTCTGCATGGATGAATAGTATATCATAAAAGCCCGCCCTCCGCGCGCGCGCGTTCAGGCGAAGGCCCGTTCGATTTCCGCGGCGAACGCGGCAAGATCGCGCGCGCACCCGGCGGCAAGACCGTCGAGCGCGGTTGCCTGCGCATTGACGATGAACACCTGCCCGCCGCGCTGAAGCGTCAGCTGCGGGAGCGCGGCCGCCGGAAAGACCGTCAGCGACGTGCCGAGCACGAGCAGCACGTCCGCGCGCAGGGCAAGCTCCTGCGCGTGGCGGAATGCGGCCTCGGGGAGCGCTTCGCCGAAGAACGTGATGTCCGGCTTGAACGCGCCGCCGCACGCGCAGCGCGGCACGTACGGGTCGCCGAGCTTTGCCGCGCCGCCGTTCGCCGCGATGAGGCGCAGAATCTCCGCGAACGTCTTTTCGGCGCCGCACCGCCGACAGTGGTGCAGAATGGGCGAGCCGTGCACTTCGTAGACGCGCGACGAGCCCGCCTTCTGGTGGAGCATGTCGATGTTCTGCGTGATGATTCCGTCGAGGCGGCCCGCGTCCTCGAGCGTCTTCAGCGCGCGGTGCACGGGCCCGGGCGCGAAGTCGCCGAGGCCGTAGACGAGTTCGCGGCAGCCGCGGTAGTAGATGGCGGGATCGCGGTCGAACCAGTCGATGTCGAAGATGCGTTCGGCGTCGGGATTGCGGTAGAGCCCCTGCGGCCCGCGAAAATCGGGAATGCCGCAGAGCGTGCTCACGCCCGCGCCCGTCAGCGCCGCCGTGCAGGTTGACTTTTTAATCGCTTCAATCAGCTTTTCCATAGGATGCTCCTTTCAGTGGGTGCTGCTGCTGCTTTAAGGGGTGCTGCTTTTTTTAAGGGACTTAAGCGACAGAAGGGACTGAAGGGACAAAAGCAGCTGAAAGGACCAGAAAGTCCCTTCTGTCCCTTCCGTCCCTTGTGTCTCTTCTGTCCCTTTTGTCCCTTGTGTCCCTTTCATCCCTTCCGCCCATCGCCTGTCACCAGCCTTTTTTCGTTCGGATGCCGGCCACGAGCCGGGCGATCCGCGCGCGCATTTCATCGGCGCGGGCGGCGAGCTCCTGGGCCGTCGTCGCGCCGTCGAGCTGTGAATAGATCGCCTTGTCCCATTCTTCGCCGCGCGCCGCCGTCCGGGCCGCATGCATCCGCTCGCGCACGCCGCCCTTCCGCTTGAAGTCGGCTTCCTGCGCCGCGATCATCTTGTCGAGCAGGTATTTCGTCTGCTGAATGATCACAATCATCAGGTTGCACAGCGTCTCGGCCGGACGCGAATCGAACAGCGGCTTCCAGTCGTTCCAGTCCGCGTGCTGCCGGGCGAACGCCCGCGCCGCCGTCTTCTTTTCGCTCGCGGCCGTCCATTCCGCCGCGTCATGCGATTTCAGATAGTCGAGATAGTCTTCCAAGAGTTCATCCAGCGTCGCGCGCGCCACGTTGGTGAGCTTGATTTCCGTTTCCTTGCTGGTGCCGCTGGCCGCGCTTCCCTCGGCGATGTTCTGCTTGCAGCTGCGCGCGGCCTGCGTCATCTGATCGACCGTGCGGTCGCCGCGCGCCGGCAGAAAGCGGCGGCAGAAAGCGACGGTCCCCTGATAGATGACATCGCTCTTGCGATACACGATCAGGTTGCGGTAGCCGCCGTGCGGCAAGACGATCTGCGGAATCTCTCCCATTGTGCTGCTCCTTTCTGTGGGGTGCTGCTGCTTTTTTAAGGGACTTAAGGGACAGAAGGGACTGAAGGGACAAAAGCAGCTGAAATGGCCAGAAAGTCCCTTTTGTCCCTTTTGTCCCTTGTGTCTCTTCTGTCCCTTTCGTCCCTTTTGTCCCTTCCGTCCCTTGTGTCCCTTTCATCCCTTTAGTCCCTTTCGTCCCTTTCCTTCCCCCGCCCCGTCCGCCCGCGCGGTTCAGGCGTCGAAGAAGACGCGCGCGCCGGCCTTCGCGCGTCGCGCGGGCGGATAGTCGAACGCCCACTCCTTCGACAGGAACGTCCGGGCCTCGTATTTCGCCATCGGCAGGTCGTGCAGCAGATAGTTGCCGCAGTTGACGGGCGTCGCGCCCGGCACCGGACCGCGGTAGTTCGCCTGGTGGCGGAACGCCGCGCGGATGAGCTTTTCGATCTCGCGCGGCTCGATCGCGTGCGCCGTCGCGGTGATGAAGTAGAACCCGGTCAGGCACCCCATCGGCCCCCAGTAAACGACGTGCTCCCTGAACGCGGAATTGCGCAGGTACGTCGCCACCACGTGCTCGATCGTGTGCATGGCGTTCGGATGGATGGCGGGCTCCACGTTGGGCCGCTTCATGCGGATGTCGAACGTGGTGACGTACGCGCCGTTCACCACGTCGCGGCGGCTGACGAAGATGCCGTAGCCGATGCGCGTGTGGTCGACCTGGAAAGAGGCGATGAGCTTGTTCATGGTTGCTGTCGGTTTGTTCGGGGTTGCAGGGGAAGGCCGCGCGCGTCAGCCGAGCGCGGCGAGGATTTCGGGCAGGAGCTGCTTCTTGCGCGAGAGGACGCCCGGCATCAGGAAGACGCCGTCCTTGTCCTTGCGGTACGGCAGCGCGCGGCGCACCGATTCCAGCCCGCGGTAGAGCAGTTCCGAACTGCCGCGCACGGGATCGGTCACCATCAGCATGAAGAAGTCGAGCGCGTGCGCCTTGATCGCCGCGTCGACCGCCGCCGTCAGCTCCACGAGGTGCGCGTGGAACTGGGCGAGGTTCGTCTCCTCGATCTGCGCGACGGTGAACCGCCGCCCGCCCTCGGCGTACGTCTTGGCGTCGCTCGCGATCGCGGCCTCGGCCGAAAGGCGCGCGAGCGGGCTGCCGACCGACGCCATCCCCTCGAAGATCGCCTCCGCCGTCTCGCCGCACAGCTTCTCCAGCCACGTGCACATCGCACGGTCGGCGTCCGTCGTCGTCGGCGACTGAAAGAGCAGCGTGTCGCTCACGATGCCCGCGATCAGCACGCCCGCCGTCTCGCGCGTCGGCCGCTCGCCGACGGCGCGGAACATCCGCGCGACGAGCGTGCAGGTCGAGCCCACCACGTCCGCCGTGTAGCGGATCGGCTCCTTCGTCGCCGCGAACGCGATGCGGTGGTGGTCGACGACCTCCACGACCGGCACCTCGTCGAGGCCCGGGATGCCCTGCTCCGTCTCGTTGTGGTCGACGAGGATCATCCGGAACGGCGGCTCCTCGGCGAATGCGCGCTTGAGCACGGTGCCCAGGAGCCGCCCCTGCTCGTCCACGACCGGGAAGTGGTTGTGCGCGTTGCGGATCGTCGCGAGGCGGATATCGTGCACGGGATCCGATTCGAGCAGCGTCGCCGCGCAGTGGTGGAGCGGCGCGCGCGCGACGGGGATCGTCAGGTCGCCGCGCGACAGGAAGAGGTTCAGGAGCTTCGCGGGCGAGAGCATGCCGAGGAAGCGGCCGTCCTTCGCGCGCACGGGGAGCGACGATTCGCCCGACGCCTCCAGCTGCCGCAGCGCGTCCACGAGCGACATGTCCGCGTCGATCATCGGCACGTGCGCGTCCATCAGGTGGCGCACGCGCACATAGACGTCGCGCTTGGCGCGCACGGGCGTCAGGCGGAAATGGTCGAAGACCCACTTCGCCTTCTCCGGCAGCCGCCCCGCGCAGATCGCCTCCACGTCCGCCAGGCCCGTGCGGCGGCGCAGGTCGGCGAGCGCGTAGGCGCTCATCACGGAATCGACATCGGGGTTGCGGTGGCCGCAGACATACGTTTTCATAGGGGGACCTTTCGTTTGGCGCCGGGCACGTCGCTGACGAAGCGCGGCAGCGCGAGCCCGCCGATCCGCTCGGCGCACGCGCGCTCGATGCGGCGCGCCTTGTCGAGCGGCACGCGGAAGCGGTCGATGCCCGCGACCGGATCGCACGTGAAGACGTAGTAGGGGCGGATGCGCGCGGCCGTGAGCGCGCGGAAAAGCCGGAGCATCTCGGCCGCCGAATCGTTGACGCCCTTCAGAAGCACCGTCTGGCACGAGACGGGGATGCCTGCGTCGACGAGCCGCGCGGCGGCGGCGCGGGCCGCGTCCGTCACCTCGTCCGCGCAGTTGAACTGCGTGTTGACCCAGACCTTCTTCGACCGCGCGAGCATCCGCGCGAGGCGCGCCGTGACGCGCGGCGGATTCGTCGCGAGCGCGCGCGTGCAGACGCGCACGACCTCGACCTGCTCCAGCGCGGCGAACGCATCGACGAACGCGCGGACCCGCGCGTCGGGGAGCGTCAGGATGTCGCCGCCGGAGAGGAGCACGTCGCGCACCTGCGGATGCGCCTTCACGTAGGCGACACACGCCGCGAGCCGCGCGGGCGTGTCGACGACGGCCGTCCGGCCGAAGAGCCCGCGCCGCGTGCAGTGGCGGCAGTTCATGAAGCAGCGGTCCGTCGTCATCACGAGCACGCGGTCGGGGAAGCGCTGCTTCAGACCGGGGCATCTCGCCGCGTGCGTCAGCTCGCCGAACGGGTCGGGGCCGTAGGCCTCCGCCGTCCGCGGCGCTTTCGCCGCGCCGTCGTAGACCTGGCGCGCGAACCGCTTCGAGCGCGCGGCCAGCCGCCGCGCGTAGTCGCACGCATATTCGGGGAAATCGCAGTCAGCCGTTTTCATCATCGTTGAAGAGCGCCGCGGGGATGAGACAGAACGCGAGCGCGTGCTCGCGCAGGATGCGCGTCGACACCTCGATGTCGCGGCCCTTGAAATTCTTGAACGCCTGCACCCAGCCGCCGTCGAGCCGCACGACGAGCCGGCCGGTGTCGGCGCGGTAGTCCGTCACGTTCAGTTCGCGCGGCGAATAGCGGATGCCCGTGCCGAGCGCCTTCGACACCGCCTCCTTCGCGCACCAGAAGCGGATGATCGCCTGCGGCGGGTTCGACGACTCGGTCGCGAGCGCCAGCTCGTCCGGCGTGAAGACGCCGCGCGTGAACTCCTCGGACAGGTCGCGCGTGACCGACTCCACGTCCACGCCGACGCGCGCGTTCGCCGCCGCGACCGCGATGACGAACTGCGCCGTGTGGGCGATGGCGATGTCGAACTTCGTCGTCAGATACTTCGACCAGTCGCCGATGGCGATGGGCTTGCCCATCTCGTTCGGCCAGATCTGGACGTCCGCGTAGCTCCAGCGCGCCTGGTAGTAGTCCTTCAGGTAGCGGCGCACGGCCTCCTTCGCCGCGATGCGCCCGTAGAGCCACTCGGTGCGCCGCGAGGTCGAGCCGCTCATGCCGAGGAACTCCTTGCGCTCGGGCGAACTGAGGATGACGTTGCTGAGGATCTTGAGCCAGAACTCCTCGTTGCGCTCGAAGAGCGCGTAGGGCACGTCCGTCACGAACGCGCTCGCCACGTCCGTCGCGGGATCGCCCAGGAGCGCGCGCGAGACGCTTTCGGTCAGGAACTTCGTCGCCGGCTGGAGCACCGCCTCGCAGAGCGCCTGCGGCACGCGCTCGGTGATCTCCTCCCAGCCGCCGATCTCCAGGATCTCGTTGCCGTCGCCGCCCGTCACCGCGATGTCGCAGATGTGCGACTTCGGCGTCACGCCCGTCAGGCGCAGGTAGCAGTTCAGCCGCGCGCCCTCCTTCGGCGCGGGCCCCTTCAGCGCGAGCCGGCGCATCCGGCACGGGAACGAGAACGCGCCCGGGAAGCGCTCGTGGCTGCGCCACAGCAGGAAGCCGCTGACGACCGTCTGGATCAGGAGCGGGTTGATCGCCCACAGCGGGAAGCGCGTGTAGCTGACGTTGCCCGCGAGCGGCGGGACGGCCACGGCGTAGTCGAGCCCGCCCTCGCCCCACGTCTCGGCGAACGTGATGCCCCTGAGCCGCCGCCCGAAGCCGATCTTCGCCGGGTAGATGTCGCGGCCCGACCAGTGCACGGAGCGCGGCCGCGTGAGCGGGTCGATCCGCGCCGGGACCGGCGCGGGCGTCTCGGCCGCGAGCAGGACCGTCGCCTCCATCAGCGGCCACGTGTAGGCGGCGTTCGGCGAATCGTCGCGGATCTGCACCTTGACGGCGGCGGCCGTCGCGTCGGCGGTCGCCACGCGCTCGGCCTTGATGAAGACCGTCAGCTTCCCCTTCGTGAACGCGACGAGGCGGCGGCAGACGAAATCCTCGATGGCGACGAGACTGCGGTTGGGCATGAGGCGCATCGCCGTCTCCGCCATCAGCTCGGCGCCGACGGGGATCGACAGGAGCACCAGACCGCGCAGGTTCGGGTCGGAATAGGACAGCTGGCTCGCGCCGTAGGCGGCGTCGGCCAGGAACGGCGCGGCGTTCAGCGTCAGCGTCTTCTCGAGCTCGCAGGAGACGCCGGGGCTGGACGCGATCTCGTCCGCGTCGGAGATGAGCGGATACGCCGCGCCGAAATCGAACTGCTGGTGGCGGCGCTTCTGCTCCGCGATCACCGCCGCGCGCTGGGCCGCCTTGCCGCCGCGCACGCGCGGCTCCGGCGCGAGATACTCCGTGCCTGGCACCGACGCGTCGTCGCCGAGAAGCGTCAGCTTCGGGAACGTGCGCGACAGGCGCATCTCCACCTCCTCGCGCACCTGGAGCGCGATGGCCGCGTCGAAATCGAGCTTCCGCGCGCCGCGCCGCGCGTAGGCGGACGCGATCGAGACCGCCGCGCCCTGCGCGATCAGCTGCGCGAAGCCGTGCTGCACCTGGAGCATCCCGCGCCGGTGGATCGAGTTGAGCGCGATCGCCGCGTGCGCGTCCTCGCCGAGGATGTCGGCGATGGCGGACGTCATCAGCCCGCGCGGGCCCACCTCGAGGAACACGCGGTAGCCGTCGGCGTACATCTGGCGAATCGTCTCGGCGAAGCGGATCGGCGTCGCCCAGCGCTCGGCCGTGTCGCTGCGCGCGTGACGCGGCTTGCGCGAGAGGAGCGCCGCCGTGCGGCACGAATAGACGTCGCAGACGGGCTCGCCCTTCAGCCAGCGGTCGGCGAACTTGCGCACGGCCGGCACCATCTTCGCGGCGAGCGGCGTGTTGAACGGCCGGTCGAGAGGATTCTTGACCGCGCGGATGCCCGCGTTCGCGAACGCCGCGAGCGCCGCCTCCTCGAAGTCGGGCGTGACGACGTACGTCTTCTGGCGCGGCGACAGGTCCATCGCCAGCATCACCTTGCCCTTCGGGAACGACGCGATCACCGCGTCCGCCTCGCCCGCGTGGCGCAGGAGGATCGACACGAGCGCCGTCTTCGGCAGCCCCTCGTGGTCCACCGCCTTGTCGACGATGCGGTAGATGTCGCCGATGATCTTCACGCGGTCGGGCCGCGGGATCGCCGCGCCCGCCGCGCCCGCACGCATCATCGCCGCGAGGTCGCCGCCCGCGCAGCCGACGACGCCGTCGGGCGCCAGGCCCTGCGCCTTGACGAGCCGCGCGAGCGCCGCGCTCGCGGCGTAGGTCGCGACGAGCGCCTGCGCGTACGCGCCCGAGCTGAAGATGTCCGCGTCGTGGCGGTAGTAGGACGCAGGCGGAAAGACGAAGTTGGACGGCGTGAACGCGTCGACGTCCGCCAGCGCCTCCTCGAGCTCGTCGAAGGCGGTGCGGCATTCGGGATGGAGGATCGCCAGGTCGCGCATCATGTCGGGGTAGAACGACGGCACGCCGGGGAAGACGAACGCGAGGCGGCCGCGCCCCGGGCCGAGGAGCGGTTCGCGGAAGTAGTACGTGCCGCTCTTGTCCTTGAGGCGCCGGAGATTGCCCGGCGCCAGCCGGTCCGCCGCGCTCGCGAGGCGCGTGCGCAGGTCGTGGACGTCGCTCGCGATGAGGCAGAGCCGGGCCGCGCCCGCCGCGAGGCTGCACGTGTAGGCGATGTCGACGAGCGCCACGTTGCTGACGCGGTCGATGAACGCGACGAGGCGGCGGCACTCCGCGACGAGCGCCGCCTCGTCCGGCGCGGAGACGACGACGAGCTCGGTGCCGGTCGATTCGGAAAATTCCGGCGTCATGTGCGCACCTCCGGTTCCTCCTCCAGCACGAGGACCGCGCTGCGGCCGCCGCGGCTGGTGATGCCGATGGGATTGTACGGGTCGAAGTTCGCGCCCGTCACCGCCGCGCGGCGGGGGCGCGCGCTGTCGCCCGTGATCCACGGCCGCGCCTCCGTCAGGAGATACGCGCTCGAGCCGAGGTTGGCGATGGCCTCCAGCGGCTGTTCGGGCGCGACCTGCGGCGGCAGCACGCGGTAGCGCAGCGCGAGCGCGGCCTTGACGACGCCCGCCGCCATCGACGCGCGGAACGTGTGTCCGATGTTGCCCTTCACGGAGCCGACGCCGACGAGCGGGCCGCCGGGGCGGTGCTCGCCCCACAGCGCCTGGATCGCCTGCACCTCGCGCGCCTCCATCGCCTTGACGCCGCTGCCGTCCGCCTCGATGAGGCCGATGGACTTCACGGGGATGCCGCGCGCCTCCGTCGCCGCGCGGAAGATGGCCGACGGGTCGCCCTCGGGGTTGTGGCCGATCTCGATGGAGCGGATGAGCGCGTAGATCTTGTCGTGGTCGCGCAGGGCGTCCTCGCGCCGCTTGAGGACGAAGAAGGCGCCGCCCTCGCCGGGGATCGTGCCCGACGACTCCTCCGCGAACGGATGCAGCTCGGTGCGCGTCGAAAAGTCGATCTCGCCCGACAGCCCCTCCAGGTACGAGCGGCTCAGGGGCGGCGTGAGCGAGCCCGCGAGCGCGACGTCGGCCGTACCGCCGCGCAGGTCGCCGATCGCGTCGAGCAGGGCGGCCGCGGCGGTAAGGTTGCCCGCGTCCATGACCGTCGCCGTGCCCGCGAACGAGCATTCGCGCGCGATCCACGACACGAAGCGGTAGCCCGAGCCGAGCAGGAACGACGCCGCGTTCGGCGCGGGCAGCGACTCCACCAGCTTCTTCCGCACGCCGTCGAGCGCCTCGTCCGGGGCCTTGGGCATGAAGCGGCGGATGATGTCCATCGTCTGGTCGAGGAAGGCGGTGTGCTGGAGCCAGTTGATCGTCGAGGCGTTGAACGGCGGCGCATAGCCGAAGCGCACGCTCCCCCTGACCATCTCGCGGCGGTGCGGCTTCATCATCGCGTCCGCGAGCGCGTCGAACGCGAGCTGCGTAGCGAAGTAGAGGTCCTGGTTCTCGCCCGCATTCACCTGGCGCGGGAAGTTCTGCATCGACGGCACGCAGGAGTAGAGGTCGCCGAGCTGGCCCACGCGCACGGGATACGGGCGCTCGAAGACGTTGCGCTGGCCGAGCGGCAGTTCCGCGTCCGCGCCCGGCAGCGTCAGGAGGCTCTTCTGCGCCATGACGGCGTTCCAGAGCGCCATGGGGGTGGCGCATCCGGCGAAACGGCAACTCATGCCGACAATGGCGATTGGACTGTCCATGCTTTGCGGATAGTATATCAAATCTCAATTGCGCGCGTCAGTTGGAATCTGTCCAGCGGGGCGGCAAAGAAAAACGGGCCAATTCGAGAGGGGCTAGACCGCTCGCTTTGCTCGCTGTTCTAGACCGCGTCCTGTCTCGGACGCTCATCTAGTACGCTCGCGCAGGGCGCGAGCTAATCTAGAAAATCTAGAACAGCGTGGCCGAAGTGCCGCGCGGTCTAGCAGAGCGAGCGCAGCGAACGGTCTAGAACGGTCGCGATGGGACTCACGGGGACAGACCCCGCACGGATGCGCGCAATCGTCTGGTAGGGGCGATTGTCCTCAATCGCCCGCGATCGGAGGGGACTGCTCCATTTTTTAAATCCTTGCTTTCAGGCCGGGGATTTCGGCGGCGTCCAGCTTTGTGAACGCAAAGCACTTGCGGCCAAGGTCTTTCAGCGACGCGCCGATCAGATAAAGTTCCTCATCATCCAGGATCAGGAACCGGTCATGGAACTTTTCGCTGAACCGCACTGCGAGCGCCGG
>Ga0256405_10008109_pt1 | contig 15276 bp, 13 predicted proteins | sample RumenRJG_02DNA_FD_189096 | JGI IMG/M metagenome (GOLD analysis project Ga0256405, IMG submission 189096) | Bovine rumen microbial communities from Lethbridge, Alberta, Canada - RJG_02 | ecosystem: Host-associated > Mammals > Digestive system > Stomach > Rumen | place: Canada: Alberta... | reverse complement strand
TAATCGTCACCGACCTTCTTGCCGTTGAGGCTCATCTCGAACCAGCCCAGGCCGGAAATGAAGGCGGTGGCCTTGACCAGGCCCTTCTTGACCGTGAATTCCTTCCTGAACATCGGAGCGCAAGGGTAGAAGTTCCCCCTGAAGTCCTTCTGCCACGGAGCGCCTATCCACTGAGCCTTCCAGTCGTCCTCCTTGAGCATGCCGGTCGTGATCCTGGAATATTCGCTGAGTTTCGAGACCTTTCCGTTCTTGTCCCATATCCTTACCGCCCAGAGATAGTTCTGCATCGACTTCAGTTCGGGGCCATTGTAGCTGATGAGGTTGGATTCTTCTGAATATACCTTCCCGGAGTTCCAGTAGTAGTCCGGGAAGATCTTCATGTTGTGGTTGTCCGAACCGAGCACGTGCATTATCACTATCTGATAAGCCGACTGTCCTTCCTGATGCTTCCAGGAGAAGCGCGGATGAGGGGTATCGACAAGCACGTCTCCCTCCTGGAATTCGCATCTCAAGTCTGTCGGAGGTGTGATTCCGAAGAGGCTGGCCGCGAGGCAGAAGAGTGCGGCAGCGGTGGCGAGGATCCTTTTCATACGTGTGCTATTGAATATACCGGAGCGATCTTCTCGAGGCGTTCGCGTCCGTTCAGACCGTTCAGCTCGACAACGAATATGTATTCGGCGACCTTTACGCTGCACTCCTTGCCGTCCACAATCACCTTCGTGGCTTCCAGGGCCTTGGCTATTCCTTCCGACGTTCCGCCGGTGGCCAGGATATCGTCGAGTATGGTGATCCGTATCACTCCGTCTTCCACCTTGCCGGCAGCGATGTCGGACTTGCGGAAGTAGAGGTGGTCGGCTCCGTATTCCTTCATAATCTCGATGTCCTGCAGGTCATCTCCCGCGTGGGGGAGCTTGCCTTTCTTGCGGAAAGGAACGATATTGGTCACGCCGGTCTCTGAAATCAGGAGCGGTGCGGAAAAGAAGAATGCACGGGCCTCCGGAGCAGCTACGGAAGGAGCGGTGACAAGCTTCCCGATCTCGGAAACCAGCTTGCCGAATACCTCCCTGTCCTGCATAAGCGGCACTATGTCAACGAAATTGATTCCAGGGATAGGGAAATCCCTGTAGAACTTTAGTACTTCTTCGAACATAGGTGTTGAAAACTTTGTGGATTATTGTATAAGCAAAGGTATGGATTTTATCTGACTATCAGAGTATTTTTGTGAATAGATTATCAGGAAAGTCTAATTCCTTCAATATTTATGTCAACTAAAAAAATCATCTTCGCTGCCGTTGCAGCGTTAGCCTTTGCCATTTCAGCCAAGGCTCAGACAAATGTCCAGACATTCTACGACTTCGGAAAGGATCGCAATTATGTGACCACTACCTTCGAAATGTTCAAGGGAGACAAGTTCGGTGACACCTTCTTCTTCATTGACCATTACTACACTTCAAAGGATCAGCGTCCGGCTGCTGCAAGTGCAATCAACGGAAGCTACTTCGAGATCGAGCGCGGAATCAACTTCTGGCAGGAGAGCTCATTGAAGGATCTCAGCGCCCATGTCGAGTATGACGGAACCACCTGGGGACAGGGTACATGGTGCTTCGGTGCCAAGTATTTCCTCCACTCCCAGGATTATTCCAACATGCTGACCCTCTACGCTATGTATGAGACTTTCCGCGGCTTCGGTTCCGCCGACATCCCGCTCAAGTTCACGGCAGTTTGGAGCATGGGTAATCTCTTCTCTGTAAAGGGTTTGACATTCAAGGGCTTCGCTGACTTGTGGGGCAACAACTGCGTTTGGACCGACGGCACCACGACAAAGTGGACCTTCCTGACCGAGCCTCAGCTTTGGATGAACCTCGGCAGCCTGTTCGACGGTCATCTCGATATCGGCGGCGAGGTCGAGCTTTCATACAATTTCGCCGGCAACAAGGGCTTCATGTGCAACCCTTGCGCAGGTCTGAGATGGACTTTCTAATTTAATAACCAACCAATATGGCAGAAACTACGACACAGGCCGCCGAGCCTAAAAAGGCCGGCTGGCTGACAAAGCTGTTCGGTTTCGACGGATCCAAGATGAAGGTCTCCACGGAGATCATCGCGGGTATCACTACATTCCTTGCGATGTCCTACATCCTGGCCGTCAACCCATCGATCCTGGCTGACACCGGAATGGACAAGAACGCCTTGTTCACTTCCACCGCCATCGCCTCCATCTTCGCCACCCTCGTGATGGCGCTCTACGCCAAACTGCCGTTCGCCCTTGCCCCTGGCATGGGACTTAACGCCTTCTTCTGCTATTCGGTATGCCTCGGAATGGGTTATTCCTGGCAGTTCGCTCTTACGGCCGTCCTCATCGAGGGTTTGATTTTCGTGATCCTTACCCTGACGAACGTGCGCGAGGCTATTGTGAACGCGATTCCTAAGTCGATGCGCAACGCGATCGGAGCCGGTATCGGTCTGTTCATCGCTCTCATCGGACTTAAGAGCGGAGGCATCGTGGTTGACAGCCCTGCCACCCTCGTGGATCTCGGCACGCTCACCAGCGGCCCCGGCCTGCTGTCCGTAATCGGACTGGTCCTGACCGGTATCCTGGTGATTCTCAACGTCCCTGGCGCCCTGCTGATCGGTATCATCGCTACCGCACTCATCGGTATCCCTATGGGTATCACCAAGTTCGGCGGCTTCATGTCGGCACCTCCGAGCATCGCTCCTATCTTCTGCAAGTTCGACTTCAGCCAGGTGCTCAGCCTCGATATGCTCGTGGTGGTATTCACGTTCCTCTTCGTGGATATGTTCGATACTATCGGAACCCTCGTGGGTGTGACCACTAAGGCTGACATGGTGGACGAGAATGGCAAGCCGGTACGTCTCAACCAGGCTTTCCTGGCCGACGCTGTCGGTACGATGGCCGGTGCCGCCCTCGGTACCAGCACCGTCACCACCTACGTCGAAAGTGCATCCGGCGTCGCACAGGGAGGGCGCAGCGGACTCACCGCCGCGGCTACCGCCTGCTGCTTCATACTCGCACTGTTCTTCGCTCCGGTATTCACTGCAATCCCTGGCTCGGCCGTATGCCCGGCCCTCGTGATCGTAGGCTTGTTCATGCTGAGTCCGATCAAGAACATCCCGCTCGATGACTTCTCGGAAGCTATCCCGGCCTATCTGACGATGATCCTGATGCCGATGACATATTCCATCTCCCATGGTATCCTCATCGGCCTCATCAGCTATGTCGTCCTCAACCTCTGCTCCGGTAAGCACAAGAAAGTGAGCTGGTTCATGATAGTTCTGGCGATTTTATTCATTCTAAAGTATATTTTCCTTTAATTAATTGATAGATAGTAAATTAACAATAACGTTACCAGGTTGTTAATAACTTTACGAATTATTTATACCTAGACGGCGATTAATCTGCTATCTTTGTTGAAAGTTGGTTCGGACTGAACTCCCGGTCCGAACCACTTTTAACCACCAGACTTGCCTGACTTGACTGATAACTGAATATTCAATACGACTATATATAATGGATGTAACTGTACGCAAGACCAATGGTTCGTATGAAGAATACGACAAGGTCAAACTAATGAATGGTATTCGCGAGGCCTACAAGACGGCCGGCGAAGAGTGTCAAGAGGCCGTTGTGGTTTCCATAGCGGAAAACCTCTACATTTATGACAAGATCACAAGCCGTGAAATTAGGCGTCAGGTCGAGGAGAGTTTGATGTCCATCAACAAGAAGGTCGCTATCGCCTACATCGAGAAGTTCGATGCCGGTCTGGACTTGAGGAAGAAGAGAGACTTCATCAAGGACTACATCGCTGCTTCTAATGCTGCCACGGGATCCAAGTTCGATGCCAATGCCAACGTGACGAGGAAGAACATCGTCACCCTCGGGCAGGAGCTCTACAAGGAGAACAACATCAAGCAGAACCGCTACATCATGAAGGACAAGATCAAGGCCCTGTACGGCCGCAACCTTGCGAGCCAGTACATCAAGGACCTCGAGAGCCATGTCCTCTACAAGCATGATGAGAGCGGCACCCCGGGGTACCCGTACTGCGTTGCTATCACAATGTATCCTTTCTTGATCGACGGACTCAGGAACCTCGGAGGCGTTTCCGTGGCTCCTACTGACCTGAAATCCTTCTGCGGCGAGTTCATCAACCTGGTGTATTCGATATCTTCCCAGTTCATGGGAGCTGTCGCTACCCCTGAGTTCCTGATGTACCTCGACTATTTCATCCGGAAGGACTATGGCGACGACTATCTCGACCACCTCGAGGATGTCGTCGAGATGAACGTCAAGAAGAGGACTCTGGTGAAGGTCATCGACAACTACTTCCAGCAGGTGGTCCACTCGATGAACATGCCGGCCGGTAACCGTGGTTACCAGACCGTGTTCTGGAACATCAGCTACTTCGACGAGCCGTATTTCCGCGGCGTGTTCGGAGACTTCAGGTTCCCTGACGGAAGTGCTCCGAAGTGGGAGACCCTCTCCTGGCTCCAGAAGCACTTCATGAACTGGTTCAACGAGGAAAGGAACCACTACATCCTCACCTTCCCGGTCGAGACTATGGCTCTCCTGACCGACGGCAAGGATGACTTCGCGGATCCTGACTACGCTGACTTCACCGCCGAGATGTGGTCGAAGGGACACAGCTTCTTCTGCTACCTGTCCGACAGTCCGGACAGCCTCGCCAGCTGCTGCCGCCTGCGCAACTCCCTTACCGACCTGGACAAGTCCGACGAATCCCACAACCACACCACCCACCAGTATTCGATGGGCACGGCTTCGGTTTCCACGGGTTCCAAGTCGGTGATGACCATCAACCTCAACCGCCTCATCCAGCTTGCCACCCGCCGCTACTTCCTCGAGAGGAAGGGCATCATGCTCGATGGTGGAAAGGCTATTTCGAGAGGCGATTACGACAAGAACCAGCTCTATGACTACATCACTCGCGCCGTAACGGAGGAGACCGAGAGGGTACACAAGTACCAGACCGCCTTCAACGAGATTATCAAGGACTTCCTCCAGGCAAGGATGCTCGATGTCTATGCGGCCGGTTTCATCGACATGCGCAGGCAGTATCTCACCGTGGGCGTCAACGGTCTGACGGACGCTGCGGAGTTCCTCGGACTCACGATCAGCCCTAATCCTGAGTACAACGAGTTCGTGGACACCATCCTCGAGACCATCAACAGGTGCAACAGGAAGGACAAGACTCCGGAAGCGATGTTCAACACCGAGTTCGTACCGGGTGAGAATCTCTCCGGCAAGAACTACAAGTGGGACCAGAAGGACGGCTTCTACGTGTCTCCGAAGCACAATATGTACAGCTCCTACTTCTACAATCCGGAGGATGACAGCCTCTCGATGATCGACAAGTTCAAGCTTCACGGCAACGACTATGTCAAGCATCTGGACGGCGGCTCCGCCCTCCACATGAATGTAGCCGAGCACCTTTCCAAGGATCAGTACAGGCAGCTTCTCAAGACGGCCGCCCACTATGGCACCAATTACTTCACATTCAACTGCCGCAACACCGTATGCAACGACTGCGGATACATCAGCAAGGACACCCTTGAAGTTTGTCCGAAGTGCGGCAGCCACAACCTCGACTACCTTACCAGGGTCATCGGCTACCTCAAGAGGGTATCCTCATTCAGCGAGATGCGCCAGATCGAGGCCGAGCACCGGTTCTACATCCATGAGGGTGCAAGGCAGACCGTGAAGGCCAGCGCCCCTGTGAAGGAGGAGGTGAAGACTGAAGTATGATCAAGTACGTCCCGGAGATGACCTCGGTGGTCATCGAAGAGATCCCCGACAGAGTTACCTTGGCGGTTGACATCAGCAACTGCCAAGGTAATTGCGTTGGATGCCATTCTCCTTTCCTGAAGGAAGACATAGGGGAGGAACTTACCGAAGAGGTAATAGACCGCCTGGTGAAAGAGAACTACGGGGTCAACTGCTTCCTCTTCCTGGGGGAGGGGAACGACATGCCCGCCCTTATCCGTCTTGCTGACCACGTCCGCGAAATCGGGCTTGAGGCAGCGCTGTATTCAGGCAGGAAGGATGTGGAGAAGGACCTCTACCTCACCTTCGACTATGTCAAGATCGGTCCGTACATGGAGCACTTCGGACCGCTCAATTCCCCTACCACCAACCAGCGCCTGTACAAGGTCACCCATGACACTTCCGCCAAGCCGGACTACCGGCTGACTGACCTGACTTCCCGCTTCTGGCACAAGGGAATAGACCCGCTGAGAGAAAAATAATACCAACCCTATTGGGAATCAAGGACTTGGCTCTGCCGGCGAGAGAATCCGGCAGAGCTTTTTTTTGGTTTGCAAGCTGAAGTACAGTATATTTGTGAAAAGTAAATCCAGAACGAAATGAGAATATTATCCAAGATTTTGTGCTTTTTCCTGATGGTGGCTGCCGTGGTGTCCTGCAAGAGCAACGGCAAGGTCCTCCTTCCGAACGTAAGCGGCAAGGCCGGTGAAGTCATAGTCGTGATCGACAAGGACAACTGGGACGGCAACCTCGGCAACGGTGTCCGTGAGCTCCTTGCCAGGGACTGCGAATACCTCCCTCAGAGGGAACCTTTGTATTCGCTCGTCAACCTGACTCCGGGTGCTTTCACCGATATGTTCAAATACCACAGGAACATCGTGATATTCAACATCGACACCACCGTGGCGAAGCAAGGCGTGGTTTACAGGACCGATGTCTGGGCCCATCCTCAGTGTGTCATCCAGCTCAACGCTCCGAGTGCCGATTCCGCCCTCGTGGTCCTTCAGCGCAACGGGGACAACCTTGCAGGGGCTATCGAGCAGGTCGAGAGGAACAGGGTCATCGCCAACACCCTGCTTTACGAAGAGGCCAACCTGGCGGAAGTCGTCAGCAAGATGATCGGCGGAAAGGTGCATTTCCCGGTGGGATACAATCTCCGGAAGGCTACCTCCGACTTCATCTGGATCGCAGACGAAAAGCAGTACACCAACCAGGGCGTATTCATATACAAGTATCCTGCAACCGATCCGGAGCCGTTCTCCGATGAGAACATCATCGCGAAGCGCAACGAATTCCTGAAGGCCAATGTGCCGGGCATGTTCGACAATACCTACATGATCACCAGCGAGGCCGTCAAGCCTGGAGTCCGGTTCCTGAAATATCACGACCGCGATTTCGTCGAGACCAGGGGACTCTGGGAAGTGTACAACGACTTCATGGGCGGTCCTTTCGTATCGCATTCATTCTACAGCCCCGACGGCAAGGAAATCATCGTCCTGGATGCCTGGGTATATGCTCCTAAATACGACAAGCGGCAGTACCTCCGGCAGGTCGAGTCCCTTCTTTATTCCTTCGAATGGAACAAACCTGAAGAATCCAAGGAAAATAAGCAGGAATAAGAGGTAAATTTATTTTGTCGGCTCAAAATTATTCTCTATATTTGCATCCCAATTTGGCGTAAAGCCTTCTTGGGTCACATTTGGTGGGTTCGTATAACGGTTAGTACTCGGGATTTTCATTCCCGCAATAGGAGTTCGATTCTCCTACCCACTACCAAAAAATATTAAAAAAAATAACAACGATGGCAAATCACGCATCTACAAAGAAAGCCATTCGCCAGAGCGAAAGGCATAGATTGCATAATAAGTATTATGCAAAATCGACGCGAAACGCAATTCGCGCTATCAGGAATACAACCGACAAGAAAGAGGCTGAAGAGGGCGCACCGAAGGTCTATGCAATGATCGACAAGCTCGCCAAGATCGGAGTCATCCACAAGAACAAGGCTTCCAACCTCAAGAGCGGTATCGCAGTTTACATCAATAAACTCGACTAAGAAAGCGAAGGCAGTCTCCCGAAGGCTGCCTTTTCAAGCTAAGTCCGGTCAAACCGGCATCGGGATGTAGCGCAGTTGGTAGCGCACTACGTTCGGGACGTAGGGGTCGTCCGTTCGAGTCGGATCATCCCGACCAAAAACAATCAGGCTGTCAGGAAACTGGCAGCCTGAAGTTGTTTTCTGGTTCTGGTCCGGCGGGGGAGAAAAGTACTTGATCTATGAGAGATAAGTTGAACGACCCTGCACGTTTGGAATTGACCCGAGAATCAATCGCAAATAGCCTCATACAATTTTTCAAGAACCCTTACCATCGCAAGGGTGTCCAGGTAGCAGTAGTTGAGCAGCGCCCGTCTGGCTTTATCTTCGTCTTCCGGACTCATGTCCTGTAGTTTCGGGAAGAGAGTCATAGCGTCACCTCCGTTCTGGCACATATCGTCCAGAGCGTGGTAGTCCAACTCCGGATCGTTGGGAAACAGTGCCGGAAGGACGCTTTTGATTGAGAAGGAGCCTCCCATGGCCGGAACATAATAGTAGCCGTCCTGGAAAGGGTCAAGGAGATCTCTGACATTGTCGTGGATGGCCATCAGGTGTCCGGATAAGTCAGGAAACATATCGGCCATCTCTTTCAGGCGACCACACTCAAAGGTTTTGTTATATACAATCACACAACCATCGGTTGGAATGTCTTCACAAAGCCTTTCTGCAACGGGCCTGAGCGGATTGCCAACGGAAGGGGCCAGGAATTCTTTATGAATCAGCTTACCACAAGGCTCGTTCTGGATGTGCAGGGAGTACTGGGTAGCCAGTTGCTGGTACGGATGCGTACCGTCAAATAACGGGATAATCGGACGGATGGATTCGAAATCCAAATAATACATCGGATACCAAATGGTTCCGAGAAAATCTTGAATCCCTTCCTTGTTGATACTCTTGCAGCTATTCAGAGTACATTCCACCTGCATTCGCTGTATTGGGTTCAGCTTATAATCGACAATGCTTTCAAAAGAATCGCGCCCAGCACTATGCAGAGCAAGTTTCTTCGAGAACCATAAGTTAGTAACATTGAAGACTGACGGCTTAGGCAAAGCTTTGGTGCAATACTGCCAGAATGTGCAGCTGTAAGGTTTATGGCACCCCATCGACAAGTCAGTATTGGGCTCATTGCCTTCAAGCACTTGTTTGGCTACCTTTACATTGTTGCCAACGTTAACGAATTCTTTATCAACCGCTCCGGAAATATCAGTGACTTTGAACAATTGCTCCAGGTCGACATCTCCCTGACGCACGTATTCGTTGTTTATGCACACTAGAAAAGTGTCGACAACGTTCAGTCCACACCGTGATAGGACATACTTCTGATATGCAACATCCCAGGCATAAATCTCCTTGTCTTCCTGGGTGGAGCTCTTTACCTCGTAGATGGCATAACCATTCTCCGTTTTATGCAAGATATCAACTGCGCAATAGTTTCCATCTATGCTGAATGCGGCCTCACAGATGTTCTCCACGCCACGGGCAACGGCATCCGCCGTCTTCTCAATCATCTTGCCGTAGTCAAGGTCGCCATCGTGACGGCGGAACGTCATGTCTTCGTAGTCTCCAAGCAGCCCTTTAGCCACTTCACCGATTTCGGTGCCAGCAGCAAAACGCTCCTTGGCGGCATCGTCAATGACGGCTTCCTCCGGCTTGAAGACTCCTAGCCAGAGAGCCTTATCGCAGAGTCTGAACTGCGTATAACGCGATTTTGATAGTCCTTGTGCCATTTATTGTCTGCTTAAGATTACTCGTGATATTTCGTTGGCAAGTAATTCGGTCCTTCTGTTTTTGATGTCATCCATCATGACGTCTGAGTGAATCGGATTGATAAGTATTTTCTTGGGTGTCATAGCCACTAGGGGCTTGAAGCGAGAATCGACCTGAATAGTGTATTCACCACAAGACGGTTTAGCCGTATAGGTGCCGTGAACCGTTGAAGTGTACCAACGCGGATGCTCGACATATCGCTTTATAAGCATTTCTCCAGCCAGCTTGCCAATCTCTTTTGCATCGCGGAAAAATTGTCGCCTGAACTCTTCCTTGCGCTGACCGGGGGCATAGCCTTGTACGCTATCATCAATGAACTCTGTGGTTCCCAAATGCGTCCATTTGATCGGTCCAAAATCATTGAGGAGATCTTCTTCGTCGACAAATGAGTCATAAATATCTTCGGGCTTAAAAGACGGAACTGCGGTTGTGAGAGGTAGTAGAAAAAGCTTTTGGCAACACTCATCTACTTGAAACCATTGAATATTCCCACGCACGTTACGCATATTGTCAATGATTTCAGGAATATAGCGCCGCTTGGTCCTAAACGAAAAACGATGATTTGAATCACACCTTTCAATCTTGAATATTTCATGCGTATCTTCATCTTCGAAGTCTTCGATGAAGGTTTCGTGATAACTCCCAAGGATTACCTCCTTGTCAAATTTCTCTCCCCAATGGTCAGTTACGGAAGGTTTTGGACGGAAAAATATCCCCCTTGAATATGTGTCTATATTGAACTCAGAGATAGCATTTATGCGTTTGGCTTCCGCCTTGAACTCTTTCCTATGTCCCATTAATGTCTTTCCATACTTCATGTATACAAAGTAATGGACCATTTCATGCACCATTGTATTCCTCCATTCATCTTCCGGTCTGAAGAATCTGGCATTAAGTGAGATATAACACTCTTCCGGATAAAAACCTGTTGGTTTCTTCTCCCCAGGATCATGGAAGAATCCAAGCATGTGTTTTTGTCCATACCCCACATATAGCCGTATCAATGGAAGTTTACCTTCAAAGAAACGTTTGTTGAACTCATTAAACCACTCTTTCATGAGTTCTTCATCGGGGTACATGTACTTTTTGTCAGCGTCGATTATTCTCATCTTTAAAGAAGGGATACTATTGTCACTATATCTTTAGGCTTAGTGTGTTAGTTAGAAATGTGATACGCAAATATACGTTTTTATACTGAATTAGTGGGCAGTCCTTTGCCAAAACTTGGTAGACGGTGTGTTCATTTCCTGCTACGGAACAAATCGACAAAGGCATCAATCGCTGCACCGGCAAAGAGGAATAGCGCAGTAAAGAGCAGGACAGATTCCAGTTCCATGCCGGTATGTCGCTTGACCCAGCCACACATTCCTGCCCAAATGCGCTTGATGGGAAAGAATTCCCGGCCCGGAAAGACCAGGCCGAGAATCCATGCAATGGGCCACCAGATTAAGAAAAGGATGCCGACGTATGGCGCGAGCGTGATAATCAGAACACAAGCAAACACCTGCCAGAAGAAACGCAGGCAGCCAACAAGGCAACCATTCATTGCATTAACACTGTCGGAGTATTTAGGATTGTTCTCCATTGTCACTATTTGTAAAGAAACCAATCTTGTTTCTCGGGGCTTTGCCACTTGACTCTTCCCGACAGAACTGGGCGAGCTGCTCATATCCACCTTCCGTACCTGAGAGAACACTGTCAATGGTGTATTTGCGCACAACATTCTCTATCTGGCCCCCGCTGAAGGAGAATTCCTTGGCGAGTGAAGTGGCTTCCTCGTCGGTCAGTGAAGGGAACTGAGACTTCCAGATCTGACTTCGTGGCTCAAGTTCCGGCTTGTTGAAACGGATCTTGAAGAGGAAACGGCGCTCAAAGGCGGGATCGAGATTACCAAGGAGATTCGTGGTGGCAATCATGATACCCTCAAAGGTTTCCATCTCCTGCAGCAGGATGTTCTGTACACTGTTCTCCATACGGTCCACTGCCTTGACTGCGCCTTCCATACGTTTGCCCAGGATGGCGTCCGCTTCGTTGAAAAGCAGGATTGGTTTGAGTTTGTTTTCCTCGCAAGCGGTGCGGTAGTCTGCAAAGAGGGCTCGCATATTCTTCTCTGTTTCACCCACGTAGCAATTGCGCAGTTTTGCCACATCTGCTTCAAGTATTTTGCGGCCGGTTCTTCGTGCCATCTGGTACACTGTTTCTGTTTTGCCGGTGCCAGGGTCTCCGTAGAACAGACAGATCATTCCGGTCCTCAGGCCTTTCTCCTTCATGGAGGAGAATACCTTCTGCAGAGACTCTTCTTCCAGCAGGGAACCCAGTCGCTCGATTATGCCTTTCTCTTCTTTATTGTAGAACAGCTGCTTCGCAGGCTTTCCTTTGAGGTCATTCAGGTCAACAGTTCTGACATTGGTGGAGTAAAGTTTGATGTCTGAAAACATCTCTTTTGACACATCCTCTTTGAAAGAAAAACTGCCTCGTTCAAACAGGCCATCGGTCCTGGCGGGCTCGATGATTCCTTTCTTCTGTAGTTCTAGTGCCTCAATGTCAAAGAAGTCCTTGATTTCCATGTTCCAGTTCTCATCTTGGATGTACCCTTCAATGTCAGACATGTCGAATACCGAGATGCCACGCCTCAGATAGAGATAGGACATGACATAGAACATAAGCCTCTCCTGGGCGCTGATACTGTTGCCTCTCAGGTATTTATTACAAGCTCGGGTATAACTGGTTTGCGGATTGGCGTCGATAAGGGCTTCAGTCTCCTCTACGACTTGGGCAGAAGGCATCTGATCATCTAAGCTCGCTTTCAGAAGACTGCCAACTCGCCTGAATATGGCCAGAGTGCTAAGTCCGTCGTTTCGTGGTTTCTCGATGGGGGTATCTTTCATCAGGGACTCAATTACATCCGAGGGTACCTTTATTTCATTGTTAGCCCGTATCCGAATAAGCAAGTTGTCACGTAGGGCATACAACTCATTGGCGTATGAAAGGAACTGCAGATAAGTCATCCCCAGGTTCTTGGCGATGTTGTTGATCGTGCAACGGTTAGTCGAATTGCACTGGATGATGACAGCGAATACAATAGACTGGAACGGTGAAATACCCAGCCTTTCCTGAAGATATGACGTTTCCATCTCGAACTTCTCCAGATGTTCGGGATTGATGTGGATTTCGCCACCGGCGTCGGTGTACTCCCGATCGATGATCAGGAGTACATTGTTTAATGATTCTGCTAAATTCTTTGCCATTATGCACACATTTTTAAACCTAACTTTCCCATAAAACCATTCATACCCTCCAACTCAATCCGGAAATTCTCCACCTTTATTCCCCATTCCTCACTACTTTTCAAATCATCTCTCTTGTTACTAAACAAAATCACATCCTCCTTACTCTTCCCGCAATCATCCAAAACCCTCTCAATCCAATTTCCATTACAACTATCAACCTCTACATCCCTCAGACCGTTATTCCACAGAATTTCTCTAACCTTACTTTTCCTATGATCTGTGACAAACACAATAGTAACCCCCAACCGTTCTTTCATTCCTTTCAATACCTTTATAATCTCTCCAATCCCACTCTTGAACTTACTTCTCTCAAACTCCCTATCATAAAACTCCCTTTCCCTTCTATCAACCCACTCTTTCTTTTCCTTCACAACCTTATCTAATTCCTCTCTGCCAGATTCTTCCCCTATTATCTTTTTGAGTTTGTTGGTTTCAATTGAAATAGCCCTTCTGAGGCTATCCTCCTTGTTGAAATCCTTAACTAAAACATCTTCAACTCTCAAAACAATAACTTTCCTCATAAGTAATGTATTAAATGATTATTAATGAATTATATAAGTAATGATGACCCGGGATAAGAGATAGCTCTTATCCAATCATTGTTTTATTATGTGTTCCGGAAAATTTTGTAACCCAAAGATATGTCAAAAAACTTAAATATCACCAGGTGGTTTGCCAGAATGTGGCAAATAAACTATATTTGCGTCATAACACTATTCTTATGGCCCACAACGACTTTAAACGCTATGTCTGGCTCATTGCCCTGTTATATAATTCAGGAGGAGCATCCTTTAATGATATTGATCTGGATTGGCAAGACCAACCCGAATTGAATCCAGAGGGGAAACCTCTGCCTAACCGTACCTTTAATAATCACAGAATTTCCATCAAAGAGATATTCGGGTTCTCTATTGAGTATTCTGCAAAGGACAAGAAATATCATATCAGCGATGACCTGTATTCCGGCAGGATGCAGCAGGCGTTACTGCTGATGTCGTCTCTTTCGCTCTGGAACAACAAGGACAGTTACGAAAAGATGGCGGGACGGATTCTCTACGAGGAAGAGCCCTTCGTCTATCCCAAATACATGCGGCGGATAATATCTGCGATGGATAACGATAAAATGATCGCCCTTGACTATATGAAGTATGGCGACAGGAAGGCAACCCGGAGAAAACTTGCTCCGTATTGCCTGAAGATGTTCAAACGCCGCTGGTATCTGCTTGCTAAGGAGGGTGATGCGTTAAAGACATTCTGTTTGGACAATAGGACATGTGACGTCAAGGTACTTGATGAAAAATACGAGTTCCCGAACGACTTTAATCCGGAGGAGTATTTCAAGGATGCCTATGGAATCCGGACGGCACCTGCTAAAGAAGTAGTCCTGAAGGCATACGGCCAGGAGGCGGACTACCTGCGTTCTGCTCCGATACACCATTCCCAAAAGGAGACAGAGAAAGGGATAGATTATTCCATCTTTACCCTCCATGTAGGCACAAACGCATGGGAGTTTTATCAGGAGCTTATTTCTCATGGGGACAGAATAGAGGTGTTTGAGCCGTGGACACTTAGGAAAGTTATTTATAATATGATTGAAGCTATGAGGTTGCGTTATGCCGAGTTTTGGCAGACTCAAGAATAAAGTATAAATAATAATACCGATATTTAACCCTAAATGTGTGATATTTAAAACAATAAGATTATGGCAACTGGTTTTACTTTCAAAAAAGTCAATTACAGCGTTATTGATGAAGCTAACGTTTGTGTGGCGAAAAATGAAAAGGTTGAGGGCCCCTTGGTTATACCAGAGACTATTGAAAAACAAGGTTTAACATATAAAGTAACCGCTATCGAACCAGGAGCTTTATCTGGTTGCAAAATAACGTCCCTAGAATTGCCTAAGACCATTCAGGCGATTCCCGAAGACTCCTTTGCAAAGACTCATTTGGAATCATTGATGATTCCAGAAGGGATAACTGAAATAGGCTACGGAGCATTTAACGGCTGTCGTTCTTTAAAAAGAATCTCCTTCCCATCCTCTCTCAAAAGAATTAGTATAGGAGGAGAGGATAGTTTCTTTAAAAAAGGATCCTTTAACGAATGTGAGTCATTAACGGAAATAATTATACCAGAAGGACTGATTGAAATAGGGGTAGAGTGCTTCAAAGGCTGTGTCTCCTTGGCTACGATATCTCTTCCGGAATCAATAGTTAGTATTGGGGAGAAAGCATTCTCCGGTTGCACATCCCTAAAAGAGATAACTCTGCCTAACGGCCTATCAGAACTCAGCCAGAGAACGTTCGAAGAATGCACTTCCTTAAAAACCG
>Ga0256405_10008108_pt1 | contig 15277 bp, 15 predicted proteins | sample RumenRJG_02DNA_FD_189096 | JGI IMG/M metagenome (GOLD analysis project Ga0256405, IMG submission 189096) | Bovine rumen microbial communities from Lethbridge, Alberta, Canada - RJG_02 | ecosystem: Host-associated > Mammals > Digestive system > Stomach > Rumen | place: Canada: Alberta... | reverse complement strand
AAAACTAATGTGATGTTTGCGATCTGACATAATCGGTTCTCCATTATCATAGTATTACACTCTCTGATTGTTTGTAAGATACCGAACTATCTGTCTCAAAACCTATTTAGTTTTGTCTACTTTTACTATAGCAACACAGAGCTTTCGCTCTGCGTGTGAGACAGGATATAACCCGATACTTCCCCTGTCCCGGGACAAGTTTTTACGGCTTCCACGAAATTGCGTTCTCCGTCCGAAACACAAACATCGAGATCAAACGAAAACACACAACCAAATAACAAACATCCCCAAACTGTGAACCGGATCTGATTGAATATTGGAATTAAGCGGGAAGTCCGAGGGAAAAGTCTTATCCTTCGATATCGACTTCGAATTCTTCAGTCTGGTTGACTCTGTCGAGAGACAGCTGGATGGCCTGTACTCTCGAAAGATCTCTCTCATACATCTTCTCGACCTCTTCCGGATCGTAGTTGAGATACTGGTATTCCGCGATGTCTCTTCTGGCTGCACTCATACCGGAAAGACGCGTCTTGTTTCTGGCCTTGCGCATCATATCCAGACGCGGGAGCTTGTTGTTGAGCTGAGCCATCTCTACGAGTGCCGCATCGATGGTGATGCCGATCGGAAGTACCTTCGTGGTATTGAAGACGTTCAATGCGTGTTTCAGGATACGGATCTTTCCGTCGATCTCATCGATCTGCGCATTGCATTCCCCGAAATCATAGGCCGGGATATCCTCCTTCTCATCTTCGGCCAGGACATAGGTACTGTCATTGGACTCTCTCTGCAAGAGATACTGTTTCCTGTCTTCCAGTGTTCTGATCATCTTGTTTGCTGCTGCGGATGTAAGTTTCATAATAACCTTCTTTCTTATTAAAATGCTTCTTCCGGAATGACGACTCTCCTGATCTCTTTATGGCCTTTAAACAGAGAATCGAACAGGATCGTGACCTTCTGATCATGGTAAACGGATGGGATCTCTACCGTCTCCAGATCTCCTTTGTATCCCATGACAGTGAAAGTCTCGTTGTCGTTCTGTTTGAAATAGTATTCTTCCACGAACGGTCAGCACCCTTTTCTGCCGTTTTTGTGGTCTTCGATCGAACAGACGACCTCGGAACCGTATTCGATCAGTCCCACATCGGAAGGTTCGATGGTCACTGTTCCGTCTTCCAGTACGAAAGCCGGGATCCCGACATCCCCGATCTGCTTGCAGTAGTCAAAGACCGGATCCGTATCTCTCAGTCTCATAAAGGCGGACAGATTGCTGATATTCTCACCGATATTGATGTATTCGAATTCATCTTCCCTTCCCTTGATCTGTTCATGGACGAAGTCGCAGTAAGGACAGGTAGGCATTCCGTAGATCTTGATCATAGTTTTCTCCCTTCAGTTCTCTTTCTATTTCTTGATTCCCTTCAGGAATCCGTCGATCCTGGAAAGGTAGTCCGGAGCTTCATCGTAGACTCCGTGACCGCAGCCTTCATAGATATAATATTCGCAGTTCAGCGCATTTACGATGTCGTAGGAGCTCTCAACGCCGACCACCCTGTCTTCTCCTGCACCCAGTACGAATACCGGACAGGTGATCTTGTTCAGTTCATCTTTTACACTGAAATCTTTGATCGCATCGATGGAGATGATGAAGTTCTCGTAGTTGAGTTCACTTGCGCCTTCTCCTGAGGAAAGGATGATATCCCTGTATGTCTCATAGAAGGACGGCGTATATACGTTCTCACCGAACGACTTCATCAGTCCGTTCAGATCTCTCTTCTCCGCCAGATCTCTCCATTCCATCAATCCGCTCTGATCGAGATCCTTCACATCGGAGGTCGTGGAACACAGGATCAGGGAATCGACTCTGTCCGGATCTTTCAGAGCGATGGTCTGAGCGACCATGCCGCCCATCGAGACACCCATGAGATGGCAGTGTTCGATATTCAGAAGATCGAAGGCCTTCAAAGTATCATCGGCCATATCTTCGACCGTGTATCCCTTCGGTTCTTCTTTGATGTGATCAAAGAGATAGATGTCGTAGTTTTCAGCCGGAAGGCTGTAGGCAGAGACGATCGCTTCCGCAGAGCCCATGACGCTCTTCAGAGAAAGTCCCGGAAGGATGACCAGGATCTCGCTTCCTTCCTTCCCGAAACGGATGTATTCCATCTGTTTTCCCTCGAATTCCGCACTTTTCACCATAGAGCTCTCCTCCTTCGTATCACTGTTATCCTTCTTTTCGGAAGCACATCCGTTCAATACTGTCATACATAACGCAATGCATACGATAAGACAGATGAATGTTTTGAATCTCATAGATTATCCCTCGTTCTCCCCTTCATTATAGAACGAAGGAAAGCCTTCTGTCAGACTTTGACTGCAGGCCTTCTCTGCGGAGTCCACTTTCCGATCGGTTCCCGCAGTTCCAGGGAAGATACATCTCTGTTGTATACATAGACCCAGGCTTCAACGGTCCCTGTTTCCGTTTCGATCGGAAGTCTCTTCCTGAGATACAGGAAGCCTTCTCCCTCATATTCATCCAGACGTTTGAGTGTCTCTTCATTCACCTCGTAAATCTCACCGTAGACACAGAAATCCTTTACAGGTACGGCAGCCGGATAGGTCCCGGCTTCATAGAGTCCGTATCCTTTGAGTACTCCGTCACAGAAGAACTTCATATCGCCGAAGATCCCGTATGCTCTCTGTCCTTTCATCAGTGTCCCGTAAGTAAAAACTTTCTCCATTCTTTATCCTTCTTCTGAGACGTTTTCAGCCTGTTTAAAGGCCGTTCAGCCGATCTATGGCTGAATATCTGTCCCGTCGTTCGCATCGATCAGATGACGGAAGAAATCGAGAGTTTCGTCTCCGGAATCGATATCCCGGAACGGTCTTCCTGTATTCTCCGTCTTTGTGAACATCAGCATGTTCCCGTTGGCCTCGCTCAGAAGCAGCCAGCAGGAATGGTTTTTATCTCTCCGGATCGGGATCGCTTTTCCTTCGGACGGTCCCAGATAAGCCTCGATCCTCTTTTTGTCGCCCATCCGGACACAGACGTAGGAGATCTTCTGTATCTTCTCTTCATAGAACAGTGCGATCACATCGTTTGGATCCTCCTGTTCCTTCCAGGCAACAAGGTATCCCATCTCCGTGACTCTCCGGTGCCATTTGATAAAACGGACCGAGTCATGGAAACGCATCCCCGGGAAACATGCTGCACAGGTGATATTGGTGTGATGGAATTCGGTCAGATCCGCGGACGCGGAGATGATCGTCATCTTCCCGTCATAATCGATCGGTCCCAGATCGACCGGTCTCCCTGTTCTTTCAGAGAAATAATCTTCCAGCCTTCTTTTTTCTTCTTTCGTATGGAACGGAACGATCAGTTTGAACATCTTCATTTCTTTTTCCTCCTCATGTTCCATAAAGAGAAGAAAGAAAAACTCCCATCGCATGACAGGAGTTATATATGCTTTCTGTTCTCCCATCATTCAAGCTTTAGCACCTTGTTCAGGGAACAGGTTGCTGTACGGTCATCGAGCTTGTCTCTCACGTACTCTTTATGGTGATTTCATTATACAGTATTCTCTATATTTTCAGATACAGGTTCCGCTTGAATCGTGACCGTATTCATCGATCCTCACACATAACAGAAATGAATCGGTCGATCTCTTCCTCGGTCATACCGTATTTCAGAAGATAGTTCCTAGCACCGACAGAAAGATCGTCCTTTTCCGGATCGCATCCCTCCCCTTCGATGAAGCGAAGCATCGCCAGGATGTTGCGGTTGAGGATCGTCTCGTACTTTTCCCTGTCTTTCTCTTCACTGATCCGGTAATAGTTGTCATATGTCAGCATGTAGTCATCGATGATCTCATCGTAATCCGCACCGCACAGCGCTTCGATCAGCATCGCTACGAAACCCGTCCGGTCTTTTCCTTCGGTACAGTGGATCAGATAAGGACCTTCCGTTTCCATCATCGCCTTGAAACCCTGAACGATCTTATAGCCGAAATCATCGGACAGATAGTTCATATTCAAAGCGATCGCACAGACTTTGTCACTCTCGTACAGAGAAAGGAAATACGGACAGGAGAAGCCTTCAGCGCCTATATATTTCTCGATCTTGGCATCATTGTCCGCCAGGTCGAGGATCATATTGACTCCGGCTTTCTCGATCAGGGCGTCCACATAAGTCGCCCGGTTGTGCTGGTTGTCGCAAGGTGAAGCGCTCCGATAGATTATATTGTCTTTGAGATCTCCGACATTCATCGCCCGGAAATTCGCAAACATCTCATCGCTGTCATATCTTTCTCTTTCATCATAGTAATGGATATCGCTGGCGTTCTGGATATCCAGATACTTGCCTTTTTCATGCAGGACGACGGTAGCCTTGTTGTGGACTTCGACCTTGGCTTCCTTCCATAAAGAAGGACCGCTGTTTCCCGACATCTGCAGGTTGAAATCATCCCAGAGATCGTCTCCGTAATTGATCGTCACTTTGATGTAGTCATAACCCGGATATCCGACCAGTAAAGGCTCTCCCGCATTCACGTAATAGCCGTTGTAATACGGGATATCCTCCAGACCGTAGCCGTTATCGAAAGAGACATCCACACTGTCTCCATAAATAAACCCCAGTTTATTGAAATCATCGATCGTTATCTTGACATAGATACCGCCGAATTCCTCTTCATGTTCGATCGGAAGATCCCGGACTGTCAAAGGTTCCTTCTCTTCTTTCTTTCCACAGGAAGTCAAGATCAGCAGAGACATCAGTATCGTTGTCATTATCTTTTTTAAGCTGTTTTTCATAATAAAATCATACTACTAATATTTTCGAATTGGCGGAAACAGCATTAATAAATCTCATGCAAGAAAGTTTCATACTTTAGCCTTTGGATGAATTGCGTTATTATATTGTTTGTATGAATAGAGACAGGAACTTGTCAGTGAAGCACGAAGCCTGCATGCTTTATCCGCAGGTAAGTTCACATGACAGGAGGAATAAATGAAAAGAGTTACTAGAGTATTATGTGCTATGCTTGCGGTACTGTTCTGCCTGCAGATCGTACCTTCAAGAGAGATCGTTAAAGAAATAAATGCCGAGACAGCCTACGTATATGATCCCGACGCAGCCGTCGCCTGGGCTAAAAACGGCAGCAATTTTATCGACGGGGATTATCTGTGTGCCGCGTTTGTTTCCTACTGTCTGCAGCATGGCGGTCTGACAGATGTCTTCTTTGGTACTCCGTGCACATTGACATCCTATGTCGAGCAGATGCATTACGGCAAGAAAGTACCTCTGACCGATGAAAATATCGCAAAAATGAAGCCCGGAGATTTTATTGTTGTGTTCTGCGATCTCCATGAAGGTTATTACGGGATCCACACGATCTTTGTTACCGAAGTCAATCATGAAGAGGGATATCTGCGATATTCTGCCAAAAACGATTATAAGTGTAACGAATATATGTCTTTTGAGCATTTGAAAAGATACTCATCCTACTTCACATGCCTGCATCACGGGGAAGCCAGTGTGATAAACACTTACATCGTCAGTATGTATACCGGTCAGAATAACAGTATGTATACCGATCAGAGTAATACTGTGTATACCCCTCAAAATAATGAAGATAACCGGAACACCATTGGCGTTAACAGCGTTGAGCCGGTTCATGTCCATGTCTATGACAATGAAGGCAGATGTATTAATCCGGACTGTGTCGCTGTTGCTAAAGCTGATATCGACAACATCGCCGAACCTTCTGCTGACATAGCTGATCCTTCTACTGATACAATCGATCCTTCTGCCGATATAAACAAGGTGATGCCTTCTGCAGTCGAAACCATAGAGAACCCTAAACCGTCATTCATGGGAGTATGCCGCACAGCTGCGACCTACATCACGACGAGAATGCTCGAAGCACTCATTCTAAAGAAAATGGTATGACCTTTATGGATGCAGACTGATCGACTTCAGGAATTGAAGAAGCTGTTTCTATAACGACATTGAATCAAAAAAACGCCGTCAATTGACGGCGTTAATCATGCAGATCAAGGATCCGTTCGACGCTGATCTTCGGATCTTTCAGTTCATTCAGATTGTCTTTCCGATCGAGGATATTGGCCACATCCAGGATCATCACCTTTTCCTTGGATTTGATCCCGATGACGACGACGTTCCTGACGAAGATCGGATTGGTATCACCGAACAGCAGCGGCTCTTTCATGACCAGTAAGGAACAGGATTCCTCGTTGATCCCGTCGTTGCTTCCCGCATGGACGAAGGCCGTTTCCGGCAATATCACCATGTAGGTGCCGAATTCTTCGACGACTTCGATCATGCGGTCGATGTACTTCTGTTCGATCTTCTTTGCCTGCAGTAAAGGCTTTGCCGCAAGGCGGATGGAATCTCTCCAGGAATCCGCCTGATCCACGATCTGTATGTATTCCGCCGGGATGATGTCCCTGATATAAGTCTTCTTATTTGCGGAATCGATATTCGCATAGCGGTCCAGGAAGCTGGAACACATCTTGTCATAGCTGATCTCGAAGATCGTGGCACGGATATAGTCGACATCCTGTTTATGCAGGAGAGGATTGACCACGATCTTGCGGTAGTCACCGTAATCGTGATCGTTGGTCGATATGATCAGGTCGACTTCGTGGTCCTTCAGGTAGTTCTCCGCATCGCTGATGGAGAACGATCCGATGATATCGCAGTCCGGAAGCAGCTGTTTCAGTCTGGATTCCAGGATGGAACTCGTGGTCATTCCGAAGGAACACACCAGGATGATCTTTATCCTCATATCAGTCTTGACGCTTGTCTCATAGGTACTTCCGACATACATCGCGATATAGGAGATCTCGTCTTCCGAGAAGCTGATCCCGTATCTCTCTTCGCATTTCAGGAGCTGTTTCTTGGTGAAATCGTAGGTCAGAGGGATACAGATGCGGATCTGGTCACGCAGATCGTTGACGATCGGGATCCGGTTGCGGATCCGATATAAAGCCACGTCCAGGTGAGCGGAAAGTCCGGCGAGGAACCTCTCCTTCTCCGCGTCGTCGAGACGGTGCAGCTTTTCGAGTTCTTCGAGAAGAAATCCGGAGATCTCTTCCGAGACGCTGTCCGTCTTCCTGTTTCCTTCTAGATTCCTGACCTTGCTGTTCATGAACAGGGCGATCAGATACAGTTTTTCATTCTCGCTCAGGTCGAACTTCTCCAGTGCGAGGGAGTAGATCTCGTGATGCTTGTTTTTCCTGGCTTTTTCAAACCTGTTTTCAAACTGATCGACGGTATGTCCGTTCTCAATGCGGTACAGGACATAGCACAGGATCATCTTCAGCTGATCGGTCCGGTAGAACGATACCTTCAGCGCATCTTCGATGGAAGAGATGATGTCCAGGGAGCGGAGGATATTCTCTTCGCTGCAGAAGGACACCATGACTTTGGAGAAGACCTGATAGTCTTCATAACGGTCGATGACCGAAAGGAAACACTCACGGAAGCAGTCTTCCTCCCCTTCCGCATGGATACCTTCTCCCTTGTTTTTGACGAGAGTCAGTCCGTGCTTCTCCAGGATCTCTTCTACGCTTTCGATCGAATAGTAGACCGTATTCCTGGATACTTCGGCGATCTCGGAGAGAGATTCATAGGTACAGACATCTCCCAGCAGCAGTCTTAAAACGATCAGATCGTCTCTTTCGGCCTTGCTGAAGATGCGGCTGTCACTGATCAGTTTCTTCAGTGCTTTCTGCTGTTTCGCATTGGCGATGATCTTGACTCCCTTGCTGGGAACGCTTTTCAATACGATGCCGTTCTGTTCCAGGAAGAAACCGATCTCCTTGAGATCGTATCTTGCCGTTCTCGGCGATATCTCAAAACTGCCGGAAACGGCATTGACGGTCGTATAATCGTTCCTTCCCAGCAGGAACTGTATGATCTTCGATTGTCTCTGTGTCAGCACTAATAACTCCCAGTCATCTCTATTATCCCTTTAAATCTTTTAAATATAAAGGGTCAGTCTTAAACGTTAAGTACAGTGAAATATGCGGATTCGGTCGCTTCCTTGATCTTGGCGCTGCGTACGCTGTCGCCGATCGTATAGGTCTTCGGGGTGATCCCGTAGAAGGAAGAAACGAGGTCATAGTCCGGTCTGAATCCGGTCGCGGTGATCACGGTATCGCAAGGGATCTTCGTATCATCCGCCAGTGTGACGGAATCCTTCCCGACAGAACGGACGAAGACCTGTTTCCTGATCGTGATGTTTTCCGCTTCGTTCAGAAGCAGATCCATCGCGATATCCAGAGCCTTGTTGTCCTGTCTGTGCAGGGTATCGGTCGCTTCCAGGATCGTCACGTGGTGATCCTTGTCCGCGATCTCCAGGGCCAGCTCACATCCGACCGTTCCGCCGCCGATGATGACGACTTCGTTGCCTAGATCATACAGTCTGTGATAGGCATCCAGAGCGCTGATCGCATTGTCCAGACCTTCGATCCTCGGACTGGCGGTCTTTGCGCCGATGGCTACCAGCAGGACATCCGGGTGCAGTTCTGCGACTGTTTCCGGAGTGGCTTCCGTATTCAGTCTCACTTCGATATCTCTCTTGCTGACCTGGGAGATCAGATAGTTCTTGAATCTTCTCAGATCGTCTTTATGTTTCGCGTGGTCCGTAAATTCCAGGACTCCGCCTAAATGATCGCTCTTTTCCAGAAGGATGACTTCTTCGCCTCTGGCATCTGCTGCCAGTGCGGCCGTCATACCGGCGACTCCCCCACCGACGATGACGAAACGGCGTCTTTCCGGATCCTTTTCGATCTCATATTTCAGCCATTCATCTCTCAGATACAGAGGATTGACCGAACAGCCCCAGTTGGAACGTCCTGTCGTCCACTTGCTGCAGTAACCGCAGCGCAGGCAAGGCCTGATATCTTCAGTCTTTCCTTCATAGGCCTTCTTGATCCAGAACGGATCCGCTACCAAAGGTCTTCCGATCATGACCATGTCCGCATAGCCTTCGGCGATGATCTTTTCGGCTTCTTCCGGCGTAAAGATACCTCCGACGACTGCGACCGGGATATTGACCATTTCCTTGATCTGTTTGGATGCTTCGATATTGCCCAAACGCGGCAGTAAGGCGTTCGAGATCATACGGACATTGGCTTTGCGTTCGATATCGACACCGCAGGAGAGGTTGATCATATCGATGTAAGGTTCCGCGTCCTTGATGAATCTCAAGGTCTCTTCCCAGCTGAGTTCGTTCTCGACCCATTCTTTTACGGAGAAGCGCATGTCGATCGGATAGTCCGGTCCGACGGCCTTTCTGACGGCTTTCAGGATCATGAGGGGGAATTTTGATCTGTTTTCATAGGATCCGCCGTACTCATCGGTACGGTGGTTCCAGGCCGGTGAAAGGAATTCCGTCGGGAGCCATCCGTGCGCGAAATGAAGCATGACCATGTCGAAACCGAGCTTCTTGGCATCGACACAGGCTTCAGCGAACTTCTCGGCGATCTCCGGAAGTTCTTCCGCTCTCAGTTCACGGCAGGTATAGCCGTAGGGATTGGTCAGTGAACTCGCACCGACACCGTCGTCGGAACGTCTCATCATGCCTCTGTGCATGACTTCCAGAGAGGCCTTGGATCCTCCCTGATGCAGGAGATCCAGAGTCTTTCTCGTCTTTTCGATCTGATAATGGGAAAACATGTATTTCTCGCCTTTATCCAGGAAGGCATTCTCCATATTGACAGAACAGTTTCCCCAGATATTGACGGCAGCACCTGCTGTCGCTCTTTCCCTGGAGTAACCGCCGTTGTTCGGTGCGGCGAGGATACGGTTAGGAAGTACGATGGTGTTGACTCTGATCGGAGAGAAAAGATGAGGATAATATGCGTGACTCATAATATTTGGTTCCTTTCGATTATCGGTGATTCTTCGCACGTTCGACGATCCTGTCGATCGTCTGATAGACCTTCTGTTCCAGGAAGAACTGTTTGAAGGCACTTGTCTTTCCGCTGTCGGTCTGTCTGTAGATGACGCGGCATCTTCTGGCATCGATCTTTTCGATCTCGTAGGACATCTCCTGTACGGATACGCCCGTATCATAGGAGACTCTGTATTCCTTGTTTCTGACGAGGCTTTCGATCGTCATCGTCAGCTGTTTTTTCTTTCCGGGATATTTGATGAAGCGCTGTCCGCTCTTGAGACTCTTCGCTTCGATCTTCACATCGGTGTTCCGGTTGATGTCGGCGACGACATTCCGGATCAGTTCATTGTAGAACGCTTCTGCGTTGCATTTACAAACGATATTGAGTTCCATATTGAATGCTCCTGTATTATCGGTCGAGATCCTTTATGGTCGGCCAGTGACCGGAAAGGATGGTTTCTCTGACATATTGGGTATCATATCCCGGTTCTGAGACCGGTCTGGCTGCTTTCGGCGGTGTTAATGTCATGCGGTTCGTCTTGCAGGAGATCTCCCGGAACGTACCGATCCCGATATGATCGTTCTTTACGCTGAGTCCCGCATGTTTGGCGTATTCTTCCTCCATGGTCTCCATGAAGAAATTGCGGTGTCTTCTGGCTTCGATGCCGGCTTCCTTCAGCCTTTCCAGGAAGTCCTGACATTCCAGTTTCGAGATCCTGTCTTCATATTCTTTTTCCGATGCTTCCTCGAACGGTTCGATGTCTTCGAATCCTTTGACATCCTTCATCCGTTCGAAGTGATCCTTCATATAGATGAATACGTCCGCATCTGAAGTATGGTACATGCGGTCAAACCGATTCCAGCCGTGAGCTTCCGGTCCCTTCGGTTCGTTCCATTTCTTGTCGAAATAGTCGATACAGTAAGGGATCTGGGCCAATGTACCCGTCCTCGATAAGGATGCATGAGGCATCGGCGATTCTCCCGTCTTCATGCGGTGATAGACGCTTAAGAGAACGCCCAGTGCGGAGAACTGTCCGCTCAGATGGTCACAGATGACGATCGGCAGTCTTCCCGCTTTCATGGATGCGGAATAGCGTGTGCCGATGCCGGAGATACTTTCTCCGAGCTCTTCGTGACCTCTTTCAAATTCTCTCCAGCCGCCGACAGAATGCAGATTCAGGCGGGAAATGATGATCGAAGGATTCAGTTCCTTCAGTCTGTTTTCATCAATCCCAAGGCGTTTATAGACGTCCAGGGCGAAGTTGCACTGGAAGACGTCACACTGTTTCAGGATCCCGTCGATGGTCTTGCGGTCTTCTTCATCCTTCAGATCGAGCAAGGCGGTAAGCTTGCCGTTGTTGACCAGTTCATGACAGGCGATCGCGGTCATTGATTTCGGCGGGTTGATCTTGATAACATCGGCTCCGTATTCGGCCAGGATCTTTCCGCCGATCGGGCCGGCCAGTACCTGACAGAAATCGACGATCCTGATCCCGTCCAAAGGATGGATCTCTTCCTTGAGATCTTTCAGTTCAAATGTTTTCTTCTGACAGGTCTCCAGTTCCTTCAGGATCTCTTCCCTGTCTTCATCCGGAAGATGGCGTCCTCTGATCTTCCCTTCCAGTCCCGGAAGTTTGACCGGAACGCCGGTCTGCAGGGTATCCTTGAGGATCGGGTCGTAAACGTAAACGGATGTTTCGCTTTCCCTGGCGTGTTCATCGTGCAGCCATTCCTTTGTGGTATGGACCTTGACGATACCCGCTCCGTACTTCTCCTGGGCGAACTTCTCCCATTCAAGGCTGGTCTTTGTCTGCATCATCTTCGCAAAATACGTATCGATCTCCGGGGTCCTGAGTTCTTCGGAATCGAAGAAATGATCCGGAATGAGATCAGGGATCATCCGCATGGCTCCCTTGACCGGAGGAGAATGTTTCACATACCTTCCGTCCTTGCACGGGAACTGGCTTAATAGACGGTGGAAATCGTATTCGATGTGTTTCCTTCCCGGAGTGCCAGGCTGTCCGCCTTTGGCTCTCGGTTTCGTTCCGCAGGATCCTTCCACTTCGAAACAGGCATCATACAGGGAAGATTCGATCCACTGTCCCCTTCCGGTCTTCTCTCTGACGATCAAAGCGGCGATGATACTGTGAGCGGCGATCGCTGCCGAGAAGATCGATGCGAGCGGAAGTCCGTTGAAGATGGTGCTGTTGTTTTCGACATCCTGGGTCTTGGCGTGTAATGCCTGATAGATGCCGGCTTCACAGCTGACGATGCCTTCCCATCCCCTGAGATCACGTCTCGGGTCATCGTGGGAGAACCCCGGCTGGGAAACATAGATCAAAGAGGGATTCATCTCTTTGATGTCCTCGTAGGACAGACCCAGTCTCTTCATGACTCCGGGACGGAAGTTCTCGACTGCGATGTCGGCTGTCTGAAGCAGTTTCAAAGCGATCTCCCTGTCTTTGGGATCCTTGAGATCGAGACAGATATTGCGCTTGCCGCGCATCAGGATCGCATTGGCTTCTTCATTCTTCCAGACCGGTCCGCCGATCGGATCGATGTGGATCACATCGGCACCGTAATCGGACAGGATCATGGATGTCATAGGTCCTGCGATATACTGACCGAAGTCGATCACACGCAGTCCCTGAAGTACAGGTTTACTCATCGCAGCCTTCCCTTTCTATCAAGCATAAAGGTGCCTGTAAAGGCACATAAGACAGTTAAAATGATCGATTATTATGATCAGTCGATCAGACCTTTTTCTTTCAGATAAGCCGTCAGCTTCTCCGCAACTTCGCTCTTGGATGCGACGTTGGTCAGAGTGATCATATCAGTATCTTTCAGATGAGGCTTAAAGACATGTTCGAACGAATTCGAGCAGATCAGCAGATCGTACTGAGACAGATTTGACTGTGCATTGCCGACGGAATCGTGCTTTGCGGTCGCTTCGACGTTGTATTTCTTCAATACGTTCTCGACGTTCATCAGCATCATCTGGGATGTGAACATACCGTTACCGCAACATAAAATGATCTTTAACATATTTACTACTCCTTCTTCTAAATAAGATAAGAGTGGCCGACATCAAAGGATATCGGTCACTCTTTTATTCTGACACTTTACTAGTCTTCGTTACCGACTTTGAAGTATTCTTCCTTGTTGTGTCTGTACTGCAGCTGAGGAATGACGAGCATCAGCAGAGTGAATACGACACAGCCGATGACACCCAGTTCAGAGATCGACAGCATTGATACAGTGTTGATCGTGACAGCATCGAAGTTGCCCTGGTAAGCGTTCGGAACGATTCCGTGATTAGCCAGATAGATCAGGATGAGTGCTGCACCGTAGATCTGGATCATACCGCAAATGAACGGCAGGATGACAGCAGCCTTCTTTCCGCCGTATTTGTTCGCATAGATCGCGATACCGGCGTTATCGAAGAAGACCGGAACAAAGCCTGTCAGGCATAAGATCGGGGACTTCAGGAAGATCAGGCTGACGATAGCGAGCAGCTGTCCGAAGAAGCCTGCGAAGAAACCGATCATCATGACGTTCGGGGAAGCGAAACCGTAGATGACAGCGATGTCGACTGCGATGGTAGCACCAGGCAGACGGTTCTCGGAGATTCCCTTGAAGGACTGTACGAGTTCGTTGGTGAACATACGGACACCGGCGATCAGGATGTTGATATAGACACTGAAGTATAAGGTCTTGGAAAGGATGTAAGGCAGATACCACTGAGCAGGTTTCAGTGAGTTATCGAATTCCATCATCGTCTCTTTACCGCAGATCAGCATGATGGCACCGAAGAAGATGGTCATCAGCAGTGCAGTGGAAACAGAAGTATCGTTGAAGATGGACATCCATCCAGGTAACGGTGTATTTTCGACGGAGTCTTCCGGATCACCAAGCTTCGGAGCGATCTTGGAAGTGAGCCAGATGCCCAGCATCTGCCAGTGACCGATGGAAAGACCGCTGTCTCCGGTGACTTTCTTGGTTGGTTCGATGGACAGGTTGGCAAGGACAGTCAGTCTGACACCGATCATAGCACCGATGAGGATGCAGTGAGGAACGTCTCTCCAGCTCGGTACGAGCAGCAGGATGAACAGGACTTCACCCAGACAGCCGTTGTATAAGCTTCTGACGTATAAGGAACGCAATTTCGTGACTCTTGAGAATAAGACGAGAACGAAGTTGACGATGTAGATCGTGACTAATGCGACGATATACAGAGCGACGAAGTTCGGAACTTCGGCGATACCTGTCGTTTCACCGTAGATGAAACCGTTCATGAAGTACTGGTCGACGACAGCAGCGCTGAGACCGAATTTGGCGTTCATGGCGCTGATGATCGGACGGAACGTACTTGTGATACCGCTGGAACCGACAGACAGCATGTAGTAACCGACGATGACCTTAATGAATGAAACCAGGCTGTCATACCAGGTCCTCTTCATTACGACACAGCCGATCAGTGCAAAGAGTGCAACTACATATTCAGGCTTACTGAATACGTTCGTATTCAGCATCTGAACAAACTTTACAAAACCCTCCATATTTTCTCCTTTTCCTGTGTTTTGTCTTTAGACCTTCAATAAGTCTTCATCATTTTTTACCGATAACAGTTTTTCAACTCTTTCCGGATCGTTCAACAGATCAGCCAGTTCTGCGATCAGACTCATATGCATCTCGTTGTCCGCGGCAGCGATCGTAATGAATACGTTCGCTTCCTTCCTGTCTCCGTTCACATCGAACACGACAGGTTCTTCCACCTTCATGAAACTGATACAGGTCTGTTTGACACTGTCTTTCTTTGAAGAGGAATGCGGTACAGCGATCTTAGGTAAGAGTACGATATACGGTCCGTACTCCTCGATGCAGGAAATGATCGAATCGACATACTCATGCTCGATGCAGTTCTGATCGATCAAAGGCTTGCAGGAAGCCTCGATCGCAGTCTTCCAATCGTTGAAGGAATCATAGTATCCGGTCCTTTTCAGTTCTACTAAATCCTTAAACATCTTGTGAAACTTTCAGATCAAACTTTGAAATATGCATTTCGAAGTTCCATCAATCGTTCATCTGCTCCCCCCTTTCAATGAAATGATGACTTATACGGTCTTTTGTAGAGATCAACGGTAAAAGCATCTATATATACGATGATGCTTATACCTTTTTGTCTGAACAGATCAGACAGATGCTCTTCTACAGTTTCATTCTAGATGGGCTTGAGTATTCCGCTTCGAATGAGCCACTCATTCCGCTTTTGAGAGCCACCCTTTCCGGTGACTGAGCCAAATTGTCGTTCTGCTCATTGAGCCACCTCCATATTAAGATGAAGATGCAGACCGATT
>Ga0256405_10008106_pt1 | contig 15279 bp, 11 predicted proteins | sample RumenRJG_02DNA_FD_189096 | JGI IMG/M metagenome (GOLD analysis project Ga0256405, IMG submission 189096) | Bovine rumen microbial communities from Lethbridge, Alberta, Canada - RJG_02 | ecosystem: Host-associated > Mammals > Digestive system > Stomach > Rumen | place: Canada: Alberta... | reverse complement strand
CTTCACAGCCAAGCTCGCCGGCACTGAGCGCGGTATCACCGAGCCCACTCCGACCTTCTCTGCCTGCTTCGGCCAGGCTTTCCTTGAGCTCCACCCGACCAAGTATGCCGAGGAGCTTGTCAAGAGGATGAAGAGAAGCGGCGCCAAGGCTTATCTCGTGAACACCGGATGGAACGGAACCGGCAAGAGGATCTCGATCCGCGACACCCGCGGCATCATCGACGCCATCCTCAACCACAGCATCGACAAGGCTCCGACCAAGGTTATCCCTTACTTCAACTTCACAGTTCCTACCAAGCTTGAGGGAGTTGACACAGGTATCCTTGATCCTCGCGACACCTACGCCGATCCCGCACAGTGGGAGGAGAAAGCCAAGGATCTCGCCGGCAGGTTCATCAAGAACTTCGTCAAGTACGAGTCCAACAAGGCCGGTAAGGCCCTCGTCAAGGCTGGTCCCCAGCTGTAGTTATTCCGCGACAATCAGCAGGCCCTTTCCTTTAGGGACTGTGATTATATCACCGGGCTTCCAGGAGGCTTCCTCCTGGAAGTCTTTTATTTCCGGGGCATGAAGGGTGACTTTAGCGGGGTCGAGGCCGAGGGCTTGCCAGTCAATCGACAGTGAGACAGAAGCGTCAGCGTCTTCCCAGGTGGCGAGGGATATGAGCGTCCTCTCCCCTTTCCGGCGGTAGATAGTGGCCAGGGTCTTGTCGGAACCTGTCTTCACAGGATTGTCCTTCACCCAATAACCGATCATCTCGCTACCGGCCATTCCGAATGAGTCCCAGAACTTCCACATAGGAGTATTATTGACCCGAGGGCTTCTGCCGGTCATCCCGTAAAGCATTCCCCTCCAAGGGTTTCCGCCGCCTTCGAGCATCTCTCCCATAAGGCCGTAAGGAATCCCGGAGACCTCAATGAGCCAGAACTCCGGAGGGAAATCATAGTTGAAATATTCCCCGAACCAGAGCCTGTCCAAATAAGGGAAATGCTCCAGATAAAGGTTAGCGCTGTTCGCGAACCCGTCCCTGGGGTTGTACTGGTTGGCGGAATGGAGGTCGATAAGCGCCCCGGGATTCGCCCTGTCCAGGATCTTCCTTATCCGCTTCATAGTCATGCGGTCAAAGGCCAGGTCGTCGATGTAAACCCCATCGATCCCGACATTCCGAACTAGCCAGTCGAGCCCTTCCAGATAGTAATTGTGCCACCTGGAAACACCTGTATTAACGATAGCCGCATCCTTCAGGAAATCGACGAACCAAGCGCCGATATAATCCTGGTCGTAATGCTCCTGGAGCCAGGAATATCCGCCACCGGGGCCTTTCGAGAAGATCTCGTCCCCGAGGCTGCGGAGGGCGAATATCTCCACGCAGCTGTTCGTCAGCTCGCGGACCGTGTCGTAGATCTTGACCTTGATCCCTTTAGCGTGGGCACCGTCAATATATTCCTTCATCTCCTGAGGACGTAGGAACGGATAATTGATGAAAGGATTGATGCTGGTGGCGTGATGGATATTCACAACTGTCCCTCCGGCTTTTGCGACATTCTCTATCAAATCGTGGCTATGGTAATATCTCTCCCGCCATTGCCTGTCCGTGTCAATGGGACGGAAAGGAGTGATTGCTACATTAAAGTAATAGTAGAGGTTATCACCCTTAGATACTTTTCTTTCACCAGAATATGAATTAATAAGAGTCCCTTGGGCAGAGGATGATATGTCGATTCCACCCTTTCCGTCGTTGCACCATGAGGCTGGCATGACTAGCGGTTTCTGATGATAGAAATTAGTATTCAGCGGGCGGTCGTATTTGTTGTCAAAGAAACGGATCTGCAATCCGGCGTTGACATCTCCAACCCATGGCCCGTCCTGATTCTTCTCCACATCCCATTTCCACCTTAGGTCCTCCGGGCAGAATCCTCCCTTCTCGCCAAGTCCCATCATGTACTTCCCTATTCCGGGAGCAAGGTTGGTCTTGAGAGCGATGTCCCGGACCGTGGCGTCCTTCTTCGCGACAAGGATGACTTTATAACCTATATTCCCGTCAGCTTCCATTTCCCCCTCCAGTTCCATAAGGAACAAGTCATTCTGATTGAGCGCCTTCCATCCAATGGCGCCTTGCCTGCGCTTGGTTATCTCGAAGCTCATGTTCTCCCATTCTCCCCCGTCAGCCGCGAGATCCATCGGCGAGGCCAAAACAGGACGGCCATCGTTCCCGATTCCTGTCATGGTCTCCTTGAAATAGCTGGTGATCTCTTCCGGCAAACCTATTGAAGAGATTTTGACATCCCGGCCAAGGCAAGAAATAGTTCTGCCGTTCAGCTCCAGAGGCGTGTAAGTTGCGATCACCTCGTCGTCGAATCCGATTCTTGAGTTGAGCCAGCGGAGACGGGAGTGCCTCCAAGGCTCATTATCACCGTGGTTAGCGATCACATTATCAGACACTTCCAAGCTCACCTCAACAGTCTTTGGCTCAGCGTTGGCGGCAGAGACAGTGACTGTGCCCCGATATGTCCCGGAGGACATCTTCTCAGGCAGCTGGACACCGATCCACAGGGCCTGGACCTTATCTTTGGCCACACAGAGGTTCTTCGTGAACACTTCGCCTTTCACGTCAACTCCCTCAGTGTTGAAGCATGTGAACGCTGACGAGGGCACCGTCTCTCCTGTGGAGACATGGCGCAGGGCTGAGTAAGTGACTTTCACACCATTGACCTCGGACCTGGCGGCCCACAGACCGATCTGGAAAACGTAATACTCCCCCTTGTCCGCCTGACCGGTGAAGGTGTCGTGGCGGTCGTCCGCAATCCATTTGTAAGGGATATCAGTTGTCATCCGGATAGGGAATTTCCTGTCCTCCGTGAATATGATGTAATTCTCCCCCGGATGGGTTCCAAGCAGCCTTTCTTTCTCAGCGGAAGTCGCGATCACCTCCATCGGATAAAAGCTGTGCATCTGGCCTATAGCTTGAAACTGGACCACTTCCGCTTGCGGGAGGCGAGGAAGTTTCTTGGCGGACAGCCTGTTCTTCTTGACCCATTCGGGCGAGGCGGTCTCCTCGAATGGAGGATATTTGACAGTAGGATATGCCCTGCTGCCGCTCATCACGTTACGGAGATAATACACATAGTAGTCTCCCGGAACTGTCTTTGGCTGGAATACGATCCTGCCGCGCTCGCGGCTCACATCCCGACGAATAACGTTAGTGATCCTCTCTCCAGTCGAGGCGTCGATCACTACAATGTCCTTGGCGCCAGGCTCAAGATCACGACGACGCCACTGGATGTCGGCGAGAACCGCTTCCGAGGGTTTTTCCACACGCAAGACGACCCGGTGATTGCCAAGCGAGTCGGCATTCCACTCGCCGGTGCCGTAAAGATTGTCGGTCGGCACGCTCTGGGAATATGCCGGGGCGGATAAGACTGACACTATCGCTAAGGCAGCAGCCGCAAGAAGAATGTGTAAAGATTTCATGACAATTATTGCGAGAAAGTTTGTATCTTTGGATTAGCACAAATATAAAAAAACTATGGCACTGGAACAACAGATTCAAGAAGACATCAAGGCCGCTATGAAGGCCCATGACGCCGTGGCCACAGCAGCCACAAGGGCGATAAAGGGAGAGATACTCATCTACAAGACCTCAGAGTGCGGAAGCAAGGAGGTTACCGACGCTGACATTCTGAAGATGATCCAGAAACTCATAAAGCAGCGTAAGGAGTCAGCCGAGCAGTTCGTCGCCGCCGGAAGGCAGGAACTCGCTGACAATGAGCTGGCTGAGGCTGCCGTGATGGAAAAATATCTTCCAAAACAGCTCTCCGAGGCCGAGGTCGAGGAAAAGGTCAAGGCGATTATCGCCGAGGTCGGGGCGACTTCAATCAAGGACATGGGCAAGGTCATGGGCGCCGCCAACAAAGCCCTCGCCGGCCAGTCCGACGGACGCACCATCTCCACAGTCGTCAAGCGCCTGCTCGCTTAGCATCAGCGCTTCGAAAAGAGTTTTATCAGTTTGCAGCAGAGTTTCGTGTAGGCCTGTTTGCCGACAGGCACCCTGCAGCCGTGGACATAGTCCATTCCCGCGAGGATGTCAACGACGTCGGGATATTCAGCGAGTTTCTTGAACCAGAGGGTAATGCAGCAGTACCATCCCGCGCGAAGCAGGATGTAGATGCCGCTCGTGGTGACCGGTTCCCTATCTTTGGGAAGATGCTCATAAAGATAGAGCATGTTCTCGGCCGAATAATGCCTTGAATTGACCAGGGACGCCCTTGTGAGAGAGCCAGACCGTCTTCTACGGTAATGGTAAAGAGGCTTCCTCAGATGGACGCATTTGGCCGCCTGACACAATATCTGGGTTTGGAAAACGATATCCTCATGGTACCCCCTTATAGGTACTATCATATTATCAAGGTCGTACAACTCCCTTCTGATCAACTTGTTCCACAAATACGCCCGGATAACACCGTTATTCACTGCCTTCACCGCTGAAGGACCATCAATTGGAGTGAAATCTTTCTCAACTTCGACTTTGGCTGGCTTGCCATCATATTCCTTGAAGAAGTCGCAATACACGACATCCGCCTCTTCCTCAACCGCCATCCGGACGAGCTGGCTCAGATAATCAGGCTCCACCCAGTCGTCGGAATCCACATGTATCACATAATCTCCCGTGGCTGCCCTCAGCCCAGTCATCCTCGCCTTTGGCAAACCGGCATTCTCCTGCCTTATTATCAATGATTTCCCCTTTACATCAGGATGTGCTTCAAGTACTTCAAAGAGGATGTCCATCGACCTGTCCTTCGAACCGTCATCCACAAAGACCAGCTCATAATAATCATAATCTTGCGCACAAAGAGACTCCACACACTGGCGTATGAAACTCTCCACCCCATAGATAGGGACTATCACTGACACTTTAGGACTCATAGACAGAAGGTTCTGGCAGCGCGGACTCAAACGCTCCAAGCAATTTGGGCTTTATGGAATTGAACCGTCGCTCGCTCATGTTGACATCATTGATGCAGGCGAGGCTGGCGGTAGGATCAGCTATAAACCTGGCGATCCTGTCCACGGAAGACGCCGCGAGAGAGAAATGCTTGTTGGACAAAGGTTCCGCCACGACATTGCCTCCGTAGTACATGTAATCCATGAACAGATATTGGTTGAAATTGCGCTTGTCACGCAATGGGGAAAGGGAATCCATTATCTGTCTCTCGACTTTCCCGAAAAGATCCTCGCAGAGGCTCCTGAGCATCGGGGAACACACATGCTGAGGCCTTACAGCGAACAGTCCCTGACGCATTCCAAGCGCCTCCCTTGCGAGAGCGTCTGACTTGAACACCAATCTCTTGTAGGCGCTACCCCCGCAAAAAACCTTATGGAACCCTATGGAAGGCTTGCCATCCTTGAAGAACGCCTCCTCCGGTAGAGGACGCATCGGAAACATATCGTCATTGAAATAGAGAAACTTCTCTTCGAGGCCTTCGATCCTGTGGAGAAACATCTCGATCATGCTCGAATTGAACGTGGGCAGGTAAGCCTCGGGGATGATGTCTTTGTGAAGAACCACATGCACCGCCTCCCTATTGACCCATGACGGGACTTGACTATCCCTGGCAACCACCAGGTGGACTTTTCGGACATAAGGTATAAACTTACCTATCCCTCTGAGGAGATACCTTAAGGTTCCCCAATCCCGGAACCTTTTGGAAAGAGCCACACCCCCTACAACCTTGGCATAATCCTCCTTCCAAAGAGGATCGTTACCGTCCACATAAGTTATCACCACGTCCATACGAGGCGCGAATTTAGTCATTTTACGCGTTAATACCGCTTAAAATCGTTTTTTATCGATATATTCAAGCAATTCGTCAAAAATGGGGCCACGATGTCACGATTAATTGTTAAATTAGCGAGAATGGGAAATAAAGGGAACAACAGGAACTACATGTGGCTGCTGCACATAGCGATATGGGTGGTGCTGTTCGGCATGCCGTTCTTCTCCCCGAGGCCCGGGCATCCTCTTCATGGAGGAGTGGATTACTCCAGGTTCGCGGTACCGCTTGTTTCCTTTTTCATTGTATTCTATGTCAACTACTTCTTCCTCATCAAGAAATACTTGTACGAGAAGAAGCTCACCGGATTCATCCTCTGGAATATCCTGCTTGTGGCACTTGCCGGACTGGCCGTGCATCTGTTCTTCAGAAACGGCTTCATTCCTGTTCAGGATAGTTTCCGGCCCGATTTCGATGGTGGCGGGCCCGGAGGCCCAGGCGGACCGGCTAGTGGGACAGGAAGACCTGATTTCGGGCCCGGTGGCCCAGGCGGCCCGAGACCAGGGTTGAAAGGAAGGCCGGGGCCCAGGCCGTGGCTGGACAACATGGAGTTCATCTCCAGAAATGTCATCATCTACCTCGGAGTGATCGGGTTGGCAGTAGCCGTACGAATGACCGAAAGGTGGTACAAAGACGAGAGCAAACGACAGGAGATGGAAAAAGCCGCCACAGAGGCGGAACTCTCGGCGCTCAAAAGCCAGGTCAATCCGCATTTTTTGTTCAACACCCTGAACAACATCTATTCCCTGATCCAGATTGACCAGGACAAGGCTCAGGAGGCCGTTCATGACCTCAGCGGGATGCTCCGCTACGTTCTCTACGAGAGTGAGAAATCCTCTGTTCCGCTGGAGAGAGAGGTCACCTTCCTAAAAGACTACATAAAGTTGATGAGTATGCGTTGCCCCTCCAATGTCAAACTGGAGGTCTCACTCCCGGAATCCGGTTCCGACACTAAGGTAGCCCCGCTTCTGTTCATCCCTCTTGTGGAGAACGCTTTCAAACACGGGATCTCCTCCAGCGAGCCTTCATCCATCAGGATCGAGATGACGGAGGTCGGCGAATATGTGTCCTTCCTCGTTGAAAACACCTCTTTCCCAAAGAACAGTTCTGACCGCAGCGGCTCCGGAATCGGGGTCAAGAATCTCTGCCGGAGGCTTGACATGCTCTATCCCGGGCGGTATTCCTACGACTACGGGACGCATGGGGATCATTACCGGAGCCTGCTTCGAATAAACATATCAAATACCTGAATATGAATATATTAAGCTGCATAGTGATCGACGATGAACCGTTGGCGGTACAGCTGATGGAATCGTATGTCAGGAAAACACCTTTTCTGGATCTGAAGGGTTCTTTCACAAATGGTAAGGAGGCGTTCGCCTTCATCCAGGAGAACCCTGTCGATCTGATGTTCTGCGACATCCAGATGCCGGACCTGAGCGGGATCGACCTCTCCAAGATGATCCCGGAGGAGACCAAAGTCATATTCACGACCGCCTTCAGCCAATATGCCATCGAAGGTTTCAAGGTCCACGCCCTCGACTACCTTCTCAAGCCCATCTCTTACGATGACTTCCTAGCCTCCGCAAAACATGCCTTAAAGACTCTGACGACGGACATTTCCGGACAGCCGTCCGGGCCCGGCCGCGTCCATCCTCGCTTCGCTGCGGCTGAGTACGGCCTAAGCCCGGAGGCTGCTCCGGAAGAGCGTAGAGATCGACTTACCGAAGTGGCTCAACAATCCAAAAGAAGCATATTCGTGAAGACGGAATACCGCCTGCAGCAGATTGATCTGGATAAAATCACCTTCATCGAAGGCTTCAAAGACTATGTCCGCATCCACCTCGACGACGGCTCAGACCCGATCCTGACCCTCACCCGCATGAAAACGCTCGAAGAAGAACTTCCGGCCGACAGTTTCGTCCGGGTCCAGAAATCCTACATAGTCCGAATATCGAAGATTGAAGCTATCGAGCGGTCATTCATCCTCATAGGGAAAGACCGCATCCCGATCGGAGATTCCTATCAGGAAAGCCTTATCACTGCCCTTGGAGGTAACTCAATTCTCCCGAAATAAGGAGGTTCTCAATCACCCCTGGAAAGTGCTCCATCTCAAGGACATGCTCCTTGGCGGCGATGTCGTCGGGAGTGTCTTCTGGTTCTATAGGAGTGCTGAACTGGGCTATTATGCTACCTCCATCAACTTCCCGGGTGACCCAATGGACTGTCATCCCGGTCTCGGTCTCCCCCGCCGCCTTGACGGCCTCGTGGACATGATGTCCGTACATTCCGATTCCGCCATATTTCGGGAGAAGAGCAGGATGGAGGTTGATCATCCTGTGGTCATATTCATCGATCAGGAAGCCCGGAATCACGAGCAGGAAGCCCGCCAGGACAATGAAGTCGATTGAATACTCTTTCAGGAGCGGCAATATGACATCCGGATCGTTGAGGTCCGCCTTGGGAACGACCTTGACAGGAACGCCAAGACGTTCGGCCTTCCCTACGGCCCCCGCATTGGCCTTGTTGCTGATCACAAGGGCCGCCCGGGCCACGTCCGACCCTTCGAAATACTTTATGATGTTCTCACAATTGGTGCCTCCACCGGAGACGAAGATAGCCATATTCACCATATCAACCTATTGTTTATCAGGAGTTTCCGAATCTTTAATAATATGCACGTCCCGCTGAGGGAAAGGTATCTCGATTCCGTTATCGGCGAGAGCCTTGTAAATTAGCTCATTTGCCCTCGCCACATAGGCGTACCTTTGATCAACCAGGACGAACTGCTTGATATTGAGGTCCACGCTGCTGTCTCCAAAACTTCCGAGAGTGACCTGTATCCCGTAAGACGGCTTGACTGTGTCACGCCCGAACTTGTCCGGCTTGCACAAAGGCTTGAGCGCCCGCAAGATGACCCGACGGGCCTTGTCCACATCGGTCCCGTAGGCCACGCCGACGGGCAGGGAGACATATTCGTAAGCATCGCTCCTGGTGAGGTTCTTGAAGGTCTTGGAGAATAGGGTGCTGTTAGGGAACGCGATCAGGCTGCTATCGACGGCCATGATGGTCGTGGTCTGGTAGCTTATGTTGTCAACAGTTCCCCTTATGCCGTCACACTCAATGGTGTCCCCTACCCTCAAGCGTCCGGACATGAGCTGAACCCCATAGAAGAAGTTGTTCAGGATGTCTTTCATGGCGAATCCCATACCGGCAGCCAGTCCAGCGGCGACCACGCTTATTGACTTGGTGGGAATCTTGAGCACGCCGATCATGACGACGACATAAGCGCCCCACGAGAGAAGCCAGATAACGTTGTTCGCCAAGGTGAGATTGACCTCGTTGGACCTGATCAGGTTGGTGCCTGACTTGGAGACATAGTCCCTGAATTTGAACACGCGGTAAAGTGACCTGGCCGCATATTCGATGTACCTGAACACGAAGAACAACCCGATCGCCAGCAGCACTTTATACAGTGAGAGAGTGATGGCATTAGTGGTCAGGAATGGATAGAAAAACGCCGTACGGCATATCTCAGTCAGATCGAATACACGGGAGGCCATGTAGAGGCAGGCTGGGAAAGAGAACACGATCGTCACCGGAATCAGCGCCATGTCGAAAAGGTCGTAAAGCCAGGTGACAAGGAAAGACGCCTCCTTTCCTCCCGTCTCTGAGGGATGTTTCATCTTATACGCCCTGACACGCTTGTTGATATTCTGCGAGCGATAAAGCCCCAAAATTTCCTTGGCCGCAAGAATCAGCTGAAGGACAGCAAGTTGGAATATCCACCAGATATAAAGCTGGAGGCCCATAAGGGCATAACCGGCCAAGGAGAGCAGCAAAGTCACGGTTGTGACGGCCAATGACGCTCCGGCTAAAGCCCTGTCCGCCTTCGCGACATGGCCGGAATGCTTACGGAAAGTGCTCCACTGCCAAAGTCCGAACAGCAGCAGGACCGGAGGGAAAATCAGATTGATCAGGCTGTTGGGGATAAATATGATCCTGAAAGCGATGATAAGAAGCCCGAGAGCGAGCACCGGGATGTAGATGAACAAGCCCCGGTTAAGTTGGGCACCATGGCCCCTAACCAGCATTGAGCCCAGCAAGGCGACCAGCAGAAGACAGTACTCGATCAGAAGGGATGAGGCCATCCTGAAGAAATTCGTTCCTATCTTCGGCGAGGCACCCGCCAAGACCAGCAGGAATATGAACAGCACAATAGCGACCAAAAGGTTGAATACCAGTTCCCTGCTTGCGAATCCCTCGGTCTTGAACATGCCCACCCGACGCTTCAGTCCCTTGGTAGCCAGCCAGCTCACAAGCGCGGCGAGGGCAAGGTAGATGAGTATAATGAAAGAGAATCCTATCACTATCGGCCCCCTCCACTCACTATGTATGGTCTGTCCCTGGAAGTCCCTGGAATACTTGTCTTTATAATCCATTAACGCCTTGGACGAGAACTGTTTGAAATGGGTCAGCACGTACCAGAAGTCCCTCTGGCCCTCAACGAAGATTTTCTTCTGGATAAGTTTGTACCGTTCCTGGGCGTAGTCGTATGCCTCCCTGAGCCGGTTGTCCGTGGTCTCGTAATATTCCTTATCCTTCACCAGCATCTCACGGGCATTGGTGAACATGTCCAAGAGCCCCGTGGCGTAGAAAATGCAGCTGTCCCTATCGATCCTGGCCGTGCTGTCCAGCTGGAAATCAAACAATGGCTCGTCATCAGCCTTGGGACGGGGAACTGCCGAAAGATCAGCAAGCGGCAAATCCTTCAAGGCTCCTATGTGCAAGGTCATGGCGAGCATCCCGAGAAGTGAGGGCCCCAGACTGTCAGGGACGGACATCAGCTCAGGAGGAATGATCTTCAGGGCCTTCAGCAACCGGTCATAACGGTCTATCTCGATGTCGAAATAAGATACGATGTTGTCAAAAGGGATCTTGCTCTCGGTAAAGTTGTGGTACTGGTCCGTAACCCGGCGGAGAGCATAGGTGAGGTCGAAGGTAAAGTCCTGCTTCTGGGAATATAGCATGAGCGAAAGCTCGTCGCAATCCTTGACCAGTTTGATCAGGTCCTCATGCTGCCTGTCCTGCTGGGCCTCGAAGCCGGCCTGGCTCCTCGCCATGTCCATGTAAGCCTTATTGAGCTCATAACGAAGCACCTTGAGGGTCCTAGTTATGTCTTTCTCGTTGAATACCGCCCCTGATCTGCCTGAAGGGATAAGCAGCAGGAGAAAAGTAAGCAGGATGTATAGGTAGCCTTTTCTTATTCGCATGGTATTATCTTACTATCAATGAATCAATTATATTCTTGTAAACGAGATGGACCGAATCCAGTGCGGCGAGATTCTCCGGTTTGATTGGCTCACCTGAAGGAGAATCAAGCGTCAGAGGATTCACCGGAGTGCCGTTCTTCCACACCCTGAAATCCAGATGTGGACCTGTAGCCACTCCTGTCGCTCCGACATATCCGATCACATCTCCCTGGCTGACATGTGTTCCGGCCTTGATACCCTTGGCATAACGGGACAGATGCATGTAAGACGTCGTGTAGGTGGCGTTATGACGAATCTTCACGGTGTTGCCGCCGCCATTGGTCCAACCGGCGCTCAGCACTGTGCCATCACCAATGGACATGACCGGAGTCCCGGTCGGAGCGGCATAGTCCACCGCCGTGTGCGCCCTGACCTTGCCGGACAGGGGATGTTTACGGTGATATGAGAAACCTGAGCTGATCCTCGTGAACTTCAGCGGAGCCTTCAGGAAAGCTTTCCTCAAACTAGAACCATCTGAATTCCAATACCTTCCACCACCATCACCCTGATCAAACAAAATCGCTGGGACAACGTGGTCGCCCCGGATGAACTCAGCGTAATAAATCGGATCCACGGAGACAATCTCCCCGTCACAGTCGCTCTCATCGTACAGAATCTTGAACCTGTCCCCTTCCTGGAGAGCGAAAAAGTCAACTGACCAGGCGTAGATCTCCGACAAGGCCACGATCAGGCTGGTCGGGGCTCCGGCTGCTGACATGTCATTCCAAAGGGAAGACGTGATAGTCACATCAGAGTACCTGCGGAAGGTCTCGACAGGACGTGAGAAATTCCAAACCGCGAGCGAGTCCGATGTCTTGAATACTGTCCCGTGAGTCTTGTCGCGCTTGTAAACCACGTATTTAAGGGCGACAATCGAGGTCGAGTCCGTAGAGTTGGTGTCTATGCTGTAATAGGCGCTGACAGTGTTGCCCGCGCGCATCTTCCTGACATCAAAAGTGGTGTCGCAAGCGGTTGCCAGAGACATGGCGTCTTCAGCTTCCATCCCAAGCCTAACCATCAGGGAGGTGAACGCCTCACCGGGACGGATTATCTCCTCCATCATGTCATAGTCTCCGGTCGGGAATCCTTCGGGAGGAATAACTACAGCGGGAGTCTCAGCCTGAGGCTCTTCTGACGTTTTTCTACGGCACCCGGAGGTGATAAGAGCCGAGCAGAGCGCTATAAAAACAAAAAGTATAGAAAAATATTTTTTTGCCATCTCGCAAATTTAATAAAAACCCCTCCTAACATGAAGGAAGAAAGGGAAAAAAGCTCCATATTCGGCCCAATAAACTGCAAGAATCATGAAAAACTTCAAGGCAACTCTGCTTATTCCAGCCGTTTTCTTATTCAGCATTGTCGAAGCCCAGAATAAAGCGGACACGAGCCTCGTCATTAGAGAAGCTGTCATCTCCGCAAGAAAGGGAGCCTCGGGGTATGGTAGCGGGGCAATAGTTATCCCTTCGGGGGAAATCAAAAGCAGCCTGGCACTCCTTGGCGAGGCGGATATTCTGAAAGTCATACAATTACTTCCTGGCGTCCAAGCCGGTACGGAAGGCCTTTCAGGAATATACGTCCGGGGAGGTGGGGCAGATGAGAACCTGATTCTGCTGGACGGGATCCCCGTCCATTGCCAAGGCCACCTGCTGGGCCTTCTCTCCCCTTTCCAAAGCGAGGCCATAGAGGACGTGACAGTCCATAAGGGAGTTTTTCCTGCAAGGTTCGGCGGAAAGGCATCTGGTGTCCTAGATTTCCAGACCGCCCGTCCTCCTGACGACGTCCGGAAGAGACTGTGTCTTGGCATCGGTTCTTTAAGCGATAAAATACACCTCTCCGGCAAGACAGCAGGAGGTAAAATCTCGTACTCGGTGAGCGGGAGGGGCATGCACACTCTTCTGATGGATGGAGCCTTCAAGGCTTTCAGGATTCCGGCAAATCTATATTTCCACGACCTACACGCGAAGGCGGAATGGTGTATCGACAGCGGGAACTCACTCTGTCTCAACTTTTTCGACAGCAAGGATAAACTCTACTACTCGGAAGAAGACCAGAAAACAGACGTCGCCTGGGGGACCATGATGGTTGCAGCTGGTTGGAAAAAACGCTGGAACCCGGATCTGTGGTCGGAGATGACGCTCGCCTCAAGCGGTTATTCCATGGGAACCGGAATAAAGCCCACAAGCGGTCACAGGGACTCTTATCGGACCGGAATGGACGATCTTATAGTCAAGACGGGATTCATTTTCTCTGGAATCAAGGAACATAACATCAGGTTCGGAGGAGAGACGATCCGGCATGTTTTCACTCCGGAAGCGGACTTCGGGGACGGCCTGACCGGGGATTCCAACCCAACCGTCCACGAGACCGGCTACGAGGCCGCCATCTACATGGAAGACAGGATCAAAGCCGTAAGCTGGCTGACAATCGACGCCGGACTGAGGGTGACCGCGTTCCGCTGCGGAGGCACCACACGCGCCATCCCGGAGCCCAGGCTTTCATTCTCTGCCGGAAAAGCCCCGGGGCCGGTCTTTACCCTCGGGTACGGCAGGGTCTCCCAACACATCCACCAATTGTCGTCTCCCATCGCCGCGCTGCCTGTGGACATGATCGTACCCGTCACAAAATCCATAGGTCCGGAAGTCTCAGACCAGGTCTGTGCCGGCTTGAGCCTCAACCGGCCGACAGGATTTGAAGTCTCGCTTGAAGCCTATTGGAAAGGTACTTCGGGGGTACTGGAATTCAGGGACGGGATCGCTTTCATCGATGATTTCAAGAGTTGGGAAGAGGATGTCGCGATCGGAAATGGGCGTTCGTATGGGATTGAATTATATGCCCGTAAAAGCAATGGAAAGACCACAGGATGGCTGGGGTACACTCTCTCCAAGAGCGAGAGGCGTTGTCCCGGAGGCTTGATCAGCGGAGGGGAATGGTTCCCTGCCCGACACGACTGCCGGCATAGCGGGACCTTGGTCATCGAACGTGATCTGGGCCGTGGCTGGGAGGCCGGAGCTACCTGGACATATTCCACAGGAGGAGCGTTCACAATCCCGGAAAAGGACGGTAGCATGCCCCATGGTTCGACTCCGCTCACCAACCGCAGAGGAAACTACCGCCTGCCCCCTTCACACAGGCTCGACCTTGGGATGACAAACCATAAACCCAAGCGCCACGGGGAAAGAATATGGAGCCTGGGCTTATACAACGCCTATAACAGGAAGAACCCGAACCTTGTCATCTCTGTCGCTATAGACGAAGAGGAAGGTTCGGGTCCCAAAACGATAAGTTTTCTTCCTATAATACCTTCAGTGGGCTACACTAGAGTTTTCTGATGATCTCCATCCCCTTGCGGATAGCTTCCTCATTCTTTGGGATGAGGTGATGGTGACGCTCAGGAAGGGTCTTCCGCAACGCCGCGAGAACGCTCTCGATCCCAACCACGGGATGGATCTTCAGGAGACCTCCGAGAACAATCATGTTGAAGGTCTTTATGAGGTTCATCTCAGCGGCGGCATCCATGGCGTCGATACGGTAGATGTCGATATCCTTCCTGGTAGGAGGCTCATTGATGCCGTAGCCGTCATAAATGATGACTCCACCTGGCTTGACCTTAGGCTCGAATTTTTCCAGCGAAGGCTGGTTGAGCACGATCGCGGTGTCATAACTGGAAAGGATCGGCGAAGACACGGGATCGTCGCTGACGATCACTGTCACATTAGCCGTGCCGCCTCTCTGCTCAGGCCCGTAGGCAGGCATCCAGGTGACCTCCTTTCCTTCCATAAGACCGGCATAAGCCAAGATCTTTCCCATCGAGAGGACTCCCTGTCCTCCGAATCCGGCGATTATAATCTCTTCTGTCATGGTCTCAAGTTTTTATTTAACGGCACCGATGTCTTTAAGATCTCCAAGGTGGTAGAACTCGAACATATTCTCCTCCATCCACTTGTTGGCTTTCTCAGGGCTCATCTTCCAGCCGGAGTTGCAAGTCGAGACGATCTCCACAAGATTGGATCCTTTACCTTGCATTGAATATTCAAAAGCCTTCCTGATGGCCTTCTTCGCGCGGTTGATGGCGGCTACTGTGTGGACAGCCTGGCGGGTCACATAGCAGGTACCGTCGAGGGTGGCGGCTATCTCGGTG